>TARA_R110002012_G_scaffold64681_2_pt1 | contig 10155 bp, 7 predicted proteins | sample TARA_R110002012 | Tara Oceans TARA_R110002012 (sample SAMEA4396515) | marine metagenome | biome: Westerlies Biome; feature: [DCM] deep chlorophyll maximum layer (ENVO:01000326); material: water (ENVO:00002006), including particulate matter (ENVO:01000060) such as... | depth 40 m
TGTCTTAATCTAATAGTAGGACAAGCTCCCTGTGAGATTCCTGTTACTGGATTTACATAAAAATGTAATGCTTGTTCTGCTGGTGTCATATATGTTACTGGAACTGAGCCTGTGAAAGCTGGGCCATCTTGATAATGACGAGCCTTGTATGGACTTTCTACAGATTGCTCTGAATATGGAATATAAAATCTTTTAGTAAAAGCAGGGTTGGTAGGTGCTTTATATGGTTGATTATCATTATCTGGATCTAAATTAGTTATACCACCCATATCAACCCAGTTAACCGAGTCTACATGATTTAAATCACCTGGAGTATTTAAAGTTCTATCACTTGTTGTCATATTTCCCTGTTTTGGTAACCAATCCCAGCCTCCCAACTGTCGTTGATAGTGAAAATCAATTGTATTTATAGCATAATCACCAGCTAAAGGAGCGCTTATACTAATTTTATAATAATGTGCGGCAGTCTGATTAGCAAAATTAGGGTCTAGTGGTACTTCTTCTATGTTTTCAATATTTCCAATATAAAAGGGTGCTGTTGAATCTGTGTAACATGGTGAATTTATGTTATAATATGTAGTTCTTAATTCTTGAAAACTAAAAGCTGAATCCACAAATAAAAATTTGTCCCCCAATGTCATAGCTAATTGATTTCGACCAAACCCATCAGCAATTACCCCTGTCAAAGCACTGGTAAACTCTACCCATGATGACGCATAAGGTACATTTTGTAAAATATCTATACCACCATAATAAAACCTCTTGAATGTTCCTCCAGCATTACCCCATAGGAAGCTTAGGCCTTGGTTTGTATTTCCTTTCATGTTAAAATTAGGGTCGATTAAATCAGAGTGTAAGGCTTGATTACCTGTAGTTGGAAAATCTCCACCTGTAATTTGAAAATCATTTACTATAGGTAAAAAATAATCTCCTTGTAATGGTGCAGATATAGTTGGGTCATTGTTATTACCATCCATAGGGCCTCCTCTATTAAAAGAAGGAGTTATCCCAGTTGTTTTATTGTCATTACGAGCGTTGTTGTAGCCATTTCTTTTTTCTGGCGCTCCATGTCTTGGCGCTCTTTTAGTTCCATCCAAATCGTTTTCATATTTATATTGACCTGGGTTTATAAAATCTTGTACGTATACCATTAAAAATTCCATAGGTGCTGATTGGTTCAATACAGGGTCATATATGATTTTAGTCATATATTTGGTAGCTACTACTTTTCCAACTACACTTTGTGGCCCTCCTTCCCATTTCACTTTACAGGCATCAGTACCGGCATCAGTAGTATATGTATATTCAGATGCATCAGGAGTTGCTAAAGTAGGGTATTGAGCTAAATGATATGTAGAAATATAATCTCCTACTTGTATAACGTCAGCAGGGTCAAATGTATTAGTCTGATATACTCCAGCACCTACTAAAAATTTTGTACCATGAAATAGTGGCAAGACAACCAATTTACACATATGAGCGATATAAAATTCTTGAGGTAGATTCAATTGGTTAAACTGACTTAAGGTATCTGTTACTAATTTCTCATTAGTTACATCCAAAGCAGTGATATTACCTGCTCCACTTGTTGTATCTAAATATGCTCCTATTTTTTGCGCGTCATCTCTTTCATAATACTTATATTGAAATACTTGATTTGGATAAGTTCTGGAGTATTGAAATCTGTCTGCTTGTTGTCTTTTATTAAAATCTTTATTTGGATTTTGTGGCACAGTTTGTAAATAGTTACTAGTATATGGTGGCTCTATTCCAAAATTATCAGTAGTGTAGGCTGGTTGTGCTATATCTCCCAACTTCATTTGGAAAGTACCTTTAATTTTTTCATCTGTCACAGCATTAAAATTGATTGTTTCAGCATTTACATATGGCTTAAAATCAATTGTAAATTTTACATCCTCAGATACTGCTATATCATTTCCATCACCTACCTCTGATATAAACGATCCTAAGAGTCTTACTGAATCACCTTTATTTAATTTAATACCGTCATTCCACTCATTGACCCATTCAGAGTTAGATACTTTGAGTGAGGCATTTTGTCTAGAGCATTCATACACAGTATTTTGACTATCCATTATTATTATATTGATATAATTATATTGGTTAAAGTTTAACTTATTTTTTATTTTGCTTGTAATATAATAAATAATAGATGGATGAGAATGATTTATTAGAGATGGGTAGAACTCTAACAGAGAAATTTAAAAAGTTTGAAGAGGAGAGAAAGTTACATGAGGCTAGGGTTGCCGCATTTCAAAGATATATGGTTATGCTGTATACATATTCCAGAGAATTAGATATGTTGGTTGGGTCTGACCCAGGATATCCACTTATCATAAAATTTATGATTGAAAGGCTAAGGGGGATTACTTCTCAACTTTTATTCAAAGAGTCACGCTCTCCTGATGATGATGATGATACTTTTGATATGTATTTACAGTAGTACCACACCTAACTCAATTAATTTATTTTTATATGTTAGACGCTCAGATTTCTCAACGTCATAAAATTTTTGTAAATCAAAAAAAGCTTTTGTGATTCTCTTTATTTCTTTTTGTAGTCTTTCTATTTCCATTTCATTTTTCTTAATAGTACCATTGAGAAGGATTATCTCTTTATTGCTTAGATCCATGTTAGTTTATAACTTGTATAATATTTAAATATCAGAAACAGAAACGCCTAAACTGTTAATTATAAGTGAGCGTCTATGTTCGATGAAAAAGGTAAGATTGATAGCAGCACGTCTCTCAGTGGCTCCAGCACCAGTATTAGCTTTATTGACAGTATATCTAAATTCAATAGGAGCGCTTGAGATTCTAGTACCATTACCTCTAGCATTACCCATCTCGTTATATTTATCTAAATTGAGACCCACAACATTGCCACAACCTCCCATAAATCTCTGAGTAATACAAGAAGTATTATTGGTATTGTCAACTAATCCATCGTAATCAGTATTAGCTAAAACATTTACTACATCTTGATTGAAGTCTAAAGTATCATATTGACCTGGTAAAACCTGGAAATTATCTTCACAGTGGTTCATGTAATGATGAGCCAAAGCTCCCTGGTCTACATCCATATTGTAAATACGCTCATTATTCACAATCCAATTGTATTTCTCACCATGGATAGCCGCACTTTTAGTATCCCATAGCTGTGTGTTTCTGTGTGTAAAACATCCTGCATATTGGTTATCTTTTTCCGCCGCACCCTGAGTAGAGTTTAAATCCCAATTCTTAACAACATATATTTTTTTTACTTCCTTACCCATCATACCTAATAAGTGATTAGATTCAACAGGGCCATCAGTACCACCTGCTCCAGTGTATTCAGGATTAATACCTTTAGTCACTACAACCTCTGTAAAATTAAATCTATAAGAACCATTTTGGATTCCAGCCATAATCTTAGCCTGTTCGTCTTCGTCATAATGTAAATAGTCTAAACTGAGGAAAGGGGGCTGAGCGAAAGTAATATTATGACCTGTAGTGGCACCAGCACCACCCGCAACTGGATTATCTAAAACAACTGGAGCAGTGTTAATAGCATTCAAAGCAGTAGCGGCCGCGGGGCCTCTGTGCCATTCACACTCAATTTCAACCTGAGCCATTCCTAAAAGTGGTAACTGATTACGCACAAAGAAGGGGATGATATCAGCAAGTCTGATAGCACATTCAGGGCCAGTACCTCTTAAATTGAAATTTCTTAAAAGTTTATTTCTCTGTTTACCATGAGTCACATTAGCAGCACTTAAAGGAATACTGCCGTAGCTGTTAAGCTGGTCTAATTCAGGATTAGCTAACTGATGATAACCAACTAAACCTTTACCGAGAGTAAATCCAGCTTGTGCCGCACTTCCAGCAGGATTAGGTAAAATTTTTGTGGTTAGAGCATTAGAAGACGAATGACGAACATCTAAAACATTTTCTCTGTATTGTTGAGATTTGAATTTATTTTTAATCATATTGTATAAAGCACACTCATCAACTCTAGAAAGAATCTGACCTCCACAACGAACAGTAATTCGACGAATCATAGCTACACCTCCAACCGATAACTGGAAAGCAAGATTAGAGTCAACACCTTCTCCGGCAGCTTCTCCGTTTACTACTTCAAAACATAAAGCAGCACTAGGAGCATTTAACACACCTTTAGCAGGTAATACAAAACGAGTAACACCACCTCCAGTTGAGGTATACTGATGAGATACAGGTTCTAAAATATTAGTTTCCACCGAAACATTTACAGCCCTTTGACGAGCGTCAGGGGTAAGAAGGTCTGGAAGTTGTCCCTCTAATTCTTGATAATCTTGGTTGGTAACATCAGATGGAGAAGCCATAATTAATTGTATAGTTTATAATTAGAAAATAGTTTTAGACTTTAAATATTGTCTAACGGTTAATTTTAAAAAAGTAAAAAAAGATTTGAAGCATTAGCTTATCGTACAACTGAGATACCCTGAGCGCTCATGATGATTTGATTTTTGTTTAAGAAACACATATACACCCCCTGACTCTTAGCAGCAGTACCATCTAAGTCAGCTCCAGATGCTTCAAGTTCAAAACTAAAAACAGTTTGCGAAAGGTCTTCACCAGTTCCAAAGGAATCATAGAGAATACCAATTCCGGCCGCGGTACCCTGATCTAAACCATTGTTATTTTGAGTCTGTGACCTGTTAACCACTCCGGCGTTCCACTTATTCCAGGCAAGACAAGTTCGACCAGTTTCCGAAAATCTATTGATATTGACTGCTTCTAAATAGTTACGGTCAATCATAGTTCTGGCTCTGTAAGTGTGATGAGTAGTAGTTAAATTGTTATCTTCTTCATTTGTTAATAGTCTATAACTGAGAGGATATAATGCACCGTTAATAGAATATCTTAAGGCTCTCACCTCTCCAATATTACCTAAACGAGCGCTATTTCTGGCTTGGTTTCCAATTTCAGCAGTATTCATAAAGTTACAAAATATACTGGATACTTGTTTTAAACCTGGAGTTAAAGCCACGACTGAAGTACTTGAGTTAATAGTCTGGAAGACAGTAGACAACGAGTTAAAGTTAAATGCTTGTTGAGCTGGTGCCGATCCTGAGTCCATATGGTAAAGAGGACAGGTTAGAGTTAAATTACTTAAAAAGTATGTCACATTGTTGGTAGAGGCATCATCACCAAAAACAACACTGACATCTGGTTTTAATAGAATTTCAATAACTAAACCTCCTAAACCATTATTACTTAGATCCATCATCTGACCGGAGTTTAACACACCGCAATATAATTTAGAGCTAAAGGATTTACCTTTTGCACTAGCATCTTGGGCTACAAGAGAATGACGACCTAAGAAATTAGTTTCAAAATGGTCTCCTTCATGTGCTAAGACAGTGTTAATATCTTCATTACCGTGAATAGAAGACACAACCGAAGGCACAATGCGCCAATAGTTATTAACTCTTTCTATCACTTGATTTAATCTTTTACTAGAGATAGTAACTGTATCAATACAGTTAGCAAATCTACCACAAAAATTATCAACAAAATTATCAGCAGTATTAGTTAAGGCAACACCGGCGGAGGTATTGGTAGTAATACGGCCATTGATTCTGAGTTCGTCACCTTGTAAAAACATGGGTGCCTGTGAGGCACTAATGTCAAATTTGATGAGGGGGATACCAGACTTAGAAGAGTACTGACCGTTTGAAACAGCATTGACAGGATTAAGTTGTACGTATTGTTTCCTAACTTGTGAAAGGTTCATTCCTGGAGGTGGCATAGTTGTATAATGTCTATATATATTTTAATTTTAGAATAAAACTGCTTAACACTTAATATCTTAAAGCCACTCCACCAGGGCCAAGTTGGATAGTTCTGATATGTACGCAATAATTATGTAAAAGTTTAAGACTGGGTGCGCCTATAGTCTTATAGTTAAGATATAAGATAGCACTGACTCCCATTAGATTCTCACTCATACCATATGGACCTAGAGTGCGTCCAATAACATAATATCCATCACTGAAATTGTCATCCTTAGTTTTACCTAAAAATTTGAGATTTCTAACATCAATTCCAGAATCCTGTAATGCTTTTTCTACTTCATAGGTATGCACTGCTCCTAGACTAGATCCATTAGCCCACGATGGCACATTAATATAATCATATACACCTTCAGTCCACGATCCATGGTCTTCTCTGGATAAATCCACAAGTCTAGAGGGTACCATTCTATTGTTAATCTGATATTCATAAGACTCTGCGCTCATGTATCTACCCTGTTGCGCTCTCATATTAGTTAAAAGGTCAATGCCCTCTAATTCCTGAGGCACTGAAAGAATAGATTTAACTCTTGATAAATCAGCAGGGACGATAGTTGTACTTCTAGTAGTACTAGAGTTTATAGATTGCTGGTAATCAGTATAAGAAACAATATCCATAGCATACTGACCTTTAGCAATAGCAGCACTCATAGCTTTGGTAAATGCAGGGGCTGGAATAATCTTAGGAACAATTAATCTAGGGTTCTTAACTTGATAATTGAGAGTCTGGGAAGCATCCACCACTACTCCATTATTAGTTGCACTCATTGTAACTCCAGTTAAAGTATTAGTATTTATATTAGCCGCAAATTTAATAGTTAATTTACCAGCACCATCATCATTGATTTCAGAAATAGTAGCAACTCCGCCATTGGTTGTTGTTCCTGCTCCTCCAGTAGCTTCTACTAATACAATTTGACCTACTCTAAATGGTAAATTAGCTTTTGGGTTTAGTTTAGCGTCAGTTGGTAATTCATTACCAGTTCCCACAACTCCATATTTAGCGGTTTCATCTAAAGAAATAGTATCAGTAGCAACTGCTCCCACATCGTCAGCATCAATACCATCACTGTTTAAGGGTTCACTCATAAGACATCTGACATTTTTCTCTAAAATAATTTCAACTTCTAAAGGAATAGCCATAAGAGGCATTGATTTAGCACTCTGGAAAATACCACCTAAAATAGGGATTTGGACTTTACGATCAATGTATTTCCAGCACTGGGAAACATTGTTTAAAACAACACCGGAAGCGGCAGCCTGATTCTGAGTAACAAATGGATTATCTCCAATATTATACGATGGAGCGCAACCCTCAGTGACCGAGCGTTTATTCATAACACCATTATCTTGACTGGCACTGTAATGAAGTCCAGCATATAAATTATAGTTATCTAATTGTTCCAATAAACGACCATTCGAGCGAATCGAAATACGGTTAATGATACTCTGGCCTCCGTTTACTCTGTTAAATTGTACTAAAGGAGCAGAAGCAGAACCGTTAATGTTTAAATCCATTTCAATACAAGCATTTTTCAAATTGGCAATACCAATCTCACGACCTAAATCAAAAACAATCTGTTGGTTTTCACCAAAGACAAGCCCATTTCTACAAGGGATTTTAATGGAATCATAGCCCATAGTCATTGAAGAGTTCTTAACACGAAACATTTTTTTAATTGTATAATGTTTATATATAAAAAAATTTGAGAGTTTAATTTAAAGATTGTTTAGAAGATTGATACATTGATTATCTTTTATCAATTGTCGTTTACCATTTTTCATTTGTCTTTCAGTTGTAAAGACATCCATCAATTCAATACTAGGCTCAATAAAGTATTTGCATTCTGATTCTGATGCTTGTTGATGCTGTCTTTTTCTTTCTTCTAATCCAAGTTTAGTAGATCCATAATATATATTTTTAGTTATAGAACAGGTAAGCTTATATGTTTTCCACATTTGATTTTATATATACTAGATCTATATTTTTATATGGCTTAAATTACTTTATATTTATTTAACGGAAGGTACTATCAAAGGTATTACTGGGGTCCATAGCCACACTTGGTCTTGGTGCTTGTAAGGCTTGAGCTTGTTGTGATGCTTCTTCGTCATTTTGTTTGTGTTTATTTATTAAACCAGATATCAATTGTCCTACACCAACTGCCGCTATTGCTAATTCTCCAACACCGGGAACCAAAGAAGCCGTAGCCTCTTCTCCTATATCCTCACCTATATCTTCTCCTACATCTTCTTTTATATCTTTTCCAAATCCCTCTGGTTCTTCCTCAGGCTCTTCAGCCTTTTGCGGTTCTGCTTTTTTCTCCTGCTCTTCAATATCTGGAGCTTCCTCTGCATCTCCAAAACCCTCAGGCTCATCTGGCTCACCTGGTTCTTCTGATATTTTTATTGGTTTAAATAAATCTTCTTGACTAGGTATATCTTCAAATTTCTCTCCTGTTCTAATATCTTCTTCTGGGTCTTGGTCGAATGCTTGTTCCTGTAATCCTCTTTGTTGTATTTGTTGTGCTGGTGGTCTTTGTGCTGGAATAGCTTGACCTCCTGCGCCTCTTGCTCCTGCTCCTTCTGGTAATGAGGCTGGGTCTAAACCTCCTGTTTGTTGTGATGGTGGTATATAAGGTTTAACTTCTTCGATAGGTTGAGATTCTGGTTGTGTAGTTTGGACTCTCTGTGCTTCTTCTTGGGCTTTTTTAACAGCATCAGCCTTTTTAAAATCTTCTATAGTAGGAAGGTCAAATCTTTCAGCAGCCATTCTATTTTGTGAAGCTATATCTCCATAAGTATCTTCAATTTCTCCAGGATCAGGAACTCCAGATACTCCAGCAAAACCCCCTGTTGGTTCTTCAACTTCTTTTGGAATTAGACTAGAAGGGTCTAATACTTTTGGTACTGTTCCTATATCCGGTTGTGGTATTTCTCTTAATGCATCTTTTGTACCTTGTCCGAATTCTTGTTCCGCTCTTTCTCTTAAAGTTTGATTGGCTTTTATATTTTGTTGTATTCTTTCCACTACTCCTTGTCCTTGTTCTGAAATATCCTGCGCTTGTTGTGATGCTTTTTGGACTGCTTGTCGTGCTTGTTCTCTTGCTGTTTGTGCTGTTTGTTGTACTCCTCTTACACCTTCTCTAATTTGTTTAGAAACATTACCCACAGCATCTGATACTTTATCAGTTACCCCTGATGTACCTCCACTCATTCCTAATGCTCTTTTAACAAAAGGTGCGGCAACAGCTCCAGCACCTACAATAGCCTCAACAGCACTATCACCTATTTTTTCTCTTAATAAATCAGAGGCTTGAGCTTGTAAAGCTTTTACTTGACCCTGAGCCAGTTTTCGTGCCTGAGCTTCAGCATCTTCTTCTGAATATGCATTATCCAACCAGTTTTGTCCGGATGACAATCTATTAAATTGATTATTCATATATACTATACTTTATATTTTAAAATCGTGCTAAAATTTTCTTCATTTCTTTTACCCATTCTTGATTTAACACAGGAGCGCCAGTAGCTCCATCTTGTATATAGGCTGAGGAAAGGTCATCTAGTGTACCCATTAAAATTTGAACGGTTGTATATTCTGATGGTGTCTTATCAGTTTGTTTTTCAAATTTACTAATTGTATCTAAAGTTTGTTTTTTTAACTCTTCCCATTGCTTTTTAACAGCCGGTTTAGGTTTAAACTTTTTAAGAATGTCATCAGCCTTTTGTATGGCGTTTTCCATTACATTTTTTGTGTTATCATATTCTATTAACCTATTATGTTGTATCATTTTAGCCCAGAATGGATCATCTTTTTGGTCTTGGTAAGTTTTATGGTATTTATTTCTATATCTTCTTATTTGAGATTCTGAAACTATAACACCAGGTTTTAATTCAAGACGGTCTGAACTAGCAGAAGCTTTGGGTTTAGGTTTAGCCGGTTCTGGTTTAGGTTTAGCAGGAGCTTTAGATTCAGATAATCCAAATTTCTCATTTGCTTTCTTACTAGCATCTCTGGCTTGTGCGCGTAATTTTTCACCAACCTTAGCCTCTTTATCTTGAACTACTTTTGCCTTTTTAAATTCCTCTTGTTCTTTTTCATATGCTTTTTTAGCTTTGGCTTCTTGCGCTCTTGCCTGTGCTTCTTTCTTTTGTACTTGTTTGCCTTTCTGTCCTGTCTGGTCTTTAATACTTGCTACATTAGCCAAATATGCTTCTCTATTTTCTCTGATAAGTTTTCTTTGGATACCTAAATCAAATGAATTTAAGAAACTACGGAAGCCCCCCAACTGTTGTGCTGATAGGGTTTTATAATTATT
>TARA_R110002012_G_scaffold9888_4_pt1 | contig 10155 bp, 13 predicted proteins | sample TARA_R110002012 | Tara Oceans TARA_R110002012 (sample SAMEA4396515) | marine metagenome | biome: Westerlies Biome; feature: [DCM] deep chlorophyll maximum layer (ENVO:01000326); material: water (ENVO:00002006), including particulate matter (ENVO:01000060) such as... | depth 40 m
GAACAGCGGCGGTTGAGCCTAGGATAGGAGCGGGCAGCGCAGTAAGGTCCACCTGAACAGAGCCAGGAGCGGCCACGTCGATGGTCCTAGCGTAGATATTGGGGTCGATGTTGGTGACCTTACGCCTGAACTCGATGTAGGCCAGGTTGAGCATGTTCTCTACTAGAGAGTTGGGCACAAAGGTCTGGTCAGGCTCATCGATGTAGGTGCGGAAGGTGTTAATGACTTGGTCTACGGTTGCCATTAGAGCCCTCCTGTACCCGGACCGCGACCCACTAGGGCCTCGCTCCTGCCCGTTAGCATGCGTTCAGCTTCAGCCATAGAGCCGGCTCGAGTCGCCGCTGCGCTCTGCTCTTGGACAATCTGCTGCTGTGCACCCTGTGATGCTGGGGCTGCCATGTTGGCCGCCATCATCTGCGGGTCTAACGTGGGGGGCTGAGAGCGCGGGAAGACCTTGTTCGCGCCTAGAAGGGTCCGATAGACCTCATCAGGCTGGCCTGCTGATTCAATACTAAGCAAGACATCCCTCAGATAGTCCTGCCGTTCTTGGTCTAGCTGGTAGAACTCCTCGGTCTGCATGAACTCACCGAAGACCTTACCGAAGGCTTCGAGGTCATCAGACATAAACACTTCCACGCGCGCTCCCAGCCTCGCCGCGTCTAACATATCCTTGGCGTGAGCCATCGCCTGCACCTTCTCGCTGATGAAGGCGTTACCAGTGCGGAAGCTCAACTCTTGCAGCGCCTGCTGCGGCGTAATGAGCCCAGCCTGTGCAAGCTCCATGACCTTAGCGTCTCGGTCTTGCGCCTCATCCCTAAACAGCGAACCAGTCTCAATGAACACCTCTGGGGTGTCCACGATGTTGGTGCTCTGGATAGAGGCGAAGGTGACTCGCCCATACTGGTCGAGCATGCTCATCATCTTAGCCTCTGTGTAGAACTCCTTCATGAGCTCCAATACACATCGGGCCATCTGTGCCGTGCTCTTCTCGATGGCCGACTGGCTAATCTGTAGCTGGCTGGTGTCGTGACCGGCCAGGGCCTGGATAGCCTTGCCGCTGGTGACACCCACCGCTCGCTTGCCCAGTGAGACGGAGTGCAGGCCTGCTACGTCGCCCATCTCTGCCTGTAGGCGCGTGATGTTATCAGCGATGTAGGACGGCAGAGGGGCTGCGGCCACCTGCTGTGGCGTGCCTCCTGCTGCGTTGTAATAGATTTTCTCACCAGGCTTGCTGGTGATGGCGTGAGTGGATACGCCTGCGGTCTTGGGCACCAGCCACTTGGGGTTGCCCATTAGCTCCACATTGTGGACGACCTGGGAGCGCGCTCGGTTGTAGAGCATCTGAAGGTCTACAAGCGGCTCAATTAAGCCCTTACCCCACAGACGGCGGGGAATCTCGGTGTATCGAACAATCTGGACGGGGAACGTCTTGGTAGGCATCTGCTTCTGCTTGAACAGATAGGTGCTTCCAGTGACGACCGCGTGGCGTCCATCGCGCCAGTAGATGTCGAAGACCTCAACCCGGTCCTTGGGAGGGCCCTCGTTTGGAGCGGTGCTAATCTGGCCGTAGTCAGGCTCTTGCGGAGAGGGAGCGTTTTCAATCTCTTCAGCCTTGTCCGGGTAGGCCTCTTTTAAATCTTCACGGTCAACGTATGACCGAAGTCCGACCCACCGGCTATCGTCAGGGTTAATGACCGCTTGCTCGAAGAAGATGTCGTAGGCTCCAACTGTCTCGGTCCTGACGCACTCCATTCCTGGGTCATAGAAGGTGTGTAGAGCCGCAGTTCCTGTAGTGAGGAGCCACTTGATGAGCTCTTCAACGGTCTCTTTGACATCGTCTTTGTGCCAGTAATAGCGCAAGGCGGTCTCAGATGACTTCGCTTTGAGAATGTCTTCATAGGAAGGGCTCGCTGGGATGACCACGACGCCGGGGTAGGCTAGGGCCAACCGGGACAAGACGTTGCGGTAGATGTTCAAAAGCAGGTTGACCGTGACTCGAGAGCCGCCCTCGCTAGAGGTAGAGGTCACGTAGGAGGCTAGGCGCTTGTCGTATGACAGCCACTGGCGACCCTCAAGGAACTTCAGGGACAGGTTCCATGCGCGACGCACCGCTATCTTGTCGCGGCGCGAGTCGTTGAGCAAGCCCTTGATGTTCTTGGGAAACTCTTTAGCCATTAGGACAGACCCCCGCCGTCTATTCCAGAGTACCCCATAAGCCTGTGCCTAGTCGCCATAGGATAGCCCGCTCCCGCAGAGAGAGACTGAGCCGCTTCAGAGCGTACGCCGCCCTCTTTCTGCGGGTCTCGGTCTAGGCCCGACAGCATCGACCTTAGTAGCCCTGGCCTAATTCCTAGGTTGCTCTGGCTGCCCAGCAACTGCATTGCAAGGTCTTGCACGGGGCTTTCAGAGCCGGTCAAGAGCGGAGCGATAAACTGGCTTCCCTTGCTCAATCCCTGAGCGGCAGACATCGGTGCTGGCAACGCGGAGCCGTACATGGTCGGGCTATAGTCACCTTCAAACATGCCCATTCTCCTCAGCGTAGATGATGTCCATCATGGGCTGGTTGTGGTCAACAACCATCTCCCTCTCACGTCGTTCGGCCCGCTCATCTGACTCCTTCTCGCAAAGGAGCCAGATGTAACGGGCCAGGAAGCCGAGGCATAGCGCCCCCATGAGTGCTAGGGTGAGCAGGCAGAACATGAGAGCACTATGCACTGGGGCCTCCCGAATTAGGGTGGGACTAATTCGGAACTAAACGGTGAAGCCGCACAGGATGCCGTTCTGGTTGGGGTTCGTCGTGACGGTATTGTAGTACCATCGGTAGTAACCCTCGTAGGCATCCACGCCTGCGGTACCCACGCCAGCGCGCGCCAGGACGCTTCCGTCCAGGTCCGCGAAGCCGTGAGCCTCGAGCTCCAGAACCTTCCACGAGGACAGCTTGAGGAAAATCATTCCTCCGCCGCCAACGTGACGAGCCGTCTTGATGGGAAGGCCTCCATACGACATGCCGGAGAAGCCTCCGTCAATGTTGTTGGAACGCTCTCCGCTCGTGTTCATGACGGATGCGGTGTTGTTGGCTGCACCGCCAAACACCGTAACCTGGAACAGAGCAGCGTACTGCTGACGCGCCAGAGGACTGATGAGGATGCAGTCAGGCTCGTGCCCTGACGACTGACTCACCTGGTCCATGACGGACTGCATACGCGGAAGCGAGAGCGCCTCGCGGTTGCCACTAGGAGCAGCGCCGATGCCCTGCGTCATAATGGTGCTCTGAAGAGCGGGGAACGACGTGGCACTCGGCGGGCTGAAGCGATCAACGGTGAAGTGCGTCCGCGAGCCCAGATTCGCAAAGATGCCCTGCGGCTGGTCGTCAAGCCCGTTCGTGATTGCCAACACGAGCGCCTGCTCAGTGCCAGCACCAGGTCCCGGTACCGGCGTAGCCGCAGCGGCAGCGAAGTTCACAACCTGCTGGACAGCAGACACAACCACGGCGATTCCGCGACCGTCGTCAACAGCGCTCGTGTCGGTAGCGACAGCGCCGATGCCGTTGTTGTCAGTCTCACTCAGGGTGATGGTTCGATTGATAACATCCGTCGCCGTAAGAGCAACCTGGGTGTTGATGACCGTGTACCCAAGGGCAGCGTTGTTGTCCACTCGAACCAGGTCCACAAGCAGCGCGTTGGTGACGGGAGCGCCTGTGGTGGACGTGACCTGAGTGAGAAGCTGCTGAGTCTTCTCGCAGTCACCGAAGAACTCCCACACGTCAGTGGCTGGCGCAAGAGCACCCGCAGAGGCCCGACGCTGATTGAGGAAGCCCAGAACACGACCGCCAGAAATCATGGCGTTGTCCGAGGCGTTCTTCACGTCGTTGACGAGCTTGTCCATCTCGGCTTCCATCCAGCCGATGAAGGAGTTTGCTCCACCCTTACCAGCAGACGACATCGCCGGACCAGTAATCTGGAAGCGACCGTAGAGGTAGTGGGCGGTGACGCTGAGGCGCTGGTATCCCTGCTCGCCAGCGGCAGGCAAAAGGCCCGACTCGGCGGCGAAAGCAACACCAGTGTTGCGTGAAACGTGAATTGGAATAATGGCGCTGCGCCCGTTCCAATCGACCGTGGCCTTGGTCATCAGGTCGAGGACCATGACCTCATTGTTGAGCTGCTCTTGGACAGGTCCAAGATAAAATTCCTTGAGGATGTCCTCAAGTGTGCCGCGTGTGGCTGGCATGACTGACTCCTAAATGTGGTGATGAGAGCGTGAGCTCTCTATGCGAAGGGGTTGTTGCGGGCCCACATCTTTCTCAAAGCTGCGGAACCCTCACTCACACTCTTCAGCGGCACCTCAGGCGCGGTAGCAGTCGCATTCCCTCCACTCTTACTGGGACGCGGAGCCGCCTTGGGCTCTTGTGTCGCGGCCACAGCTTCAGCGGGCGTACTGGATGGGTTCTTCTCAAGATAGGCCGCAATGGCCTTCTCTTCGACACCCGCCACCCACGAGGAATACTGCTCTGCAACCGCTTCTGCTGTAGCTGAAGGGTTGTTGGCAACAGCCTGCAAGATTACGTCCCGTGGTACGGATGGAAACTTCTGGAGCGCGGAACCAACCTCGACCTCCAACTGCTGACGAGCAAGCTGGACCTCGGTGTTGTATAGGCGGTCTTGAAATTCTTTTAACTGCACGTTGTCTTGAGCGGGAGCCGGCTCGTCTTCACCAGCCAGGTACCGCTCTAACCACGCATCGTCTGAATCCGCTTGGGGCGCAGCCTGCACTGGAGCGGGCGCAGGTGTTGGCGCGGGCTGTGCGCGGAGCTTTTCAATCTCCGCTTGCAACTCCGCTCTCTCGTCACGGAACTGATTCCGAGACTCGAGAACCTGCTTAAACCGGTCATACGGGACACGGTGGCCCGATGGCACCTCTTCTTCCGCTGCGGGGCTGTCTTCCGCTGCGGCCTCTAGTGGTGCCGAATCCGCTCCATCTTCCACCTTCGCATTTACGTCCTGGGTGGGCTCGGACGAGGTTTCAGCCTGAACGGGGGCCTCTTCCACAACAGGAGAATCCACGAGCTCAGGGGCAGGCTCGTCGCCTCCTCCAAGCATATTGGCAATTCCTGACACTGCTTCTGGGCTCAAGTTCATGACTATCTCCGCATTTAACGCCTAGCGGGGCGATTTTGATAACGCTGATTCGGTCAGCGAGGCCATGTCGGTACGCACTCCCCACCTGTCGGTGTTGTCTGCGTCCTTCTTCTTAGGGTGCAATTTGCCAGTGTTCAACTCGAACTGCAACATCTCGTGCAGGTTCTGTGGCTTTTCTTGCACTATCTCTTCACGCACGTACTCAATCTGGTCGAGGCCCATAAGGCCCAGAGCATGAGCGAATATCATGTCGTCGTGTTTATTCTTCTGAGCCTCTGGCTTGCCGTTATCATTGAAGATAAACGTGTTCATCTCGAACTGCATGCGCGGGTCCACAACGTCGAGCTTCTCCATTTCCACATATTCGTGGAGCCGGCTCAACATGACGGGCCGGGTGTTGACGTTGGTGGAGAACCCAAGCTTGTCCACCCATCGGTTGCCAACCTTGTCAAAGGCAGTGCGCCTAAAAATAAACGCCCACTCTTTTTTGACTAGGTACTCAAGGATGGAAAGGCCATAGGTGTTCGACTCTACAACCACCAGCGAGTTGTACTTCTTCGCTTCTTCGAGGACTCTCTCAGCAAACTGGTGAGGAGCCATGCGTTGATAAAAGCTGGAGCAAACAACGGGCTTGTCCTTGTCGGTGACATCCAAGACGACGAACGCACTGTAGTCGCCGCTTGGAGCCCCTGATGCCACATCAGCCCCTAGGGTGTACACCCGATATTTTGAGTGGGCCTTGAACTCCTTGTACCCAGGCGTGATTTGCACATGCGGGTAGATGCGGTCAAAGAACCGCTCGCCGCTAGTGATGAACGCCATCTGCGCAGTGAGCGGATACTCTTGGAGAAACGTATGCCAGTTACCAGCGCACTTGGTCTCAAGCGTCTCTTGCGCCCACCAGACACGGCCATTATCAAGCTCGTGCTTGAGCCCTAGCTCTTTTAGCTTGGGATGGATGTACTTGGATTTCTCTTTGGAGACGTAGTTTGGGTCTTGGGTCCACGGGATGAACAGCTTTTGGTAGCCGTTCTCTGCGTGCCACAGCTTGTGGGCATCGTTGACGCCATTGGCCGTGGTCTCTAAGACCACCTCAGAGTCAGGACCTAAGACCTGGAACGCACCAGCGATGGTCTTCTCTGGGTCGTTCCAAAACGCAAACTCAGAGCAGTGAAGCGTCTGATAGGTCGTGCCACGAAGGCCTTCTGAGTTCGCGGTGTCTACCTTGATGAGCCCACCGTGAAACAACTTGAGCTCACGGACGTTGGACTTCTCGGTCTTGAACTTCAGGAACCCAGGGAGGTTCGCGTAGAAGTTCTTGTAGACCTCAAATATCGCCTCGGCGGAGTCGCCACGGTGTGCAAGGACGGCCACACGGTGGTTTGGCGTAAAGAGGACTCGCCAGAAGTTCCTCGCAGCGACCGCAGTAGTCATTCCCAACTGGCGGGCTTTGAGGATGTACGTCCACGGGTTGTCTTCGACGGTCGACCAGAACTGCTCCTGCGCATCGTTCATCACGAACGGCACGACGCGGCTCCGCTTGTCGATTATCTTGAGGTACCGTTGAGCGAAATAGCGGAAATCGCATGCGCACTTGCGAATCTCCGCCTCTAGCTTTTCCCGGCTCTCGCTCATCCTCAGTGGGCAGTGTCACGGCTATGTGACGTGTTGACCTGGCGAGCGTCCTTGAGGAGGTCGAGCAACTCCTCCGGGGTCATCAGGTTCTTTTGCAATGCCTTGGTCTTGGCCAGCACGAGGTCGCGCTCGGCCTCCGCCTTCTCGATGGCGACCTTGTCAATCATGGACTGCGCCTCTCGAGAGCGGAAGGTTCGCAGCTTGAACTCTGAGGTCGTGCGCTCCAGATACCAAGCGGCGGCTCGCCAGTCTTTCTCAGCGTGGAACTGAACGAGGTCTAGCATGTTCTGCTTAGAGCAGCGCTCTGCCTCAAACACTCGCTCTTTAAAGCCTGGACGCCCGCCCTTCTCTTTGGGCTTGTACATCCAACACTTCCACGTCTCGTAGTTGATGTTGAACTCTTCACGCACCATTTTTTGCGTGTAGCCGTTAGTGAGCATCTCAATGGCTTTCTCGCCCAGCTCTGGAGACCAGCGGCCTGGAGACTTTGGGGCCTTACTTTTTGATGCCACGACAGAACCTCCTGAGCTCCGCATTGCGGTCGGTCGTGGAGGTCTCCACGCTCAACACGCGGTGAAACGCCGTGAGGAACTGAACGATGTCAGTCCCAAACTGCGGCAAGTCAAAGCCCGAAAACGGCTTGCCATCAACACCGGCAGGCGCGTTCTTCAAGAGCCGCTTGCGCATGGCCATCAACACCTTCCTGCACCCCCGGTGGCGCGGCCTAAGCGACGCATCGTGGTAGGGCTGCAAGAAATGAAGCATGTCGTTGACTTGGCCAAGAGCGATTGACCGACACGCCGCAGCGTTGACGTACTGCTCCATGCCGCCTGGGTTGTAGTAAAGAACGTCCAAAGAACGCTTCACCTCGCCCATCCCGTCCGCGAGCATACCCTCCACAATATCCGCAGAGAACACCTTGGTGATGTTCCCCTTGTGCTCTTCCGACTCCGCTACAGGAGAGGAGTTCAGGGCGCTCATCATGGACTGCGAAGGAACCTCACCCATTGAGAGACCTACATACCGCCGCGATTTTCGACGCCATGACCTGAGGGCCGACAAGCTGGCACTCCTTCATGGCTATCCACAAAGAGCCAACAGCCACGTCATCGCTGGTGAGACCAAAGGAGGTCAAGGAAGAGATAAAGTTCTTCATCTCGTGGCTGACCTCGGTCTCAGTGAGCTTGACCACGTTCTTGGGACGGCCCACGGGGTTGGCGGCCTCGGCCTTGGGAGCGGCCTTCTTGGGGGCTGCCTTCTTCTTCGCGGGTGCCTTCTTCTTCTCAGCCATCGTCGATATCTCCATGGGAGCGACTAAGAGCGCGCCTTCGCTTGAGAACGATGCGGGCAAACAGCCTGCTCCTGCGGTAACACGTGTTTCCGCTGTTCCAATGGCACAACGCCTCGGACCAACGTCCGTACTTTTTACGGTACTTTCTCAAAGCCTGCAAGCCTGCGGTTATCAGGTCACAGCCCTCTAGCTTCTTGTCTGGACAGTGAAACACTGGCTTCACCTGAAGAGGACCGTAAGCACCAGCGGAGCTTATGGCACCCATGTTAAACCGACTCTCGGTAAAAGACAGGGCCACAACTAGGTTCACGTCCGCTCCGTCGCCATGGGCCGCAGAGCCCACAGCCACGCAGGTCTTAAACCGCTCAGGAGTCTGGTCATGGGGCGCTAGCCAGGACATGGCCGTGGAGCAGGCCAGGTACACATAAAAGAATGTCATCTCTTTAGGTCTTCCTCTGTGAGCGCAGGTCTCTCGAACTCAGTCTCGCCTCCCTGGGCGAAGTCCGTGCCTGTCGTCACTCGCTTGCGCGTTCTGTCTCGTGGCTTCCCACCGTTCTTCTTTCTCATCACTCGCTTGGCCATGCCAATAGCCTCAGAGGTCACAGAGCCGCTGCCGATTCCCAAGATAAGCCCAAGGCGCTCTTGCTCTGGCATCATCATCCAGCCAAACAGCGCACCAGCCATGACGGAGCACAGTCTCAAGACCGTCCCTCTCCACCAGGGCTTGTCGCCCGTTCTCTCTATGACCCCTTGCTGAATGGCCTTCTTGACCACCTCAGTGATTGAACCAGCGGCTAGGGCGGCGACAGAGATGACCATCGCCATCGTCTCCCAGCCTGCATTCATCACGGTGTCCTCCTGGTGTATTCCGCGATGAGCATAGCATCAGCCGTAGCGTGAACCACCTTTTGGGCTGGGAATAACCGCTGTGCAGCGGCCTTGGTCACGTTCTTGTCCCCTTTGGACAGACACTTGAGCTCCCGCTGCCAGGTGGCAGGGGTCACGGTCTCGAAGCGAATCTGGTGACAGACCAGGAGCGCCCTGCAAAACCCGTAGCTGGTGCCGAACTTGAACGTAGAGGACACGCCTTGTCTTGGCATGGCGCTCACTCGCTCAAGGGTAGCGCGAGATATCATCGGTGCATGCTCGATGACGAAGCTAGACACGTCGTGCTCTGTAGCAGACAGCCTGACAGAACCGACAAAACCCCCATCCTCGTCAATCACCACGATGGCTCCTGAGTATCCTGGGTCGATGCCCATGTAGTGCTTCAATTCGCCCTCTCAGGGAACGAATCGAGCACCTCATCGGGCTCTAACACGGCGAAACAAGGGGTATCTGGCCCCACATAGCCACCGGCCACGTTGTAGCTAAAGTGCTCCATGGCCTCTAGAGAGCCCATGCCCTGGTCCATGAGAATCTCGATGCACTTGTCTTGGTCATAGAGCGTCACAGAGCTCATGCCGCACCGATATACGATTCCAATAATGGCGTCGTCGAATCCGTCGTAGATAATCATAGCCCCTCCATTCTCGGCTCGAACTTCATGGATGTTCCGCTCCAGGCCACGTCGGTCTCCTTGAGAGAGGTCTCGAGTCCGTGCCTAAACTTGGACATACCGATTTTGCACAGGTTTCTGGGGTGATTGCTCCCAGGGTCAGCCTTGTGAAACAGGAATGGGCTGATAGCCAGGTCGCAATCGTCCTCAATCGCCCCTGAGCCCTTGGCGTCACGCACGGTAATCAGCCTATCGGCCCTCTTGGCGGCTGAATTGGGCTGGCTCAAGACGACAGAGGTGCATTCAAGCTCCACTGCCATGCGCTTCATGCCCTTTGAGTTGGCCGATATCTCCTCTTCTTGGGTTCCGTCGCGCCTCATACGCGGTGAATCCATGAGTTGTAGGTAATCGACCACAACGACGCCCAAATCGCCGTATTGGCGCTTCACAGCTCTGGCTTCTCGCTCAATAGCGCCCACATCCCTGGCCGTTTCGCTGATAACCAGGGGTAATTCGCCAAGACGCTCTGCCGCATTAATCATGTCGGACTGCTGATAGGACGTAATCTCGCCCATTCGGTGATGCAGGTGTGCAGG
>TARA_R110002012_G_scaffold208038_2_pt1 | contig 10154 bp, 9 predicted proteins | sample TARA_R110002012 | Tara Oceans TARA_R110002012 (sample SAMEA4396515) | marine metagenome | biome: Westerlies Biome; feature: [DCM] deep chlorophyll maximum layer (ENVO:01000326); material: water (ENVO:00002006), including particulate matter (ENVO:01000060) such as... | depth 40 m
GCAACTGCGCCAGCGGAAATCTGGGAAGAGTGTTGAGGCGCTCAATCAGATCGAGGATGACAGGTTCATTGACCATGATGGTTCCTTTGGTCGTTGATATTGCAGGATAAGTCATCGCCCTTAGCCACGTGAAACGTGTCTCGCACGGAGTTTCCTCGACGGCCAAAAAGCTGCTTTGAGATCCAGTGGCAGGATTAATATCTTCTTTTTTGGACGAACCTAGTTAGTATCTGTCTGAAAACCGGACAGGTGAATCATGCTGAATTCAGAAGCTCTGAGGGCCTTTGTCCTTTCCGCAGAACTGGGGTCGTTTTCGGCTGCGGCCCGGCGGTTGGGTAAGGCGCATTCTGCGGTGTCCACCGCCGTCGCAAACTTGGAGATCGACTGCGGGCTTGTCCTGTTTGACCGCAGTGCCCGCAGCCCGGTTCTGACCAAAGAAGGTGAAACGCTCCTGCCTCATGCGCGCGGCATTCTGCTGGGCAACCGTGAACTCATGGCCACCGCCAATTCCATGGCAGAAGGGATCGAGACGCGTGTCTGCCTGTCGGTCGAGCAGGGGATCAGCAGTCAGCCTTTGATGGCATCAATTCAGAAATTCATTGAAAGCTTCCCGACGGTCGAGCTGGAGGTGACAACCCCCAGTCCCGGCGCGTCGGCGGAGCTTCTGCGCGAGGGGCGCACAGATATCGGGCTGATGGCAGAACAGGAGGGCTACCCCTCTGGCTTGCAATTCCGTGGCGTCGGATATTCAAAGATGGTCCCGGTCTGCGCGCCCGGCCACCCTTTGGCGGGTGGCGGTCCTGCAAGCTACCGGGAGCTTAGACAGCACCGGCAGATCCTGCGCCACAAACATCCGGTCAAAGGCACGCCGCAGCAATATGAGAGGAAGTCAGCGACCGTCTGGCATGTGGAAGATCCAGATATGATCCTTGACTTTGTACGGTCCGGCTTCGGATGGGCGGAATTGCCGGTGTCCGCTGTTGCCAGTTCCATCAGCTCGGGTGACCTTGTCCAGATCAGCTACGCCTTCCAGCAAAACGACCTTCTGGAAGGCATTGACCTGGTCTGGACAGAGCTGCGCGCATTGGGTGTCGCTGGGCAATGGGTTCGGGACGAAATCCTGAAACTGCCCCAGACGATCTGGCAGGAAGACGCGCTGAACCGCGCTTAGATTTCAAATTCCGTGCTGCAATGAGCAAGGAATGCATGCCGGACCGGGTCCGTGTTCCCGGCGTTCGGATAGACCAGATACATTGGCGAACTATACGACTGCAGCTTTTCCAAGATCGGCTTCAATTCCGACCGGCGCACCCACTGTTCCGCGAAATGAGTGGGCAGATAGCCAATGAACTTTCCGGTCAGTATCAGAAGCACAATACCCTCGGCATGGTCAGAGACAGCATGAGGTAAGGATGCAGGCAAAAGGTCTGTCTCGGCTTCCTCCATATACCCCCGCATAACATATTTCTGGGATAATAAATCGGCCGGGGTCAATTCGGAGCCGGGCCTGTCAAAGAGAGGATGTCCCTTTGAGCAATACAAGCACTGTTCTTCCCTAAACAACGGCTGGTATGCTAGCCGGTCCTTCCTGTTGTAAAATGAACCGATGCCAAAATGATATTCTCCGGTGAGGACTGCCTCTTCGATGGTGTTGTTCGGAAGAATATCCAGCTTCAGCCTGATACCAGAATACGCGGCGCTGAAACTCTTTAAGTCATCTGCTAGAGGGCACCCGGAATTTGATACAATGTTGTCAATCGCGGCTATTCGCAGCTCACCTTTAACAACGTGTTTGGAAAAATCCGTTTGAGCTCCATACTCGTCTAGGGCACTGAACAGCTTCCGGACCGCTGACAAAGTTGCCCGCCCCTCCAATGTTAGGCTGCTCCCTTGTGGTCCATGCAACAGCAGTTTGGCGGCGATTTTCGACTCCAAATCGAATAGATAAGCCTCAATTTCTGCGGTGCTCATCTCCAGGTGCGGTTGAGCCTGAGGGATCCCGCCTCGTTCAGCCACAACCTGAAACACCTGTAATTTGTCTAGGTCCGCGATGGTGGGAAAAGTAACGCGATGTGTCAGTGGAATGCTCCTAAACTAAGATAGGTTATCTTTCGTAAACCCTGCAACCCTAGCCAATTTGAAGCCGCAGTTTAGTTCCCTTTTAATCAGAAAACACCAGACATAATCCACCATCGGGACTGCAGCGCTCTGTCCCGAAAAAGCTCTGCTTAACACTATTGCCAATACGGTTTCACGCCACGCTGCTGTGGCCGAATTGGGAAAGTGTTAAACTCACTAGGCGGGTCCGCCTTTCGAGCGGTCTACAGGATAGATAAGGATCCGCGGGCAGTATGAAGCGGTACAGAAGCTTTCCAAGCTGAATAAGTATAACCATTAGTTATAGCCGCTCGATCTTTGCGACTTTGTTCCTCGGTCAGAACTCTGCTTTTGTCCAAACCGCACTACCTAGAAAGGGCAGCCATGCATGTATCTATCCTTGGGGCCGGAGGTGTCGCTTATTCCTATGCGGCTTTTTTGGCCTCGCGAGGCCATCAACCTTTGATCTGGTCTCCTTCTGGCAAACGAGCACGCGAACTAGCGGCAGGTACGGCGCTTACGGCCAGCACTGCCATGGAAGGCCAGTTTACTGTCGGTGTTTCGAAATCTGTTGAAGAGGCGGTGGCGTCCGACGTGGTTATTGTCGCTGTACCTGCATATGGCTATCGTAAGATCTTGGACAGTATCGCGCCGATCCTGCGCGATGGACAAACGATTATTATCAGCGCGCATTTGTCCTTCGCTGCGGTCTATTTGTCTAGGCTGCTGGTAGAACGAAATACGGTTTGTTCGATCGTGGTTTGGAATACCACAGTATCCACCGGACGCCAGACAAGCTCCACTGCTGTGTCGATCTCTATGCTACGCTCTAATGTCGAGATGGCTGTCATCCCGGACAGTGCGGGGGACGTGTGCCTTGCACTTTGCCAAGACCTATTCGGTGATCGGTTCACCCTTTCACCCGATATGATCGGCGCCGATTTGGGAAATCTTAATCCCAGCGTTCATTATGGAATATCAATGTTCAATCTGACTAGGATGGAACTAGGCGAAGACTGGGCGCAACAAGCGAACATCACGCCTGCTGTTGCAAGGTTTCTCGAAGACCTCGACCGTGAACGGCTGAGTGTTGCCGTCGCACTTGGCGTTCCGTCACGCAGTATTCACCAGGCCTACGCGATACCTGGTAAGATCGAGATAGCCCCTCTAGCCGAAATGATGGCCCAGATCGTCGCCACACGGAAAGGGGTAAATGGTCCGACTACTTTGGATACACGGTATGTAACCGAAGATGTGCCATATGGCCTGCTGACCACGGTGCAGTTAGCCGACTTGGCGCAGGTCGATGTGCCATTGCATAGAGCGGGGATCACAATTTTTTCTTCTCTTTACGGGCGAGATTTCAAGTCTGAGAATCAGATTCTACCCGAAATCTCGGATGCATTTAGCTCTACTGAAACGCTTCAAAAAATTGTTCGGCTTGGATGGTCCGCACGCTAAACTAGTACTCCACTGGATCGAAGTATTTAGTGGAATATTGGTTTGGAAAACGGTGCCCAATTTCATTCGATGAAACTGGGCGCCGCCAGATGCTCGTTTAAACGGCTAGTATTCCATCACAAGGTGATCACTTCCTACCTGTTGGTATTGCCGCTTTGGGGGGACGTAATTTGCTGGCCGAATTGGGCTCGGAACCTCATCGTTGTCAAGCGGCTGACGAACCCGGCGCCTTGATGGATCGGGAACAGGAACCGCCGACAGTAGCTTGCGCGTATAAGGATGCTGAGGATTGCCAAAAACCTGCGCTCGTGGCCCAATTTCAACGATTTCTCCTAGATACATAACCGCCACCCGGTGGCTTACCCGTTCGACCACCGCCATATCGTGGCTAATGAAGAGATAGGCCAGCCCCAACCTTGCCTGCAATTCCAGCATAAGATTGACGATCTGCGCCTTGATCGACACATCCAGCGCTGAGACAGATTCGTCGGCCACTATCAAGCGCGGCTCCATCCCAAGAGCGCGCGCAATGCATACTCGCTGGCGTTGACCGCCGGAAAACTCATGTGGGTAGCGCCCGGCCACAGTGGAGGGCAGTCCGACCTGTTCCAGCAAGGCCGCGACGCGGGATCGCACCGATTGGCGGTCTGCCAAACCATGTACTAACAACGGCTCAGCAATCGCGGCACCAACTGTCTGGCGCGGGTCGAGGCTGGCGAAAGGATCTTGAAAGATCATCTGCATCCGGCAGCGTTCAGCCTGTAGTTGTGATTTGGTCATCCCCGCTAGCGATTGACCTGCGACCTGTACATCGCCGGCTTGTGGCTGTTCCAGATGCAGGATCGACCGTCCGGTTGTCGATTTCCCACATCCGCTCTCGCCTACCAAAGCCAAGGTTTCTCCCGCCCGCAGATCAAAAGACACGTTCTCGACCGCATGAACACGACCTTTCACGGTCCGAAAAACGCCACCGCGTATGTCAAACCGTGTCGATAGGTTGCGCACCTTCAAGAGCGGCTCTTGGTCTCGACGCACGGTGTCGACCTCGGAGGTTGCGGGCGAAACCGCTTGTCCGCTTTCGTCCATCTCGGGGAAGGGCGTAGGACGGTCCGAGCCGCCCATGGCGCCTAGCTTAGGCACTGCGAACAGCAACGTTCGAGTATAGGGGTGCTTAGGGTCCGCGAAGATGTCATTACAATTACCAGTTTCGACCACGTCGCCACGCCGCATCACTACTGCCCGGTCAGCGATTTCGGCGACAACACCCATATCATGGGTGATGAAGAGAACACCCATTTTTTCCTCATCTTGCAACTCTTTGATTAAATGAAGTATTTGAGCTTGGATGGTAACGTCTAGCGCTGTTGTCGGTTCGTCAGCGATCAGCAGCTTGGGCCGACAGGCCAGCGCAATGGCGATCATAACACGCTGCCGCATGCCCCCAGAAAACTGATGCGGAAACTCGTCTAGTCGCTGTTTAGCTGACGGAATACGGACTCGATCAAGTAGTGCCAGTGCCTCCCCACGCGCGGCCCGACCCGTCATACCGCGATGGACTGCTAGAGATTCCGCGATCTGACCACCAACTGTCATGGTCGGGTTCAGCGATGTCATCGGCTCCTGAAAAATCATCGCTATACGGTTACCACGTAAATCAGCCATGCTATTTTCATCCAGCTGCGTCAACTCCTGACCATCAAACTGAATGCTGCCATTCGCGATCCGCGCGCCTAGCGGCAAGAGCCGTAAGATCGACAGCGCCGTAACGGATTTTCCTGAGCCTGATTCACCAACAACAGCCAAAGTCTCATTTGCGTGGATCTGAAGCGATAGATCATGAACGGCAGACTGCCACCCATCGCGGCTGCGGAACTCAGTCCGCAGATTTCGTACATCGAGGATCGGGGAGGTATCGGATTTCACAGCTGGACTCCTCTTATTCAGCGCGGGTTTTGGGATCGATAGCGTCGCGCAATGCATCGCCGAGAATATTTAGAGCAAGTACGGTCAAGAGGATGGCGAGACTTGGGAATATGGCGAGCCACCAGGAATCCAGAATATTTTCAAAGCCTTCTCGGATCATGCTTCCCCAAGTTGGCGTGGGGGGTGGAACACCCAATCCAATAAAACTGAGCGAAGCCTCAGTGCGAATTGCGCTGGCCATCCACATTGAACCCATCACAACGACCTCGGACACCATATTCGGAAAAATGTGCCCCCCCATAAGCCGCAAATTGGAAAAGCCCATCGCCCGACCTGCCTCGATGAAGTCTCGTTGCTTCAAGGCAATGGTCGGTGCCCGTGCTACCCGTGCAAAAGGTGCAATTTCTGTGATGGCGATGGCAATCACCAGATTTTCAAAACTGGCCCCCAACATCGCAGCAATCATCAACCCCAACAGAAGGGTTGGAAATGACAGCATGACGTCGAGAAAGCTCATCACGACACGATCGAAAATGCCGCCAATGAAACCTGATAAGATGCCGATTGCTGATCCGATGACCATCGCAATTAGGATCGCAACGAAGCCAACGATCAGCGATACGCGCGCTCCATAAATCAGGCGCGAAAGCACATCGCGCCCATAGGTGTCTGTGCCGAGCCAAAACTCGGCGGAGGGTGGTTGCAGGCGATGGATAATATGCTGCTCTAATGGATCGTAAGGCGCCAGAAGCGGGGCAAAAATAGCTGCACCAACGATTATGACCAGCAGTCCTAAGCCGACCCAAGACAAACGGTTGCGGCGGAATGCCAACCATAGAGCGTTCTCGCGGGCGGGAATTTCTGTGATTGTAGACATCAGTTGTATTTAACCCTTGGATCAACCAGCCCGTAGGCAATGTCAGTCAGCATGTTCACAAGGATCACGAAAGTTGCGAAAACAACCATGAGACCTTGGAGCAAGGTGTAATCGCGTGCATTCAACGCACCTAAAATCAACCGCCCTAGTCCTGGACGGGAGAAGACGATCTCGGTCAAGACGGAATTGCCGATGAGCGTGCCAAAGTAGAGGCCGACAACGGTCACAACCGGGATCAGAGCATTGCGCAATGCATGGCGGCGGATCAATGGTCCGGATCGTACACCCTTCGCTCGCGCCGTCCGGATGTAATCCTCGTTCAACACCCCCAACATCGAAGATCGTGTAACTCGAGTAATATAAGCAGTCATGATCAAGCCAAGATTCAGCGCCGGTAAGGCGAGAATGCGAAAATGGTCTACGATGCCGCCCCCACCACTGCCGATTACTGGAAACCAACGTAGGTGAACCGCAAAGGCCAGGAGCATCAGAATACCCGAAACAAAGGCCGGGAATGACAGTCCTACAAGCGACAGAATACGGCTGAAGTAGTCAGGCCATAGATTTCGCTTCAGGGCAGCGTAAGTGCCCAAAGGTATCCCAACCACAGCCCCAATCGCCAAGGCCGCGGCTGTCAGTTCCAGCGTGTACGGCAATACAGCAGCGACTTCTTGTAGTACGCTACGGCCGGTCGATAAGGATTGTCCAAAATCCCCAGTGGCGGCTTTAGTCAGAAAATCTAAATATTGAATATAGATCGGTTGATCTAAACCAAGTTGAGCGCGCATCGCTGCAAGAGATTCTGCGCTGGCTTGATCACCGAGTATCGCGATTGCAGCATCGCCTGGTACCAACCGGACCAAGACAAAGACGACAGTAAGCATCAGAATCAGCGTAGGAATCGCTAGCAAAACGCGCCGGACTACATATTGAATCATTCAACGGCTCCTTGGGTTGTCAGGCGGTCGGCACTGAAGGGTAAGAGAACGTCGGGCACCACGCCCGTGATCACCATGTCGGCTATCGCTGCACCTGCAGCAGGTACAAGCTGAAATCCATGGCCCGAAAAGCCGAAGATATGAAACAGGCCTGCGGCTTTACCTGGACAAATAACTGGCAGTAAGTCTTCGGTCTTGCCCTCTATCCCGGACCAGCAGCGGGTGATCCGGACACCCGCGACCGACGGGATTAGTTCCCCCGCCGCCGCTGCACCTTTGGCCAAAGCATGAAAATCCATCGCGGTGCGCCCACTATCCAGATCGTAGCGCCCCTGTATTCCTCCCCCCAGCACCAGCGTTCCCTGTGAAGATTGCTTGAACGAAAGTGAACGACCCACAATGCTGACAACTGGGCGGATCGTTTCAGTCAGCCGCTCGGTAACCATCATCATCGATGCTTTGGCCGACAGAGGGATAATTTCCCCAGTCATGGCCGCAATACGTGCGCCCCAAGCACCTGCAGCATTCACGACCTTGGGCGCAGTGAATGCCCCTACTTTCGTCTGCACGGTCCAATTCTCACCGTCGCGTTTCATAGCCTGAACTGGCGCGCCCTCATAGATGCTCACACCAGCTCGTATTGCTGTGGCACGAAAGGCAATTAGTGTGCGGTGTGGATCTGCTGCACCATCGTCAGCAGCATAAGCCCCACCGATAAACTTTGGGTTGAGACCAGGCACTAGCTGGCGGATCTGATCTTGGCCGATGATGACCTCGTTAGAATACCCGCTGTCGACAAGACGCGAAACCCGCTGCGCTTCGGCTGCGATCTGGGCATCGGTTTCTACGACCCGTAACTGCCCGTGTGCGTGGAAACCGCAATCGTCCTCGACCAACTCAGAAATCTCGTGCCACATGTCCATTGCTTGGATTGCTAATGGCATTTCTAATGTGTTGCGCCCTAGCGTCCGCACCCCCGCCGCGGATGCTCCAGAAGCATGTCTCCCTACGAACTCTCCCTCCAGAACGGTTACCTTGGCTCCCGCTCTTGCTAGATGCAGAGCACCGGACAGTCCGTGAAGACCACCACCAACAATAATCACATCTGAGGCGGTCATGGTGCCTTTTGCCCCTCTTCCAGCGCGGCTAATTCGCCAAGGGTGACAGGCTTTAGCGGTGGGCGGATACGGAAAAAACCGGTTTCAGATCTACTTTGATTGTATTCTTCGGACAGGATGCGGTTGACGGTGTAACCGCACTGCCTTCCCTGACAGGGACCCATGCCGCATCGGGTATAGGCCTTGATCTGATTTGGGCCCCCGCGATGTTGTTCGGCTGCGGCGCGGATGTCACCCGCTGTCAGCTCTTCACAGCGACAGACGATGGTCTCATCCGGAATTTCCACATCTGCGGGTGGATAAAGCGCGTCAATCACTGGACGAGAGGCCAGCGCTTGATCCAAGCTCGCACGCGCTTGACGCAAATGCGATGATACCGACCCGTGCCCCAAAAATTCCGCGATTCCCAAACCGGCAATCCGGCCCTTAGCCTCGGCGGCTAGCGCGCCGCCAATCCCGGCCCCATCTCCGGCCAGATATAGACCGCTAACGCTGGTCATGCCGATGTCATCGGTACAAGGGACAAAACAACCCTGCGTATCAGACCAATCGTGGTCACAGTTCATCGCCAACGTGGCATGGATCGAGGGAACAACTCCTTCATGCAATAGTAAGAGCGATGCTGGAACTTCATGCATTACCTTGTCCGAGGTCGTATAACGCAGCTTCTCCATTTTCTCTTGGCCAATGGCGCGCACATCTCGCACACCGCGCAACCAAGGCACGCCCGCCGCTCTTAATTGACGTAGCCATTTCAGCCCTTTAAATAGATCCGCCCGCCCACGCAGCGCGGCCATCGCATGTGGGATGATCCGGCCCGCCTGGCCGCTAGGCGTTGTGTCCAGGTATCCTGCAATCTGGCCACCCAAAGACAGCAACTGTCGCATATACAATAGCGGCAATGGTCCAGAGCCTGCGACCCAAACTGGAGCATCTGGGATCTGAGCCGAGGTTTTAAGGAGAATCTGTGCCGCCCCTACCGTCATGACCCCCGGTAGCGTCCAGCCAGGGATTGGCATTGGGCGCTCTTGCGCGCCGGTCGCTAATAAGACCGCACGATACCGACGCGAAAACGCAGCCTCATTGCGGGACATAAAGACTTGAAAGCCCGGCTCTAGGTGCCAAAGACGAGTACCGGGCATATAATCAACGCCAGAAGCACGGAACCGAGCGACCCGATCCGTACCCTCGGCATACTCCGGGCCCAACGCTTGTTGCACAGCTCCCGTACGGTGACCTTCAGTCGCCCGCCAAATTTGCCCCCCTGGCATAGCCTGTTCGTCAATAACGAGCGGTGACAGCCCCAATTCGGTTAGCTGAACAGCAGCGGCCATCCCCGCCGGACCTGCGCCAACAATTAAAATATCGTGTTCGGTTTTCATGGTTGTACTCTCACCTTGCCGCGGGGGCGTTCAATCCGCATATCCGGACGGGCCTCAACCATGCAGGTTTGAACCGAGGTGGTCCCATCTACCGTTGCCAGGCAATCAAAACAGACCCCCATCAAGCAGAAGGGGGCACGCGGCGTTTCCTTCACGGGCGTATGTCGCGCGACATACGGTGGAGTGCGCAGCAGGATTGCAGCAATTGTATCGCCGGGACGCGCAAGGATCGCCTCACCGTCAATATAAACATGGAACGTGGGATCACCGGGATCAGTAAGCTGTTTGAACATCGAAACGCCTGTGATGGAAAGGTTCATAGGTGGCAGGAAGCATGCCCGCCGTGATATGGTCGGCC
>TARA_R110002012_G_scaffold119278_2_pt1 | contig 10153 bp, 10 predicted proteins | sample TARA_R110002012 | Tara Oceans TARA_R110002012 (sample SAMEA4396515) | marine metagenome | biome: Westerlies Biome; feature: [DCM] deep chlorophyll maximum layer (ENVO:01000326); material: water (ENVO:00002006), including particulate matter (ENVO:01000060) such as... | depth 40 m
TAAATTGAAGCGGGTGTATTATTCGGCTTTCTCGCCGATCCCCGACAGCTCGTCGAAACTGCCCTTGATCCGGCCGCCGTTGCAGCGCGAACACAGGCTCTATCAAGCGGATTGGTTGCTGCGGTTTTATGATTTCCAGCTCGACGAGATTACCTCGGTCACGGCGGACGGAAACCTTGATCTTGAGGTTGACCCGAAACTTGCCTGGGCGCTTGTGCACCGCGCGGTGTTTCCGCTGGATGTGAACCGCGCCAGCCGCGAGATGCTGTTGCGGGTGCCGGGGTTCGGGGTCAAGACGGTGAACCGCATCCTGTCGACGCGCCGCCACCGTGCCCTGCGCTATGAGGATCTGATCCGCATGGGCGCGTCGATGAAGAAGGCCCGCAGTTTTATCACGGCAGGCGGTTGGTCCCCCGGTGGGCTGACTGACAGCATTGACCTGCGCGCGCGGTTCGCACCGCCGCCCGAACAGCTGACCCTGTTCTGATGCACCGTGCGGTGATGCCCCGGATCGGCACGGCACAAGCGTGGCGTGATGCAGCGCGGCAGTTTCTGGCAGCCGGCATCCCGCCCGAGGCGATCTTGTGGGGCGATACCAGCACGGCGCCCGATCTGTTCGGGGATACCGCCGCCGTGCAAGCCGGCGGTCAGGTCAGCGTGCCGCGCAGCTTTATCTCGATGGCCAGTACTGTGGTTTGGCACACTGATCCTGAACGCTTTGCTAGGCTCTATGCGTTCCTCTGGCGGTTGAAAGACGCGCCGCATCTGATGACGGATCGTGGCGATGCCGAATTGTCGCGCCTGCGGACGATGGAAAAGAACGTGCACCGTTGCCAGCACAAGATGAAAGCCTTTGTGCGCTTCCGCGAGATCGGGGATCCGGAGGCCCCCCGCCGGTCCTTCGCCGCGTGGTTCGAACCGACTTACCACACGATAGAGCCTACATCTGACTTCTTTATGCGCCGCTTCAGCGATATGGACTGGCGGATCCTGACGCCGGAAGTCTCTGTGGTATTCGAGAATGGCACGCTGTCGTTCCGCGAGGGGCAGGAAAAGCCCGCGCTGCCCGAGGATGCCAGTGAACAGCTGTGGATCACCTATTTCCAGAACATCTTTAACCCCGCGCGACTGATGGTCAAAGCCATGCAATCGGAGATGCCCAAGAAATACTGGAAGAACATGCCCGAGGCGGCGCTTATTCCCCAGATGATTGCCGACGCCCCCGCCCGTGCCCGCGCCATGGCAGAGGCGGCACCATCCTTGCCGCCTGCGCTCATGGCACAAGTGCAAGCGCAACTGGCCGCGCATCAATCGGCGTGGGAGGGGCCTAGCGGTGCGTTGGCCGTTGAGATTGTCGCCTGCACCCGCTGCCCGCTGCATTGCAACGCGACCCAGGCGGTGCCGGGCGAAGGGCCGATGGATGCGGATCTGATGATTGTGGGCGAACAGCCCGGCGATCAGGAAGACCTGAGCGGGCGGCCATTTGTCGGGCCTGCGGGGCAGCTTTTTGACCAGATCGCAGGGCAGGCGGGTCTAGCGCGGGACAAGGCGTTTGTGACAAATGCGGTGAAACACTTTAAATTCACGCCGCGCGGCAAACGCCGTTTGCACCAACGGCCCAATGCGTCCGAGATTCAGCATTGCCGCTGGTGGCTGGATGCAGAGATCGCGCAAGTGCGACCGAAACTGATCCTTGGCATGGGTGCCACTGCCGCCGAAGGGCTGACCGGACGCCGCGATGCGATCCTGTCACGGCGTGGTACGGTCGAAGAAACGCCATCGGGCACGCCGGTGCTGCTGACCTTGCACCCGTCTTACTTGCTCCGGTTGCCTGATCCACAGGCACAATCCGATGCAACTGCCCAATTTAGCGACGACTTATCCGCTGCTGTGCGAATGTTGGCCTAAATCATCGCGTGAGCTTGTGCACCGGTTGTAATCTGCTGAATGGATGCCATATACCATCCATACAGATGGAGAATCACCATGAGCAACGTCAGACAGCTGCGGGACAAACAACCCGAGAACGAAAAGATCACCATCAATCTCGGCTTTGTCGATCTGGGGCGGATCGATCTGCTGGTACAGGAAGGGTTCTATTCGAACCGCAGCGATTTTATCCGTACCGCGATCCGTAACCAGCTAGATCACCAGTCCGCCATGGTAACGCAATCGATTGACCGGCACACGATGGAGCTTGGCCTGCGTGATTATACCGTCGCCGATCTTGAGGCCGTGCAGGCCGCGAATGAGGTGCTGCACATCAAAGTGGTCGGCCTTGCGCGTATCGCGCACGATGTAACGCCGGAACTCGCACTCGCTACCATTGGTTCTATCAATGTGCTGGGCGCGCTTCAGGCCAGTGCGAACGTGAAGAAAGCCCTCGGTGAGCGGATTAGCTAACCCCGATTTAATCCTTTAAAGGAAGCCAAAATGACCAATGATTTTAACTCGGCCATGCGCCGGGCCGGTGAGCTTGTACGCGCGGGCAACCCAACTGCTGCGACGCAGGCGATCCAAACCGCATTGGGTGCGGGCGGGCTAGGCCGCTTGTCTAAGCATAGCAAAAACCCCTTTGGTAGAGCCAGAATAGGTCGAGGTTTGCGCGAAACGCTCGCTGGCCTTGCACCATCGGCCATGACGGGGGGCGACGGGCCTGAACCATCACTTCCGGAAGGTGCACGGTTCGACAGCGACACGTTTTCCTGCGCGGCCGGCAGCCGGGACTTTCGTCTGTATATCCCAGACCTAAAGGGGGCCGCCCCTGCTGGGTTGGTGATGATGCTGCACGGCTGCAAACAATCGCCTGTCGATTTTGCCAAGGGCACAGGTATGAACCAGCTTGCCGATGAACATGGGGTGATCCTTGTCTATCCTGCGCAGTCACGCGGCGCAAATATGCAGTCGTGCTGGAATTGGTACAGCCCCGCTGACCAGATGCGCGACAGTGGCGAGCCCGCTATCCTGGCCGGTCTGATGCAACAGCTACAACGGGATCACAGCATAGCCAAAGGCCGCAGTTTTGTTACCGGGTTGTCGGCGGGTGCTGCCATGGCTGTCGTGCTGGGGCAGACCTACGCGGATGTTTTCGATGCGGTCGGCACCCATTCCGGTCTGCCGTATAAAGCCGCTCAAGATGTGCCATCGGCTTTTGTGGCGATGGGGCAGGGGGCAACCGGCTCTAATACGGGTGAATCAATCCCCACGATTATCTTTCAGGGCGATGCAGACAGCACGGTAAATGCCGCAAATGCCCAAGCCATCGCGGACACCTCCGCCCCTTCGGGCACCGAGCTTTTGGACGATGGCACAACGGGAGGGCGGAGCTATAGCCGCCGGACGGTATTGGCACCAGCTGGCCATTCAGTGATGGAAGAGTGGATGATTGCGGGCCTCGGCCATGCATGGTCGGGGGGTGATAAGGCGGGTTCCTACACCGATCCCGCTGGCCCCGATGCCAGCCGCGAAATGCTACGGTTTTTCCTCGACTTGCCTGCGAAAGCCGCATGACATGACCCATTCACTGACTTTTGACGCCATTAGCGAAGCAGCCCCAGGCCCCAAATGGGCTGCCCGTTGGCAAAGGTCCTGGCCCGCGTATGAGGCGTGGTTCGTCGCGCGCGGCGGCGATACCGGCCCCAGCCGTTTTGCCTGTGAAGCTGCTTTGCAGGAATATATGCCCGAGTTAGTGCCTGTTTACGCCAAGCTTACTGCTTTGGCTGGCGGAACGGATCGCGCCGCGCGTTTCCTGTCGACTTGGTGCCCGCCAAGCTATCTGGGTGGGTGCTCTCTTGCTGTGGCGACATCGCGCGATGACATCCGCCTTGTGCGCAACTACGATCTGTCGCCCGACCTGAACGAAGGCCTGTTGCTGCATAGTGCCTGGACCGGCCGCCGGGTCATGGGCATGGTTGAATTCATCTGGGGCCTGTCCGACGGCATCAACGACGCTGGTCTCAGCATAGCGCTTGCCTATGGCGGGCGGCAAGAAACCGGTCGTGGCTTTGGCATCACCACAATCCTGCGCTACGTGCTGGAGACCTGTAAAACAGTCTCTGAAGCCCTGCGCGTTCTGCAACGCGTGCCATCCCATATGCCTTATAACGTCGTTGTAGCTGATGCTTCTGGTGCCGCTGCGAGTGTCGAGATCTATGCCGGTGGCGGTGCCAAAGTACAGCCACGCCTTGTTGCCACAAACCATCAGACCGATGGCAGCACTCCCGATCGAGCCGCGTTCACCCGTACCTATCAAAGGTCAAATCATCTGGAGAGCATTTTGACAGAAGGCACCAAGCCTGCTGCCTTGGTCGGTCAGTTCACACAAGCCCCGCTGAAACAGCACCGATATGCCGAAGGTTTCGGCACGCTCTTTACCGCTGAATACGAACCCAAACGCCGCCATATGACGCTGCATTGGGACGGTGAGATCTGGTCGCAATCGCTTGATTCCTTCGAGGAAGGCACAAGGGAGGTACGATATGACGCTGCGAGTACGAGATCGGTGCCGCAAGTGGACGGTATCGACTGGGTTCAAATTGGTATGGAATATGCCGCAGGACGACAAGCTAACTGGCGCAGGTTCGTGCCAGGCTGGATTGACGTGGCCTGAGGTATCGCGGTAGCTCTGTTACGAAAACCCTTGTCGTTCATAGGCGACAAGGGGCAATGTCGGGTTAACTTACTAAGCTACCACGCAAATATTTAACATAATCGCTATTATAAGGTAGGCAGCTTTGCCTCTAGATATAGATCGAACGCCCCTCTCCGGCGTCGTTGTCATCACCCCCTCGCGGTTTGGCGATCATCGGGGGTTCTTCTCGGAAAGCTACAGCGCCAAGGCGCTTTCCAAGCATGGAATCATCATTTCGTTCGTACAAGACAACCATTCCCTATCGATGACGCCGGGCACCATTCGCGGGCTGCATTTTCAGGCCCCGCCGCATGCGCAGGACAAGCTGGTGCGGTGTGGGCGTGGGGCGCTTTTCGACGTGGCGGTCGACATTCGCAGCGGCTCGCCGACTTACGGGCAGTGGTTCGGGGTCGAGCTGAGCTTTGATAACGGCAAACAGATGCTGGTGCCGGCGGGGTTTGCACATGGGTTCGTGACGCGTGCCCCTGAAACGGAAATCATCTACAAATGTTCGGACTATTATGCCCAAGCCACCGAAGGTGCTGTGGCCTGGGATGATCCGGAGATCGGGATCGATTGGGGGCTGGGTAGTGTGTCGCCGGTTTTGTCAGAAAAGGATGCAAATGCGCCTGCTCTGGCGGATCTTAAGAGCCCGTTCACGTTTGAGGGTGTATAGATGAAGCTATTGGTAACAGGCGGTGCGGGGTTTATCGGCTCGGCAGTAGTGCGGCTGGCGATTGCGCAGGGGCATAGCGTGGTGAACCTCGATGCGCTGACCTATGCGGCATGTCTTGAGAATGTCGCCAGCGTGGCGGACAGCCCACTTTATGCGTTCGAGCAGGCTGATATCTGCGATCGCGCGGCGCTGGACCGGATCTTTTCAGCACATCAGCCCGATGCGGTGATGCATCTGGCCGCCGAGTCCCATGTGGACCGGTCGATTGATGGACCAGGCGCGTTTATCCAGACGAATATCACAGGCACCTATACGCTGCTGGAGGCCGCACGCTGCTATTGGCAGGACGCGGACAAGCCTGACGGGTTCCGCTTTCACCATATCTCGACGGATGAAGTGTTCGGCTCCCTTGGGCTCATCGGCCAGTTCACCGAAAACACGCCCTATGACCCGCGCAGTCCCTATTCCGCGTCCAAAGCGGCCAGTGATCATCTGGTGCGCGCTTGGGGTGAGACCTATGGCCTGCCGATTATCATGACAAATTGTTCGAATAATTACGGTCCGTTCCACTTTCCCGAGAAACTGGTGCCTGTCGTCATCCTCAAGGCGCTCGCCGGCCAGCCTATCCCGGTTTACGGCGACGGCGCAAATGTGCGCGACTGGTTATTTGTCGAAGACCACGCCGATGCGCTGCTGACCGTGTTGACCAAGGGAGAGCTGGGGCGCAGCTATAATATTGGCGGCGAGAATGAGGTCAGCAATCTGGAGCTGGTCAAGATGATTTGCGCCCTGCTGGACGACCGCAACCCGAGCGGTGCGCCCCATGCTGACCTGATTACGTTTGTTACCGACCGACCCGGCCATGACCAACGCTATGCGATTGACCCGACCCGCATCCGGACCGAGTTAGGCTGGCAGCCGTCTGTCACGGTCGAAGAAGGGCTGGCCCGCACCGTTGATTGGTACCTCGAGAATGAAGACTGGTGGCGCGCCTTGCAAAATCGCAGCGGCGTGGGCGAACGGTTGGGAAAAGCATGAGAATCCTCGTCTTCGGCCACAGCGGTCAGGTTGCGACCGAGCTGCGTGCGCTCCATAGCTCTGAGGTGGAAATCACCGCCCTTTCCCGCGCCGAGACCGATCTGACTGACCCTGCCGCCTGTGCGGCCGTAATTGACGCGCATGCGCCTGATGCCGTGATCAACGCCGCCGCTTATACAGCCGTCGACAAAGCTGAAAGTGAAGCGGCGCTTGCCGATATAATCAACGCCCAAGCTCCCGCGGCCATGGCCCGAACTTGTGCCGCGCGCGACATTCCGTTCGTCTCTATCTCGACGGATTATGTGTTTTCTGGTGAAGGCAACGCCCCTTGGCAACCCGGCGACCCTATCGATCCGCAAGGCATCTATGGCCGCACCAAACGCGACGGAGAGATCGCGATTGAAACCGCCGGTGGACGCTATGCCGTGTTACGCACATCCTGGGTGGTATCGGCATATGGCAATAACTTCGTCAAAACCATGCTGCGCCTTGGTGCAGAGCTCGATGCGCTGACCATCGTCGCCGACCAGATCGGCGGGCCAACAGGTGCGGCCGAGATCGCACATGCCTGCATCACAATCGCCAAAACCCTTGCATCAGAGCCTAATAAATCCGGCATTTACCATTTCGCCGGTGCGCCCGATACCAGCTGGGCCAACTTCGCCCGCGCGATCTTTGATCAGGCGGGGATCACTTGCACCGTCACCTACATCCCTTCCAGCGAGTATCTGACCCCGGCCAAACGCCCACTGAACTCGCGGATGGACTGTAGCGCCACACAGGCCACCTTTGGCATAGCCCGTCCCGACTGGCGCGAGAGCCTCACCGATATTTTGACTCAACTTGATATTTCCAAGGACTGATTTTCTATGACCCAGACACCAAAACGCAAAGGTATCATCCTCGCCGGTGGTTCCGGCACGCGCCTGTACCCGATCACCATTTCCGTGTCGAAGCAGCTGCTGCCGATCTATGACAAGCCGATGATTTACTACCCGCTGTCCGTGCTGATGCTGGGCGGCATCCGCGAGATCGCGATCATCACCACCACCCAGGACGCTGACCAGTTCAAACGCGCGCTTGGCGATGGCAGCCAATGGGGCGTGTCGCTGACCTACATCATCCAGTCCAGCCCTGACGGCTTGGCGCAGGCCTATCTGCTGGCCGAAAACTTCCTTGACGGAGCGCCATCAGCAATGGTGCTTGGTGACAACATTTTTTTCGGCCACGGCCTGCCCGAGATCCTTGCCGAGGCAGACGCCCAAACCACCGGAGGCACAGTCTTTGGCTACCGCGTCTCCGACCCCGAACGCTACGGCGTGGTGGATTTCGACGAGAACGGCCAAGCCCGCCAGATCATCGAAAAGCCTGCCGTGCCGCCTTCGAACTATGTTGTCACAGGGTTGTACTTCCTCGACAACACAGCATCCGATCGCGCCAAGAAGGTAAAGGCCTCAGCGCGCGGAGAGCTGGAGATCACCACCTTGTTAGAGACGTACCTGCACGACGGCTTGCTCAACGTGCAACGCATGGGCCGCGGCTATGCCTGGCTGGATACAGGCACCCATGGCAGCCTGCTGGACGCGGGGAACTTTGTGCGGACGCTGGAAACGCGGCAGGGTCTACAAACCGGGAGCCCGGATGAGATCGCGTATAATCAGGGGTGGATTAGTTCGAGTTCATTGGAAGAACGCGCCAAGCTGTTCGCGAAAAGTGATTATGGCGTCTATCTGAGTGGCCTGAAAAGCTCGTTGGGATAGTCATCAAACCTAAAATGTTTCGCGCGCGAAACAAACCTATTTTGAATAGTCGTCTAAGGACCCATCTTCTGTGAGAAAAGTCTTCATCACCGGCACCGCCGGCTTCATCGGATTCCATCTAGCACAGCTCCTCCTCACGGAAGGGTTCAGGGTCCACGGGTTTGACGGCATGACGGATTATTATGACGTCACGCTCAAGCAGCGCCGTCACCAGATGTTGCTACAGAACCCGCATTTCTCCATGACAGAAGGCATGCTTGAGAATGATGCGCTGATCACCCAGGTTACTGATGACTTCGCTCCCGATGTGATCGTCCACCTCGCAGCCCAAGCCGGGGTGCGCTATTCGCTTGAGAACCCTCGCGCCTATCTCGACAGCAATATTATCGGAACCTTCAATGTGATGGAGGCCGCGCGACGCCTCAAGGTCGACCACTTACTGATGGCCTCGACCTCCTCCGTTTATGGGGCCGACGAAGATATGCCCTTCATCGAGACCGAAAAAGCTGATACCGTCCTCACCTTCTATGCCGCGACGAAAAAAGCGAATGAGAGCATGGCGCATTCCTATGCGCATCTGTGAGATCTGCCGACGACGATGTTCCGCTTCTTTACCGTCTATGGCCCCTATGGGCGCCCCGATCTGGCACTGCTCAAATTCGTGGATGCGATCCTCGATGGACGTCCAATCGATATCTACAATCACGGCGACATGTACCGTGACTTCCCCTATGTTACTGATCTGGTGCGCGCGATCCGCTTGTTGGGGTCGCTTTGGGTAGGGGGCCAGATCGTATCATAAGGCGTTCTCCCTGATCTTTGCCCATCGATATTCGCCTGTGAGAAGGATGTGAGCCCATCCGAGTGGTGAGATGTGCGCCAAGAGGTCTGGTGGGCAGTCGAGCCCGGCCCTGCGGCGGGCGGCGACGGCGTGGCCGAGATGCTTGGTATTCCAGTAGATGACGATGGCGGCGAGCAGGTTGAGACCCGCCATACGGTAATGCTGCCCCTCGGCAGTACGGTCGCGGATTTCACCCTGCCGCCCGATACGCAGGGCGTTCTTGAGGGCGTGGTGCGCCTCGCCCTTGTTCAACCCGATTTGGGCGCGGCGCTGCATATCGGTGTCGAGCAGCCATTCGATGATGAAGAGCGTGCGCTCGATGCGTCCGATTTCGCGCAGGGCGACAGCCAGATCATGCTGCCGGGGATAGGCTGCGAACTTTCGTAGAAGCTGGCTTGGCGACATGATCCCGGAGACCATCGTGGCGGCACTACGCAGGATATCGGGCCAGTTGGCGATGATGGTTCCTTCCCTGACCTTGCCGCCGATGAGGGATTTAAGCTCTTTGGGCACGATGTTCGGATCGAAGACATAGAGCCGCTTTGACTGCAGGTCTCGAATGCGGGGAATGAACCGATAGTCGAGCAAGGCCGTCACGGCGAAGACGTGGTCGGTGAAGCCACCGGTATCAGCATACTGTTCCCTAATTTTCTTTCCCGTCTCGTTCATCAGCAACCCGTCGAGAATGTAGGGTGCTTCGTTCACCGTGGCCGGGATGGTCTGGGTGGCGAAAGGTCCAAACCGGTCGGAGACGTGAGTGTACGCCTTCAATCCGGGGTCATTGCCGTATTTCGCATTCACGAGGTTCATCGCCTCGCCCTGCCGCCCGGCGGGAAAGAACTGGCCATCGCTGGATGCGGTATCCCCCGCTCCCCAGAACTGCGCCATGGGTAATTTCGCCTGCCCTTCGATCACTGTCGCCAGCGCCCGGTTGATGGCTTCGCTTTCGACATGCCAGCGCGACAGGCGAGAGAGCTGGAAATAATCGTGGGTATTCGATGCTTCGGCCATCTTGCTCAAACCGAGATTGACCCCCTCGCCGAGAAGGACGTTCAGCAATCCGATCTTGTCCTTGCAGGGCGCGCCGGTTCGCAGGTGGGAGAAGGCATCGGCAAAGCCCGTATCCGCTTCGACTTCCAGCATGATGTCGTCGCCCCGAGCCTGGAGAGTACCGTAAAGTGTGGGGCAGTTGAATTTTGGGATTGATG
>TARA_R110002012_G_scaffold56655_1_pt1 | contig 10152 bp, 10 predicted proteins | sample TARA_R110002012 | Tara Oceans TARA_R110002012 (sample SAMEA4396515) | marine metagenome | biome: Westerlies Biome; feature: [DCM] deep chlorophyll maximum layer (ENVO:01000326); material: water (ENVO:00002006), including particulate matter (ENVO:01000060) such as... | depth 40 m
AAAGACGGCATTATTATCTATGACGCCGCACCCGCCCGACCTAATATGAGCCTTTTTGGCTATAAGGGTGTTGATGATAAAATTACAGCAATATTTGGTGGCTACATTGATCAATATAAAGCCAAACGCGAAACCATTTTACTGGGAGAAGACACTATAAATGATAAGTCGGAAGAATACACTAGACAGTTTTACAGCTTTGCCAAGGATGAACTTTATTACAAAAGTGAAATGGAAGACGTAGATACTTTCGAATTGTTTGTGCTGGAAGAGCGACCTACCAAATTACAGGATTTTCGCAACGGCAAACAAATAGAAATTAAAAACACTACCGATCCAATAACAATAGGCGAACTTAAATCAGCTAACAAACCATTTGGTTCCTCTTACACTCTTGATGTTGAGCCTAATAAAGATTATTGGATCATGTCTCGTATAAAAGATTTTACGGGAAATATTTCTAACTGTTCCACAGTCTATAAGATTAATATTATTAATGATGATGGGTATATTAATCCGACATTTAGGACTGTTGATTTAGAAGAAGTGATACTGCCCAAAGAGGTAGACCCTTCTCCTGAATTTAAAAAATTATTGTATATTGCTCCCGCACCTGAACATACTATTGCACAACGTGTTGACAATGGTATTGCCGCAGGCTTGGGAGATGTACAACCCTACGCCAAGACGTATAAAGTAAGAATTACGTCTAAAAAGACCAATAAAAAAATCGATATTAACGTATATTTTGATAAACAAATTAAAACTATTAATTCCCAAAAAGATTTACCCGCAGGCTTTGAATATGAGGAAGTGGAATTTGGGGATGGTTATGGAGCCTTTGAAACTGAAAACCCATAAACAAAAGGGCAAAATAACAAATAACAATCTATTTACTGAGAATAGGAGCAGAACACATGGCATTTTTAAATAATTCGGGAGACATTATACTTGATGCAGTCTTAACTGACTTGGGGAGAAAGAGATTATCGCAAGGCGATGGGTCTTTTAAAATCTCTCAATTCGCACTAGGCGATGATGAAATCGATTATGGACAATATAATCTATCCACAGGTAGCGCATATCAAGATCTAGATATTTTACAGACCCCTATTCTTGAAGCCATTACAGACAACGTTGCTTCAATAAAATCAAAACTGGTAACCTATAGTCGCACGGATTTACTTTATTTACCTGTGGTGGAACTCAATCAGGCTGGCACGCAGCCCAACTTTGCTACGAGTAGCATCGGCACTTACATAGCGGTGGTCAATTCACTTAATGATTTCCAAAATGTGGCTGGCACTGTATACGGCTTGGACAAGGTTGGTAGTAACTCAACTGCCGTACCTCTCCCCGGTAATATTTTTGCCCGAGGCGGCGACCGAAGTAAATCAAGCATGGTACTGGTGCAAGGTATTGATAGCACACAGGTTGCTTTTACTAACTTGTTAGACCCCACTTTAACCGAAGATACATACTTCGCTTATTTTGATGATAGGCTGGGAAAATTAACTGCTCTCGATGGAACACCGCTGAAAGAAAGCTATGTGGACGATGATAACATTGCCACTTATGTTTTTACCCAAGCGAACAATCCTACTAACTTTGTAGCCATTGATGCTCCCAATGAAAAAGGTTCTAACCCCACCAGCAACAATGCGATAGCTGGACCCTATAATCGACAGGCTCTACGTTTCAGCATTTATGCTAGCGACAATGTTGCCTATTCTGATTTCTTATTTGAACAGTTCGGAAACACGGCTGACACGACAGATGCTAGCTATGCTGCATATACTGTTTATAACATAGACACAGAAGTTCGCGTCGTTGGCGCAAAAACAGGATATAGCATTAGCATTCCTGTTCGCTTCGTAAAGATAAAATTCTAAAAGGATAAAAAAATGGCACAATTCGGTAAAACTTTCAACCCCAATGACAAGACCTCAGTAACAACTAATCTTCACGAGGCGATACCCCTTACTGGTACATTGGTATCTGGCACATATGGATCGTTTCCTAACGATACTAATGTAAGAACCTACTCACACGGGATGTTTGAATCGGTTTATGATTATCCTTATTTGAGTTCATCGGCAAATCACATTTTTGATTTAGCCGTGGGTGGCGCAAGCGATATCACTGGCAATTATACTCAACTAAGTGCTGCTACCAAACGCAAGCGCTTAAACGTTTATAATTCGATGGCACAGGTTTTAAATGGCTTTGATCAGGGTGGAACATTACGGCAGTTCGATGAAAATGGTGATCTTACCGAAGGTCAAAAATACAAAAATGTGTTTTTTATTAATTTCTCTCGACTCCTTTATAAAGACGAGATTCAGAAAGGCACCTTTAACATGAAGCTTAAAATGTCGGGCGCGTATGGTGCCCCGACCAATTGGCTTAATTACAATGATTATGGCGCAGCCAATGATTATCGTATCAATTCTCCAGCAGGCGAGTATGGCGTTCTCTATGTCACGAACCAAAACGGTACTGCATTAACTGCCGCACCAACTGCACCTTTTGTGAATGCCTTCTCTAAGGTTGGCTCAAATGGTTTGGCGTTCGCTGGCTTAATTTTCTATCAGGCAGGCGTTGTGGTCCTGCCCATCACTGGCACGAATGTTAACTGTGCATTCCCGAGTACCACCAATCCTAATATGGGTAATGGAATGTACACGGCTTCATTTGGCACGGGCACTTTAGATGATATGATAGCATCTGGTACAACCGATGATTTCGCAAACAACTTCCGTCAGCGATTGTTTGATATGAGTTACAACAATACTACTGAATTAAATTCTTCAATTTATTTCTGTCGCGTCGGGCATAATGAATTCAATTATTCCGGTAACCCCTCTTACATTAATCAAAGCAAAATTGTGGTCAAGCAGGATTCTACGGACACTCCAGTTTCCTATGTGACAACGGTGGGATTATATTCTGATAATAATGAGTTACTTGCAGTTGCAAAGTTATCTGAGCCACTTCGCAAGACACCCGAAACAGAGTATATTTTGAGGGTTAGACTTGACTACTAATGAAAAAGTTTTCGGAAAACCAAGTTTTTACAAACTTTCTGAAAACTCACCCGCAAATTCGGGCTGATTTTCATAATGGTGGTGCTTGTTATAATGAAAATATAAATCAGGGCGCTCAAGTTCTCTCTGGGACACTTTCATTATATGAATATAATGTTAATCGCGAGGATGACTCGTTGATATTTCCATTTATCACCAAAGACGCAGCAAAAAACAGCTTTACAGTAACAACAAATTCAACGTATAATGCACTAAATATCGGCGCAACCATCGCGGGTACTTATCCACTCACCTCGTCTATCTCTCGCCAGTATCCGATGAGTACTACTTATAAGTCAGCGCTTAAAACTTCTTTAAATCATTATAAGTATTTGTCACCTTATTACAATTATTCCTATTATGAGTCCGCAGGAGTTAATCTTATTTCTATTCCCTCTATCTTTTTTGGAGAAACAATAAAAAAAGGTTCTGTTCGTCTAAGTTGTCACTTCACGGGAGTTTTAGTTGCTCAAGCACGAGACATAGGATATAATGGGGCATTAATTCAAACATTTGGCACAGCCCCAGCATCGGGCACTACTATTGGTACGGTTCTTTATAATGAGGGGTTTTTACTTTTAACATCCAGTTATGATCTTTCAACCACTGCGACAGATACTTGGGACGGTAGCAGCACTGCTCCGAAATGGACGTTGTTCGGTCCTTACGACGGCGCAACTCCACCGGATAGTGGTTCTTGGACGTTGGAATTTGAAGGTACAAATACAGTTCCTGTTATGACAATGTTAGCCGAGGCTGGTAAAAATGAATTTAATTATTCCAATAATAAAACATTTATTAGCAGCGGCACAATTAAACGTGAGATCACCTCTCGTAATAGTTTTGTGCAAGCTAGCGGGTCGATGATACAAAATATAGCTAAGTCGGATTACACCAACGCCTCTGAACCTTTTGAACCAATTACCTATGTATCAAAAATTGGAATCTATGATGAGAGAAAAAATCTTATTGCCATTGCAAAGTTGGCACGACCTGTTAAGAAAAACGAGCAGGACGGATATACTTTTAAAATAAGTATAGATTTGTAGTATAATACATATATGTTATTAGCTTTAGATGTTTCAACATCAATCACAGGAATTTCAGTTATTGACCGAGAAGGGCATGTCATCTACTGCTCGGCTGTGGATTTACGAAAATACAAAAACTTTTTTACCAAGTGCGAAATAATGCGCTCTGCGCTTATGGATATTCGCACCGACTACGCTATTTCCGAGGTATATATTGAGCAACCCTTTATGTTTTTTAACTCTGGTGGTTCATCTGCAAAAACGATGGCTGCACTCCAGCGATTCAACGGTGTAGTCAGTTGGTTGTGTCACGCCACGATTGGTATCACCCCCGAGTATATAACAGCGGGACAAGCCCGTAAGGAAGTTAATTTGAAGATTCCCCGAGGTCAAAAAGCAAAACCAGTTGTTTTGCAGTTTGTTCTTGACAACGACCCTACTTTTAGTGTACAATATACTAAACATGGTAATCCTAAGCCCGAATCGTATGATAAGGCTGACAGTTGGATTATTGCGAAAGCGGGGTGGTCAAGATGGAAAAAACAACAATCCTTCGCAGAGTCTTAGGCGATTCCCGCATCACGGGAAATGAACGTCTATTTCATTGCCCCAACTGTAAACATCATAAAAACAAATTATCAGTCAACATTGATAAGGACAAATTTCAGTGTTGGCATTGCAATTATTCAGGTCGAAGTGTTTATCGCTTGGTTCGTCGCTTTGGTTCGTTTGCAGACCAACAGTCGTGGCTAGAAATATCTTCTGACGTGGACCTCACCTTATTTGATGAGTTATTTAACGAGAACATAAAAGAAGATTATACACAGGTCATTGACCTTCCAGAAGAATATATCTTCCTTGGGAACAAACATCTTCCAATGTCATCGTTAGCTGCTAGACATTATCTTGCAAGCCGAGGCATCACAATGGATGAGATTCTGTTTTGGAAGATTGGTTACTGCCCATCAGGAGAATATAAAAACAGGATTGTAGTTCCTTCGTTCAACAAGAATGGTGACCCAAACTTTTTTGTAAGTCGAGTATATAAAGGAACGTGGGCAAAATATAAAAACCCGAACGTTAGTAAAGATATTATTTTCAACGAACTTTACCTTGATTTCAAGCAGCACGTTGTTTTGGTCGAGGGAGTTTTTGATGCAATCATCGCAGGAGAAAATGCGGTGCCTATTTTGGGGTCAACCCTCAGAGAAGGGAGCAAACTGTTTCAAAGTATCGTTCAGAATGATACCGCAGTTTACTTTGCTTTAGACCCCGATGCGGACGAAAAAGCTTATAAAATAATGCAAAAGCTGTTACAATATGATGTAGATGTTTATAAAGTGGACATCACAGGTTTTGCCGATGTTGGCGAAATGACAATGGGACAGTTCATCGAAAGAAAGAAACAAGCACAGTGGGTTAACCCCGATAGTCTTTTGGCTATGCAGGTTGCTTGCATATAGGAGAGTGAATTTTGAGAGTAGTTCATATTAGCGACACACATATTAGAAACTTGAAATACCACAAGGAATACCGAGTGGTGTTTTCACAAATGTATGATAAAATTAGGCAACAGAAGCCTGATGCTATTGTTCATTGTGGTGACTTAGCCCACACGAAGGTTAATCTCTCTCCAGAGTATTTTGACCTTGCTTCAAGTTTTTTGAAAAATCTAGCCGATATAGCGCCGCTTATTGTTATCCCCGGTAATCACGACGGCAACCTTCGAAACTCCGCTAGACAGGACGCTATCACCCCTCTAACGGTGGCTTTAGCCCATCCGAACATTACCGTATTAAAGCAGTCTGGCGAACATCAGTTCAATAACAAGGTGACCTTCAATGTTCTTTCTGTTTTCGACACAGATAATTGGATTAAGCCGAGTGATCCAAATAAAATTAATATTGCGCTTTATCATGGTTCAATCTCTGGATGCGAGACTTCTCTTGGTTGGGTGATGGAACACGGTGAAAACGACGTGTCCATCTTTGAGGGCTTTGATTATGCGATGCTTGGAGACATCCACAAGGTCAACCAAATTCTTGATGACGACGGCAGAGTCCGATATTGCGGCTCTACTGTTCAACAGGGTTTTGCAGAAGAGCTTGACAAAGGTTACCTTTTGTGGAATATTCGTTCCAAAGAAGATTTTGATGTAGAACTCCACACTTTTGTGAACCCCAAACCGTTTATTACTATTGAGCTTACAAAGACGGGAAAGATACCAAAAAAGACTCAAGTTCCAAACGGCGCAAGAATCCGCTTGGTCGCCAATACCAAGCTTACCATCGAATCCATTAGGAAAGCCACAGACGTGGCTAGGACTCGATTTAAGCCCGAAAGTCTTGCCTTCCTTAACAGGGCTGGGGTAAGACTATCTTCGGTCAACACAGAGGACGTGACAGAGCAAAATCTTAGAGATGTTCAAGTACAACAGGGACTTATCCGCGATTATCTCAAGGATTATAATCCCACCGAGGAACAGCTTGCAGAGGTCTTTGCGCTCAACGAAAGATTTAATCGAACTGTTGAAGCAAGCGAGGAGGTGGCTCGTAATGTCAACTGGTCGCTCAAAGAGTTGAAATGGGACAATCTATTCTGTTTCGGAGAAAACAATAAACTAGATTTTGAAAAAACTCGTGGACTTGTGGGAATTTTCGGTAAGAATTTCTCAGGTAAGTCTTCCGTTGTTGATTCGCTATTATATACTCTTTTCAACTCAACGTCAAAGAATGTTCGCAAAAATGTTAACATTGTTAATGATAATAAACAAAAGGGAAGCGGGGAAGTAAAAATTCAAGTCGGAACAAAACTTTATACTGTGGAGCGGTCAAGCGAAAAATATGAAAAGAAGCTTCATGGTCAAATAACCACCGAGGCACGGACTGACGTTAAATTTACGGTCAAGGACTTGGCTACGGGAGATACAGAGATTTTGGATGGCACAGACCGCAATAAAACTGATGCTGCCATTCGTCATACGTTTGGAACCTTAGAAGACTTTTTATTGACATCAATGTCATCCCAATTGGGTGCGCTTGCTTTTATTAGTGAGGGTTCAACCAAGCGTAAAGAGATTCTGGCTAAGTTTTTGGACTTGGAATTCTTTGACAAAAAGTTCAAGTTGGCTAAGGCTGAAAGTAGTGATACCAAAGGTTACCTGCGTAAAATGGAAAGTTTTGATTTTAATTCAGATGAAGAGGAAATCAGGGCGCAACTCCATACAGCCCTTGAAGATATTACCCAACGTGAAGCCAAATGTGCTGCATATGAGGCTGACCAAGAAGAACTGACCACAGAGTTGAATGATGTTAGGGAAAAAATTAGTTCTATTCCTGCTATTGTTATCGACCCGCAAAAGGTTTCAGACCAGATCACTAGCTATGAAATGCTTCTCGATGGCTGTGACCGACTTATCGATCGACATAATAAAAAGATTGAAGAGACTAATGAATTTATTTTTAAGGGCAAAGAACTCTTGGAAACCTTTGATGAAGAGAAGCTTTTAAAAGATAAAGAAGGGGCTGCGAGGTTGAAAGAAGAGCTAAGTACTATCTTAGCTGAGAAGACGGGGTTTAACAGAGATCTGGCTTATCTTCAGAAAGAAGTCGAAGTTTTGGAAAAGATTCCTTGCGGTGATACCTTCAAGGATTCGTGTCCATTTATTTCCTCTGCCTTTTCTGCAAAGGCAATTATTCCTTCTACAGAATTGGCTTTGTTACAACACAATATCAAAGAGGAAGAATTATCAGCCGCCATTGAAAATAATGACGCCGAACACACTCTCGCCAAAATTGAGTCTTTAAAAACCAAACTGCTGGAAAATGAACACACGGTGTCCGCGTTGCGCTTGCAAATTGCTCACGAAGAAAAGCAGAAGGTCGAGGTTAACAGTAAGATAGTCGTTTTGCAAGAAAAATTATATTACTTTGAGGAGAACGAAGAGGCTATCGTGAATGCCACTGCTCTCCATAAGCGCAAGAAAGTTATTGAGAGGGAGACACAAACTCTGAAGGGCAAACGACAGAAGTGTCAAGATTATCTTCTGGCTCTTCACAAAACTGAAGGCACATTACAAGCTCGTTTGGAAGAGACACAAAAGAAAAAAGAAGAACTGGAGAAGACCCGAAAAGAGTATTCTGCTTATGAACTTTTTATGAAGTGTATGCACGCTAACGGCATTGCCTTCCAAGTTATTAAAAACAAGCTCCCAGTAATTAATGAAGCGGTCACCGAGGTGTTAACCAACGTGGTTGACTTCAACGTTTATTTTGAGGATAATGGCAGAAAGCTGGAAATCTTCATTCAACATAAGGAACAAGATGCTCGACCTTTGGAGTTAGGTTCAGGCGCAGAAAAAACCTTAGCAGCGATGGCTATTCGTATTGCACTTCTCAATGTGAGCAATATGCCCAAAAGTGACATTTTTATTTTGGACGAGCCGGGAACAGCTTTAGATGCAAACAATATGGAGGGGTTCACTCGCATCCTTGATATTCTCAAGGAACATTTCAAGACGACGCTACTAATTACTCATATTGATGGGCTAAAAGACTCTGTGCAGAAAGTCATTACAATTGATAAGCACGAAGGATGCGCCCACATTAACCAGTGAGGATAAAATGGTGGCAGCAGCAAAAGCATTTATAGATCAAAATTTAGAGAGGTTCATGTCAAAGAAATTACTTGTTTGGCTAACCACAACGGGACTCCTTTTAACGGATCATGTTAACAGCGAACAGTGGATGATTATTGCCACAGCCTATGTTGGAACACAGGGCTTTGTTGACGTGGTTGCTCGTTTCAAGGGTAAGTAAATAATGACTTGGGCATATATCAAATATTGGCTCAAGAAATCGTGGGTTTGGCTAAAAACTCACTGGTGGGCTGGCGCGATGTTGGCGGGAAGTTTCATTCTTTATAAGTTCTTTTTATATAAGAAAAACGAGGATGGAAAGTTTTCGGACCTCTTTGAAGCCACAATGGAACAAGGCAAAACTGAAATAAAAGTTTTGGAAGATACCCACAAAGAAGAAATCAAAAAAATAAAAGAAGCTCAAACAGAACATAAAGAAATTATAAGCGTGATAAGAGAAGACCGTAAAAAACAAGGAAAAAGAATCAACTTAGAGGAAAAGAAACGCATCAAAGAAATTGTGGCTATGCCCGAAGAAGAGCGCGTTAAAGCTCTCGCTGATGAGTTTGGTTTAGAAGTTGTGGAGGTTGAATAATGCCATACGAAGCAAAGAAACAAAAATGTAAGAAAAAGGACGGTTCTTCCGGTACTCACGCTATTTATAAGAAAGGGACCAACGAAAAAGTTGGTTGCACAAATGACCCAAAAAAATATATGGCGACACTTTATAGTGTAGAGGAAAATACAATGTCAGTTTCAAGAGAACGATTACAAGAAATTATTAAAGAAGAGTTAACTGCTTTTTTGAATGAAAAAGAAGATTGGATTCAAGATGCCGAAGAGGACATCGAAAAGCGCGGAACCGAAGGCGTCTGCACAGGTGATAAGTTTGGTGGACCATCCTGTCCTCCCGGTAGCAAGCGATATAATCTTGCTAAAACCTTTCGCAAGATGGCAAAGAAGAGGAAAGGGAAATAATGAAAATTTCACGAAAAGAACTCAAAGAAATTATCAGGGAACACCTTGATGAAGGAATGTTTGATTGGGTTCCACCCCTGTCTGCCAAGAAACCCAAGCCACAGGAACCAGCAGGCGACTCTTGGGAGGAGGCTAACGTTGCAATGCGTGATAAGGTCTTGCCTGCCATTCGTGGTCCCTTCGATGAAAATTATGGCTCACCTTTGTTCAATCAAGCTTTGGAATTGATGAAGGCTATGAAAGCCGCGACTCCGAAGCCTGCGATGAATGAAAACGTAGCTCCCATCGATAGCTTGGAAGATTTAGCCAAGTTGTTTGCTATGCGTTCACAGGGCGGCACCGTTGCTCGATTTGATCCTTCAGAAGCTCGTGCCGCAATCGAATTATTAACTCCAATGTTAGAGGAAACATGAGGCGACGA
>TARA_R110002012_G_scaffold196042_1_pt1 | contig 10150 bp, 3 predicted proteins | sample TARA_R110002012 | Tara Oceans TARA_R110002012 (sample SAMEA4396515) | marine metagenome | biome: Westerlies Biome; feature: [DCM] deep chlorophyll maximum layer (ENVO:01000326); material: water (ENVO:00002006), including particulate matter (ENVO:01000060) such as... | depth 40 m
GCAATGGTTGGTAATTTACTTAGGAAGTCACGTTCGACACTGAAACCCACACCAGTACCACACATGAGAATATAGAGGATCTCATCGAATGCACGGACCCTACCTGAACTAGCGAATGAACAGTTATACCCTGCGACGTTATCACGCTTGAGTGCTTCACCGGCAGTCATGAGTGCTCGCATAGAGGGCATAATTTCTAGATTAAGGACCGCTTTTTCAAGCTCATCTCTATCATCTTTACTCACTGTATAATTGTGTTGCTCCTGAAGATGTTCTTCAAAGAAGTCAAAATATCGACCCACTGTTTCGGGCCAGGTTTCTCTGCGATTTTCGTTTGGCAACCAACGAGAGTATCTCGAAAGGTGAATAAAAGATTGATATAAAGAGGGAAGGCTTTCACACATTAATAGTTTCTCCGAGTTTCATTAAGTAAGATTATATAGTATCTTTATATGAACGCAATAGTTTTGTTTAATTAAATTATGGACGTTCTGACCAGTCAGTATTATTATTACCACGAGGCCAACCGTCTAACAGCGGTGTACCATTTGGATACTCATCAGAAGTCCTGCTCCTGTTTCTATTTCTCAAATCTAGTTGATTTGTATCGTAGTAATAATATGGTTTACATGTCCATCCCGAGAAGTAACCAGAATCAAACGGTCCCCAGTGTTCAGTTTCAGGAACATCGACCTCTTCAAAGGTATTACCATCATTATCAATATCATCACGATCAATAAGTCTTGGACAACAAACACCTCTAAACCCAGTATACTTACCCCATACACCATATTTAAATCCCTCATTTACATTGGTCAACCAAGCATATTCTGAGAATCCACCACCCCAATAGAAGTTACCTCCACTCGGCACACCAATACCGCCCGGTGCGGGATCACCATTTGGACCAACGTCTATATTAGCCAATATATCTTCTTCGGTAACACCAAAGGGACCAGAGCAACCCTCGAATAATTGTGCTTCATACTCGGCTATAGTTTCGCAGTAGTGTGAATATTCTGGATTGTTTTTAGTTGGCTGACAACTGGGTTCACCACCCGAATTAGTATTCAAATCGAAGAATGATGGTGGTAGATCAGCAATATTTCCATCAGGTCTTCTGTATTTAGTCATCTCCTGTCTCATAGTGGGACGCCAGAATTCCATGTCCTGTTCACTGACAACAGTATTACTGTCATTTGGTTTTTGTGTGTATATATTTTCTACTATAAGATTTTTGTCCGCGCAATAATCAGTTCCATCGTCGGCAACCCAACCAACACGTCGATAATTTCCTATTTCAGTTTCTACATCAGATCTTAGATCTTGGAAAGGTGTTACATGAGTTGGGTATGGATATGCTGATAATTTTTTAAATACGCCTCTGCTATCAACTGTGTTACCATCAAAGGGATAAGCTATCTTTCCAGCTTCATTACCTTTAATTTGATATGTTAGATAATTTCTCAACAGAACATTTTTAAATGGTACATAGTCTCTTCTACCTGTTTTCCAGTCATCACTCATAGCAGCAAAACCCGGAGAACAACCTATAAGCAATTGATCCTCATTAACAAAATGATCGAAGAAACAACCATAATTAATACCACCAGTACGGGAATTATGATTATCAATTGTCCATCTACAGAAACTCCAGTTTTTAAATATGTCAAGGTACACATTTGATCCACTACCTTTAGTGGTAGCAACAGTTGCTTCTAAAGGATTAATTGGTGTGCCGAAGTTATTCGTAGGGGCCCCAATCCAATGTCTGTATTGGTGCATGTTGGGTAAGGTAAGTTTATTACCCTCAAAGTTTGCTAGTTGCAATTTAGAATTTGCGATTAAAATATCATCAAACATCCTATTTTCGAGTATGGCCTCTCGTGTAAGAGGATTACCACTAAAGTCAAATGTCTGCAAGAAGTCACCATGAATTGATGTGAAGTCTCCACTGGTGTCATGTCTTTCTGCATAGAGATTAAATACAGATCCCGGATTACCGCTATATTGATCCCAGTGTATTCTATCAAACGAATCGTGTTTTGATAGATAAACCGCGTCGAGACCCTTAGAGGCCATATAGAACTCACAGTTATATGTAATCAATGACTGACTGAAATTGTTAGCAGAAATCACTCTTTGCCAAGCAGCATATCTCCACGCCTGATCAAGTCTCCATGGTCCACCTGCATTATAATCTTGAGCAAGCTCCACACCCTCCCACTCTAGACCGGCCGCCGAATTTGATCCTTCTGGTAAAAGGACAGATCTCAGATCTATAATTGGACCCTTTCTCGCTGGTGCATCAGGATCATTACTCTCAGGTCTTGGTGCAAGTCCAGTATCACCTGTATCATCTACATCTTGGAATATACCCGAAACATCCATGATGGCACCAAAGAAAATTTTATCTCCTTTCTTTGGGAAGGGAACTTCGGTTGGTCCATATCCATTAGATATTGTTGGATCAAAATCACCTACAAATCCTTCACTTCCCGGAGGCTCGTCTACATTAGAAACAATATAATCTCCGGGATTATTCCAATCATAATTAGACCAATATTTGGCTTCAGTAATTTCTGGACTAGAATCATCCGGAGTAATGTAGCAATCAACTAATGCAATTGATGCGTTCCTCGGACCTGAAAAAACTCTAGCTGAAACTCCTTTAGCAGTATAATCATATACGCCTGTATAAGAAGAATCCCAATAATATTCGTTTGAATGTATAAAGCCCGTTATTTCTTCCTTTGATTGAGCCGCAATTCCGTCAGAATTTACTGCCACTACAACAGGAGCATACAGTTTCTGCATTTGCTGTAACTTAATAGTGACGTTCTTTACAACCAACTTAACATAATTCCCAGCACTCAAGAAAGTAGATTCTAAGGTCTTGTCTAGTCCCTGTCTAGGCGCTGCAATAAATACACCTCCCTGTTCTTCACCCTCAATGACTACGGTTTCAGTTGTTTCTTGAGTTGAATCATCAGCGTCAAGATTGAAACCTTTACTAAATGGTGGAAGAGGTTCACCATTTGATCCCACACCAGAATCACCAACACATCTGTATGTTCTGGGATCATCAGAAGTTCCCTTTAGAGTGATTACTCCACCATTGTTTCTAAGGGAAACTTTATTTTCATCAATAACTTTCGATATTGTGCGATAAGGTTGTTCATATGTTCCTATGCCAGTATCATTGCTACCATATTTCGAATCAACATAATATTCAAACTGATCATCAGAACAATTAAACATAAAGGAACACAACCCATTTAGAATGTTATCATAAATTTCAGTATCACGGAAGTATTGATTTGTATCCCTTACTGTTTCCAATCCGGGACAATACAATAAAGAATCTTGAGCTTCCTCGTTCGATGCTCTCAAAAATTCTGTATCAGGATTACTAACCCCCTCGAAAGGCCAAGGAACAATATTTCCTTTTTGTCCTTTAACGTAAACGTCTTCACCCTCTGGTAATTCTTCGTAAAATAGTTCACTGGTCCATTGCACTGAATTCCCCTGCGGATTGTCACCATTAAAGTTTATACAATCTTCTTTGGTTTCATATAACCATTTTTCACCAGTTGTTCTAATAGGATCAGGTCTATAGTCTTGTGGGAAATAACCAAATGTTAGCCCACCGGGAACATCATCATATGAATAAAGAGACTGACGATAGTCAGACACCTCTTGTGGAGTAAATCCCTCAAAACCATCGTGGACGTTAATATTTTCTGTACCTTCGTAGTTAGAAATTTCATCGTACCATGGAGATATTTCATACTCGGTTCCGAAACGTCTTTTATGGTAAAATGGCTTAAACACTTCGTATGTTGCAGTTGGGTCTGAAGCATCTGGATCTCGTTCTTGTTGATAATAACCATATCTGCATATTCCACATTCAACATTTCGTAATTCGTCATATTGAGTTAAATTATCACCCTGAAGGATTAAAGGGATACCAACATTGGGGATAACCCTTGCTCGAATTTCTGATTTCTGTTTTAGTTCACTAGGAATACCCTCGATATTTACACGAGCAATGTATTCTTTGTATCCATTTTCCCTAGACTGAACCTGTGATAATTTTCCTAATCCAATTGTTTTTGATTCGGGTAAATCAGTTGGGTGTCCTTGTTTTGCATCAAGTGCCTGCCAAGGTCCACCGTTTAAACTAAGCTCTACTCGCTTTATTCCTCTAATATGTTCAGCAGAAACCGTGATATAGAAATCGCTTCGTCGTTGAACATCAGGAATCTTCGTCCATCTTGCGATAGCAACAGCATTTTCCCCGGATTGACGCAAAGAACCATCAGTATCCGTGTAGGAATAAGGATCCTGCGAAGGATCATCAGAATAGATATTTTCTGGATCCATCTCCGGAGTTACAGAATCAAATCCAATACCTGATTGGAGAGTTGCGATATTTGCTGGATCATCAGGAGGATCTACTACATCACCACCATCATCGGGGTCTGGTGGTTCTTCTTCGTCTGGTGGTTTGTAATTACCTTCAGCCGCACCGTTGACCATTTGTCCCATACTGAAGTATACCGCACCACCATTACCGGCAGCACCCTCTGAAAATTCATTTCTTGGAGGAGTTAATCCATTTGTCATCATCCAGGCATTCCATAGTCCACCTAGGCCTGGATTCGGAATCATTGTTTCTGGAGATCTTACATACGAAACATAAATTCTTTCGTAGTTCGTTCCTGAGTCCGTCTCTAAGAGACTGTCAAACTGTACAAAACTGGCTGATATATTCTCTGGCGCTCTGAATACTATTTCTTTTGTGGACTCTGGTGATTGTTCATGGAACTGATCAAAATAAACTTGTTTGGTTACTACCACACCATCAATGAAATATTTTGTCGCTTTGTCAAAGGTGTCATCCACTATCCCATCACCACCGGGTTCCCCACCATCACCGGCCGGTATTTGATCATATCCATCATTGATTAATAGCGGAGAAATTGAGTCGTCTTGTATAAAGACATACTTAGTATCACCAAAAAGAGTATAATCTCGTAGAGGAGTCACTAAACCTGTACTAGTATCTTCAACCGTAAAACCACTAGGCTCAATACCCTCAATAGTAAAGCTTCCACTAACCTTTAAGGTTATTTCTTGAGGTGTGCTCTGTATTTTCCCTGTAGTCTTGTACCAGTCCCTACGTGTCACGATACCAATATCTGGATCCGCAAATTGATCTGGGAAAGCTACCTGTTTATCATCCTGCCTTGAAAATCCCTGTTCTGGTGTTTTTATATATTCATACTTCGTAGAGTCAAATGCTGGTCCTTCCTGTACCAAGAATGATGGTCCTATAGAAGGAGGTGAAGATTCGTCATCAAATACTTCATCGACAAAATCGGTGAAGGCTCCGAAGCCATTTATACATTCTCGATCAACGGCATCATCTGAAACGTTGTATTGATCACCACACATCCTACACCATGTCTCAATAAGGCCACCACATTTACGTTGAGGAGCAATAATATTCACCATTGGACGTGCTCGTCCACCATCGGCTTTCATGGTTAATAATCTATTACTATCATTTATAGTTTGAGTTCCATCAGGAACCGCATATACCTCAACTTCAGTGTTTCGATCTTCTCTCACCGGGAAAACTGTTTTATTTCTATTAATGAGCTTGAAGGCAGCCTCATCGTCTGCACTAAAGGGGTTACCGGGTCTCTTTTGTGCATCAAATGTTTCTATCCCACCTTTACCCAAACTCTTAATTCTTACAACAATATTTGTTCTTTCTCCGTCTTCATTTTCATTGCCACATGTTCTTAAGAATACACCACCCTGTATACCGTCTTCCCCGACTAATGGTTGTTTAGTTGCAACTGCTGGAGCACCTTCACATGCCCATTGGGTGGTATTGTTTTCAGAGAATGCTTCAAAATTGGAAAACCCACCCGGTACACCAATAAACCAGTTATACTCAAACTTAGGACATAGACACAGAATAGTATCATTACCATCCCCACCAAGACAGCCTGTGATATTGGTGTCGGGGCAAGGAGGGTTTGGGCAATCCCCACCATCACCACCTTCTTCACCCACAGTGCCAACACCTGCTAATTTACAACCAGCAGGACCACCAGCACCAACAAGACCAATGTAAATCCACCGAGGAAAGTCTGTTTCCTCGGAAACATCAATTTCATTATCTTGTATACCACTATCGGTTGGGGTTTGTGTAATTTTAACGTCATAGACACCAGAATCAAGTAGCTCGTCATTACCATAGTCTACAATATCTGTTTTGGTATTGGCCACAGATCTATTAGAGTCTTTAAAGAAAAATGACGGGACTCGCATATCCATGGTAACTCCACGGTCCCTTGAGAAATCTCGAAAACCTCGGTCACTAAATGACTGTAGAGAAGATAAAGTAGTTCCATCAGCAAGGGTAGTAATTGGATTATATAAACTACTAGCTAGTAATTCACCAGTTCTACCTGCTCTAACATTAGCTTGATTGTTCGGACTGCCGGTGGGAAGAGGATTCTCTCCGGGTGGATTTACTCCTTGGTTCAGATATTCCGTTGTTCTGATGAAGGGCTTGAATGGAGCATATTTTCTGAACATATCATTAAGTGTTCTATTATCATATGCGTATTCTCCTGCAATACCCGTACCAGCAAAATCACGGGGTGTCTGAAGATCGACAGGATTACCCCAGTCAAAAGAAAAGTATACATCATCACCGGTTTGACTGTAATCACAACCTTCTACATCAGGGTTTATTATATTACCATCATAATCAACAAATATTACTCTAAATGTATTCAGCATATCCGTTTCCCATTATCAAAGAACTCCAAACGTCTGTGAAGTTATATACCACCTTTGGTTGTTTGTCGAATTCATTGTACCAGCAACATCATCACTTCCATATCCAACGATATACAATATAGTGGTTCTATTTTTCACAACCTCTGGTGTTCTATTATAGAATCTTGTAGTGCTATTACCCTCATTCCAAGTTGCGCTGTCATTTGTCATATTATTTTCTACAATAATTGTGACACCCTGTCCAGATAACCATGGGTTTGCAGTACTGTTACGTATGTTTATTGCAACACTAGTCAGTGATGATGCTGTCAAAGAAATTCTTTGTATTGGTCCGTTAGCAGCATCAATATTTATTGTTGGGGTCGATGAGCTTTCACTACCCATCTGATGAATCTTCTCTCTGTATAGATCAAACTTTGGAAGTTTATTATCTAGATCAAAGTGGATCGCGGTGCTTCCGCTAGATCCAAGATCACCATCGTCGATGAATAGATACTGACCCGTGACACCACGGAAAGATGCTGTTGGTCCTACGACTCTACCAAGATCGAGGGTAGGTCCAATAGAACCTGAACCTCCGGCAACAGGACGAATGAGAAGGTGACCACCAGAGATACCCGCACCAGTGAATCCGGATCCAGTTGCACCAGTACCACCGGCAGGGACAACTAGGAGCGAAACATATGCATCATCCGCAGGGAAGTCGGCAGCAGATTCTGTAATAATACTGACTCCAGTTCCCTTAATTCTCACCGATGTGTTTGAGATTACTGATGATACGGTGAATGGGTTATTCACTCTGAAGATTCTGTGTCCGGTTCCACCCGAAGCACCGAGTAGGTAAATTAACTCGCCGTTTCCACGGAGTAGTTTAGACATGTTGTTAGAGTCAAAGGTGATACCATTCGAATCAGTGAAGTTGAAAGTAAACCCTTGACCTGCACCACTAGAGTCGAGTTGACCGACATCAAGTGTCTGTATTCTCTTTGCTTGGTAAACAAATCCAGCAGAGGCTGCAACACCTCTTGGACCAGTAGCACCAAGAACTCTACCGAGATCGAGAGTTGGTCCTATAGATCCCGTTCCGGGTAGGACCGGTCGAATCAAAAGGTTGCTACCAGAAACCCCGGCTCCGGTATAACCCCCACCGGTTGATCCGGTTGGTCCAATGCCACCAGTGTTTCCTGTATTACCAGTTGGTCCAGTTGGTCCAGTGCCACCAGTCGGTCCAGTGCCACCAGTTGAACCGAATATTGGTTCGGATATCTGCTCGTCTGATGTGATACCAAGGGGGTTACCATCATTATAGATTATCGTATTGAAAACTATACGTTGATCACCGGGTCCACCGGATAGACCAGCAAAGGTCAGCCCAGTTCCAGTGAATCCTTGAATACCAGTATTTCCTTGCGCGCCAGTGCCACCGGGATCAAAGCGGAATTCACCAAGTGTTGCACCAACGCCACCTGTTATCGTTAATGAACGGAACCCGAGTGTGTAACCCTCAAGACCAGATCCAATGAGGCTGATACCAGTAACACCGGCACCAGTCGCACCCTGTATCGCAAACTCTGCGGCAGTAGGACCAACTCCACCAGTATTAGTCAGGAAACGGAACGCAAGTGTTGACCCACCGGGACCACCACGAACGTTCACACCAGTATATCCTGCTCCAGTTGCACCAGTCGCTCCAGTGGATCCTGTTGGTCCAATGGGAACCTTGAACATGGTAACAGTAACTATATCATCGTTATTAAAGGCAGCACCGGAAAGAGTGGGGACTTCTGAAAGAATACTGATATTATTAGATACTTCTCCAGCAACACCATTTACTGTAGTAAGAGCAAACTCATACACTGTATCAACATAATTAATCGCGGTAGGTGGATCACCACAAAGTGTTGATTCAACTGTGTTTGTATATTTGTTCCCTTTGCTCAGTAAATATGAAAATGTTCTAGTGCCGTCAGTACTATTAAACTGTATATAAGATCTTTCTAGATCAGACATACTCAAGAAAAACTGTTTGCTAACACTATCAAGGTTACTTTCAGTTATAAGGAGACTTCTACTCTCAACAACGCTTCCACTAGGCTGTGATTGTGATAAGCTAAATTTACCTACAGATGATCCGATACCACCGTCAAGCACCCCTGCACTAATACACTGGGCGCGACCTGCACCAATATATTGATATCTTGACGAGACCCCTAATCCAATACCAGTAGCACCAGTAGGGCCCGTAGGGCCAGTTCTACCTTGATTTGCTGCCTCACCCGGCGCACCACGGACATCACCAACATTTATTTCTGTCTGGGTGCCATCTTGGGTCTGAATCACTAGGATTAAGTCATCACCACTTATACTACCAGAAACAACCGCGGCTCCAGTAGAACCATGTGGTCCGGTTGGTCCTGTACCACCAGTTCCTTGTGGTCCCTGTGGTCCTTCTGGTCCAGTTGGTCCTTGTGGTCCCTGAGGCCCCTGTGGTCCCGCTGGACCTCTTCCCCCAGTTCTAATTGATACTCCGGTTCTACAGTTTCTCGCCATATTAAATCCTTAGTTTATGATACAGTATGTAGTATTTTTAGCGAGTTACTTCACTAAGAACTTCGAATGTTCCAGTGATAATTTTATCAACAAAACCCGTTTCTTTGTTCTTAACGTCAACATCATAGAAGTGTCTGCCGGCAGGTATATGTGATGTTGTGTCTGCATCAATATCTATTCTGAATGTTCCCGTTAGACCATCATAATTGAGAGCTATACCACCAGTACCGATCACACCAATGAGATCTCCGGTTGTTCCCTCGGGCAAACCAAATCCCGGACCAACAAAATAACCAGTATTACCCCCACCAACAACACCCTTGGGATAGTATTCGCTACTCAATGCTACCAATTTTTCGGTGACTAAAGGTGAACGCCTAACCTGCATTCTTGCTTCATAGATTTCACTATTTAGATCAACATCTTCGTCGTTAACATCGGTATAGTCTAGATCTAAAAAATATGATTGTCCCTGATAAAGATTAATATCGTAATTATTACAGTAAATTGGCATATAGCGTCTCCTTCTCCTTTATTTATACTTTGTGAGAACCTCCCAGCAAGCAGGAAATAACGGTCGAATTAGATCACCAATGACTTGAGCATACTCACGAATTTCCCACTGTGCATGTTCATCCATACGCTGACTATAGAACCTCGCATATGCGGAAAGAGAACCAGTCCAGTACCATTCTGTATACATTGCTTGTGGTAGAACAAAACGTGCCTGTTCTGGTGCAACACCTTCCTCGATGAGTTGATTATAGGTATATAG
>TARA_R110002012_G_scaffold13648_4_pt1 | contig 10141 bp, 11 predicted proteins | sample TARA_R110002012 | Tara Oceans TARA_R110002012 (sample SAMEA4396515) | marine metagenome | biome: Westerlies Biome; feature: [DCM] deep chlorophyll maximum layer (ENVO:01000326); material: water (ENVO:00002006), including particulate matter (ENVO:01000060) such as... | depth 40 m
CTTAGATCCACTTATATTATTTACAGCGTTTACATATTCATAGTCCTTGTCTTTTATACTTCCGTTATAAATATCAGCGCCTGTCTTTCTTCCAGCTAGAATCTCTTTTCCTAGAATCTTACTTATCCTGCCAGTAACTCCGTCTCCCGTAGATTGATGGTATACTTGCCACGTGGTCGCATTTCCAGTGTCAAAGCCAGAGGTCGGATTAAGAACACCTGAAGAAGTTGCTGTTATAATTAGGATTCTTGTATTGCTTAACTGAGTTGGACCAGTTCCTAAAAATATTTCGTCAATTTCTAAGATAGTATTTGAAACAGCAGTTCCTTGAGTAGAAGTAAAGTTATTAACACTAGTCCCAGCTCCGTCCACTACATATCTAAAGAACTCGTTTTGGTCATTAATGACTGGCAAAGCAACAGCTAGTCCATCAATACCAGTAGGAGTTAAAGCGCTAGAAGTTCCACTAGGAAGCATTACTCCAGAAACATCAATTCCTGTATTAGCAGTCAAATTATAATTAAGAATCCATTTAAACTTAGCATAAGAAATTAAATGAAGCTCTCCGTCTTCTGGAATAGCAGCTAGAGCTGAACCCCCAGAACCTCCGTTTCCAGCAACACTACTTCCTTGAAAAGCAGTAACGTTATCTCCAGACGGAAGGTTAGACCATTGAGCATACTTGTGATAATTACCAACGGCTACTCTTTTTAGATTATAGACTACCTGATTAGGAACCGAAGGGCTTGCTGTTGTTCCTGACTCGACCCATTCGTAAGCGCCAACAGAGGAGTTTGAAGTGTAGGTTAGATAAGTAGAAGGTCCTGATAATCCGATATAATAATGCTTTCCAGAGTCTCCTATTAACTTTAAGTAAGAATTAACATAACAAGCCAGAGCATTATAAGCACTACTAGGAGGAGTCCAAGCTTCAGTAAAATAGGTGGCAGCATTTCCGAACCATTTGGGACGGAATTTAATATTCCATTCGACCCTAGCATTTGTTGCTGTTGAGATAGATCCTAAGTCCCTATCTAAAGAAGTACCTATCGCATTAAATTGAGTTACAGCTGGAGACCCCCAGTCTGGAACTTCTCCTTTAACCCACGTATTCCAAAGCACATAAGGAGTTGATATTAAGTCTAAATCGTTTAGGAAGTTATAAGGAACGACTACGCTTTGTACTGGAGGCAAAGTGTCAAAAGATCCTCCTCCTAAAACATTAGTAACCGAATCTCGATAATCAGTAGTTCCAGTAGCTATAATATCATTGTCTTGTTTGTAATAATCCCTCCTCCATTGACCACCCCCTGAAGCCATTTGTGTATAAGCATTGTTTTGCGTAAAGTTCCAGCGTCCTTCAGATAAGAATAGTCTAGCGCCAAAGGCTCTACATATCCGATCCAAAGCTTCAAAAGAGCTAATCGTTACTTGTGATCCGTTTTCTACTTCCTGAAACGCTCTAAAGATAGCGCCTGATTGTCTAAGTGGATCAACGCTAGTAGCTGGAGTAGGCATATTAGCAGTGTACCAGTTTACCATCGTTCTAAGGAATCGATGTCCAGTCCCAGTAGCGTTCCAGAAAACAGAACTATCTAAGTCGTTTTTTAAACTACTTATTATAACATCAACAAAAGTAGTCAGAGTATTTAAAGTAGCGTAAGTAGTGTTTCTATCTAGCTTGACATCTACCAGTTCAGCTAGTCCGTCTGTTGCTGTAAAGGTAAAGCTAGGGTGCTGTTCAAAAGATAAGTCTGGAGCGTCTGAAACATCAGATAAAAGATTCCCAGCCCACCAGCGAGAATAAGAAGTTCCGTCATCGGATTCATCTATTCTTATTAAGAACCTTCCGAAAGGAGCGCCCTTAATATCACTTACTAAGGTTTCATCAGCTGAGCTAGTCGTTATAATATCGAACTCGACATTACTAGGAATTAATCCTGTGAATCTTGTTCGGTCTTCCGTTTCATAGTTTAAGTCGAAACCTCTAGAGCTTAGTGTGAAAGTGTCCGTTGAGTCTCCAGTTAAAGTATTATCATAAATAACTAATTTATAATATTTAGCTAAGTCGTTTTTAAACTCTGAAGTATTTCTTATGTAATAAGCCATTAGTAACCTCTTGTTCTATTTCTATTTCCTTTAGCTCTATCGCTTGAAAGCAATATGTCCGAGCCACTTATTCGACCAAACACCTGAGTCGATCCTCCCTGATTTAACATTCCTTGAAGCTTGTCTAGTGGTGCAATAACTTCTGGATTTACCATTGACGTTCCTGGTCCTTCTCCAACCATACCTAGAGTAGCTCCTGAGACTAAACCACCTTCAGCAAAAGGAGGAATTATTTTTGCAAATAAACTACCAGCCACCGAACCAGCAGCAGCAGCTAACATTAAATTCAAAGGAAAAGGAACAGTAGCAAAAATCGAAGCAGCATAACCAGCCACAGCTTTAGCAGCTTCTATCTTAACAATATCTCTTGCTGCATTTGCAGCGCCAGCAGCCATATCTCCAAGCGAAGCATCAGAATTATCAGCCATAGACATAAAAGAGTTACCAGCTACGTTTGCTGTTTCTGCCATTGTTTCTTCTAAAGTCTTTACAGCTTGTGTAGCTCCTTGTATTGCAGTAGTAGTCTCCAAAATAACTTCTGGAGTTGATTCTGGAATAGGACCAGCGCTTATAGGTTCAGGTCTAAAAGCTTCAGGTTCGCTAGTGCTACTTCCAGACGATGGATCAAAAGGCTTAAAGTTCCTAGTCGCATTCATTAAATTTTCTACAGCTTTTTGATTAGCTTCTAAGCTTGTTGTACTTTCATCTAAATTAACATTAGAGTCATCTAAAGCATCGCTAAAAGTGTCTATGTTCTGAGCCATTATAGCATATTTAGGACTTATTGCTCCTAAAAAACTTAGGACCATTTTAGCAACAGTCTTGCCTACTTTTCCCATTTTGATAGCTGTAACAATAAACTTTTCAGTATCAAATATAGCAAACCCTAAAACCCCTACAAGAGCGATAGTTGCAGTTATTAAAGCTGCCATAGGATTTAAAGCTATAGCCCTCGCTAAGTTCTCCATTAACATATTTATAGTCCTAATCGATCCCCCAAGCATTCCAAGCACTTGTACTAATTTTCCAATAATAAGAATTAATGGACCAACCACAGCCACAATTCCAGCAATTCGAACTATCAAACCTTTTGTTTCAGGACTCATTTCCCTTAGCGTGTCAGCGACTCCAGTTAAAGCAGTCTTTAATGGATCTAAATTTTCAAGAATAAGTTTTCCGAATTCTTCCGAAACGTCAGCTAAAACTCCTTGTAGTTGCTGAAACGGACCAAGTCCAGCCTGTGAAGCTGCTTCGGCTGCTCCCCCATATTGTTTGTCTAGTTCGTTTAATATAATTGTCTGAGCATCTGCTAGTCTATTAGTTTCGGCTAAAGATTTAATCGTTTCTTTTTGTGAATCTGAAAACTGGATTCCACTTCTACTCAAAGCGCTTAGGTTAGCAACTGGATCGTTTAAAGCTTTTCCTAATTGTATAGAAGCGCTTTTTAAATCTCCGTCTAGTCTAGTCGATAAGTTTAAAGCAGCGAGTTGAGTTCTATCGAATTGTTCTCCAGCTATATTTGTAAACGTTAAGAGTTGAGCTGTAACACCTTGAAGAATATCTTCGTCTCCGAAAATTGTTTTCTTTTGTAAGTCCGAAGCCATTTTCATTAACTCGTCAGCAGTAAAACCAGCAGCTTGACCAGTTGATTTAATACCAGCTTCTACCTGAGCAATAGCCTTCGATTGTTTATCAAAAGCTGAAACAGAAGCAGCTCCTAGAGCAACGATAGGAAGAGTTAGTCCAGTCGTTAAGCTTTTCCCTGTTCTTTGCATACTAGCTCCAAACTTCTTTAAAGAACTAGAAGCTCTTTTAAGACCAGTCTGGAATTGTTTATCATTTAACGTTAACGATACGGAGAGTCTTTTAGCCATCTATTTATCTTTTTTATTTTTTTCTATTGCTTCGTATTTCTTTTGAGCATATTCCCCTCTTTTTCTTCTTGTTTCTAAGTCAGCTTTTTTGTCTTTCTTCTCCCAGTCAAACCTTATTATATCAGTAGGTTTAATAGAAGTCCCTTTCTTTCTGTGAGGTTGTAATAATACAGCACAAAGCCACCTAGTCCTTTCCCATTCAAACCTCTCTTTCATCTCAAAGATCTCATTCCGTCCCCTTTGTACTAAAAAGAACTCGTGAAATGTTAAATCCCAAAACTCTTTTGGTAAAATTCCAAAGCCATAAGCAATAGCTTCGAGATCGTCCCAGTCTATTTGTTTTTCTTGGAAGTTTTCTTCTCCCTTTTGTCGTTTCCCTCCTTATTGTATTTAGCTGAAAATTGTTCACTAAATACATTCAAACATTTTTGTAAAGCTTCAAAGTCATCGTCTAATATATCAGCCATATCTTCAACATTTAACGAGAAGTCTTTTCCAGCAACTCTAGCTCCGTCTCTAAGTCCAGCTAGTATAAGCTGACAAGCATCGTCTAAGCTCATATCTTGACCTAATTTTTCTAAGTCGTTTAAGCTCTTGTTTGTTTGTTTACAATAAATTCTAAGAGCGTTCATTCCAAACCTAATTGGATAATCTTTTTTGTTTAGTATTACTACTTCAAACATAATTTCGTTGGATTTAAGTTTCATTAGTGGAGAGGCCCGAAGACCAACCCCACCAACGAAATGTTATTAAATATCATTTTTAGTTAAAACACCACTTCCTTGAATTGAACAAGAATAAGTTGGCGCATCTTCAACACCTCCAGAAATTGAAAGCGCTGTTACAACACCACTTCCAGAGAAAGTATAGTCTCCAGTTGCTGTTGTAGCTAAAGTAAAAATAAAAGTTACTTTCGTTCTATTAGTGTAAGCTTGAACAAATAATTCGTCAAACTCCGTGTCTGCTGTTGTCGTAGGATTAAAGTCCATTAGACCATCAGAGCTTAAAGAGAATGAAGATAATCCAGTTAACAGCTCTTGTCTTCCAGATGAATCTTTTGTAGTTATATCTATTGTGTCTACTGACACGTCTAAAGTAACGGATTGAGAGTGCATTAGTTTAGCAGCCGTCCCTCCATCACTTGGACTTACTTTTAAAATTAAGTCCGTTCCATTAAATATTGCCATCGTGTTAAAAATTTTTTTGCAAGTTATTTATTATCAATAACTTAACGTTAATAAATTAAATACTAGTATCTAAGTCTTTCACGGACTTTGATTTCTTTTTCGTTGTTTTCTTTGTTTCTATTGCGTCCATCTGAAAGAATACTCTTCTTATCTTTCCAGACACCTCGTATGTTTCTCCCTTAAGATATTCTACTTCTCTAAAAGTAACATCTTTTGCCATTGTTAATTTGTGCATAGTTCTATCTATTTATGTTAAATTGAAAATCCATAGCGACATAATGAATACCCTTTTCTCCGAAAGAGTCATCGTATAAGTCGTTAGCATCTTCAAAAAATATTTTATCTATTACTATTCCAGCATAAGTCCCACTTACATAATCTAAAGCAACTCTTATCAATCGAGCTAAATTAGAAGCTTCGTCATAAGTAGATCCAAAAGCTGTAATCTGAACGTCTGTATAATCATAAGTTGAGACTCCGTTCTTTGTGTTTGTTGGACCAACGCTAGTAACAAAATAAGTTACAGCTGGGATAGTAGCGTTGTATTCTATTTTTTGAGGATAGATTCTAGTCCCTACCAAATCAGAAACGCTTGAGTCATTACTAAGTATATTATATATTGCTTTCCCTACTCCGTTTACAGCCATTATACTAATCCTTTTTTCTTAAACCTTTTGTCTATTATACTTCTTAGACTTGGAATTATACTTCCATAAACCTGAGAAGCAGTTGCTTTTCTTGATTTGTCTAAAAATCTTTCTGGCACTTGTCCTGCTTTTCCATATTCTATAAAATACATATAGCCAGTCGGAAGTTTATTTCCTTTTCCTTTTGCTTTTTTTCGTGGACCTACTAGAACAACTGGCATACTATCTTTCCTTCCTTTGCCGTTTATCAAACCTAAAGACCTAACTAAGTCGCCTGAGTCTTTGTATTTTCCGTAGTAAGATTTAAGTTGTTTTAATAAAGGCTTCATAGCTTTTCGCATAGCTTGTCGAACTATTGTTTTAGTCCCTCTGCTTGGTGGCAATAGTCTTTCTAAATCTTTTGCTATTTGATTTAACTCAGCTTTATTTACTTCTATTGTAGCCATATCTTAATCCGTTGTTTTTTCTTCTACTTCTAACAATAAACCAGCTCCCCTTCCTATCTCTTGTATTGAACGGATAAACCATTCTTTACTATTATAAGAAATATAATGTTTAGGAGAGATCTGCAAGTCTGATCTGTAACGTAGTGTTACTTTTGCTTTGCCAGTACCTATAAAAGTATCGGCTTCAAAACCAGCCGTTCCTGTTTTAAAATCAAACCTAGCCCAAACCGAAGCTAGAGTCGAGGTGCTTCTAACGTTCTCTCCATAACTATTTTGGGAAAACGAACCTTGAATTATATTAACGTATCTATCAAGCTTACCAATATTCATTATTGTTGGATTCTATATTGTCTTAACAAAAATTCAGATGTCTTAGGAATATGAGTTGCAATAGTTCCAGTGATAACGTCTTGTCTTATTTCATAATAAGTGCCGATCATTAATAAAATTGCTTGTCTAATTGGAGCTGGGACATTTGATCCAGTTGAATATCCTAAAGTAAACTCAACAGCAACAGCGTTAGGTCTATCGTAAGTATCTGGAATAGTAGCATCATCAGCAAAATAGACTCGCGCTGGTCGATGAAATTCGTCAATAAAATAATTAGAACTAGCTAAAGTAGTTAGTGCATTACTAGTATTATAATACTTAATGCCTCCAATAGTAGCAGTTTTTAACGTTCCTATTAATAAATCAAAATAATCTGGAAAAGCATCTAAGTACAAAACCCAAGTCTGAGACATTAACTTTAGATTTAAAAACTCTTCAGCAGTCTGAGTAGCAACGTCTATCAATGTAGTGATATAAGTATCGTCATCAGTTCCAGTAACTCTCAAATGTGTTTTAGCTTCAGCTAAAGTAACTGGAATTGCCGAAGGAGCTGTTTTTAAAAATAGCTTTCCGTAACCAGTAGTTATGTTTAATCCTAAGTCTGAACTTGTTATCATATTAAAAAAATAAAAAGGAAGAGAGCCGAAGCTCCCTTCCGATTAAATAAATAAATTACGAAGTAGTTTCGATTTGTGCAAAAGCTGTATCGTTATCAACAGCGTTTCCATCAACTAAACTAGTTGCAATCATTCTACCAATACCAGATGCAGCCGAAGTATATGGATCGAATAATAGATCTAAGCCACCGAACTGAGCCACGTGTACTCTAGAGAAATCTCCGAATAATACATTGTCAAAGTTACTAGAAGCTTTATAACCTACGTTTGTAGAAGTGAAAGCAAAATAAGAGTTAATTGTCTTATCTCTATTGTCATAGATAGCTTCAACTCCAGCCGCTTGAACTAAAGTTTTGATTATAGCCAAAGCGTCAGGATTACAAAGGTAAGCAAAACGACCACCTAATAAAGGAACGTCATTTCCTAATACAGTAGATTCTAAGCCTAAAATACCAGCAGTGTTTAAAGTAGCACCACCATCAGCAGCGTCAGCAAAGATAGAAAGTGGACCAGTTAAATCAGTTCCAGCTAATAAGTTTTGCTCTAATTGTGCAGCAACAGATGCAGCTAAGTTTCTTCTTATTGCAGCCTCGATTCCAGCATTTTGAGCCATAGCCTCAGCAGAAACCTCAACAACAGAAACACATTTCTGAGGAGAAAGTGTTAAGCTACTAGCAGTCCCAGCAGCTGAAGCAGTAGCTCCAGTCTCAGCAATAAAAGCAGAAGAAATCCCACTTATAATTGGAAACTTCATATTGTTAACACCTGAGTAAAAGTTAGCTCCAGCACTAGCTAAAACTAAGTTAGCTTCTAATTGATCAGTAAAAGACATAGCTTCAACACTATTAGAAGAAGAAGTTGTTAGCGCTCTTGCTTCTAATACAGAAGAAGGAACAGCAATACCTTTATACATTTGTCCAGTATACCGAGCTTGACTTCTTGCCTCCTGATCCATTTCAGCAATTAATCCAGTTACTTTTCCAGAGTATGCAGCTTTCATAGCGTCTTGGAATGAATAGTTACGGATTTCTTTAGGAGTGTTCTCCTCAGTTACTTCATTAGACTTAGAAGCCTTAGAAGCTTGTAATGCTTCAAAAGAAGCGCTACGTTTAGCCATACCCTCTAAAGAGTTAGCTTTTTCGTTTAGAGTATCAAACTCAGTTGTTTCAGATTCAGTAAGCTCACGACCTTCAACTTTTGCAGTATCGATAATAGCCTCCATATTTTCAACAACTGAACTTCTTTCCTCTGTATAAAATTTTGATGATTTCATTTTAAATTCAGTTTATTAATTAATTACTTTTTTTGTTTATGATTGACAAACGCAACTCAGCAAGAGAGCGTTTAGTTAAATCCAATTCTTCCTTCTCTCTTTCTTCCTTCTCTTTTTTAAGGTTTTCTTTCATAACCTTTTTTTCTTCGTCTTTTTGCCATTCGTCCATTGAACGTAAAGCAATAGTCTTAGCTTCATTATATGCTGGATAAGAAACAAGACTTATGTCTGCGAGCATAGATACTTTATTAATAGTTCTTATATTCACACCATCTCTAACCTCCCAAGAATCATCTTCAACAACAAAAGCAAAGCTATTTTGATTGAGTGTATTGTTTCTTAACAAAGTCAAAACATCTCGACCAGTTGATGTATCTGGAATGTGAGCTTCATATTTCAAGCCAACTTCATCAACAGACATTTTAAGGGTTCCGTTTGTGCTTCTAGCTAGTAACATATTAGGGTCGTGATTAAATAAGAATCGTACATCGTCATTTAAGCGACCTTCAAAAGCAGTTGGAGCAATAATCTCCCTAAATCCTCCAAGCTCATTCGACAAGCTATTGAAAACACTTCCGTAACCAACAACAACATTGTCATCGCCCTCTTGTCTAAGGTCTAAATCTTGAATGTTAAAAGTTCTGATTTCAGCGTTTGGATTGCTTCTTTTATAAATAGTTTCCACTTCTTCTTCTTCTTCGTGTCCTTCTATATGTTCGTTTTCTTCTGGCATCTCTTCAGGCATTTCATCTTCCATAGGAACGTCTTTAATAGATTTACCATAATAAACAATAATAGAATCTTCAGTTTCTTCTATTTTTTGAATGTGTCGTTTCTCGTCTAAAATTACTTCTTTATTTTCTTCCATATCTTTTAATTCTTTTACTTTTCTTTCTGACCATTTAAAACCAGCATCGCCAGACCATAACTTCCAAGCGATCAAACCAGCGCTAGGATAACCTTCTTCTCCCTTGTTAAAGCCCTGACCTTTTTTATCTACTTCGTGTCTACTTAAATAACTAAAAATTCTTTTTACTCTTTCTTCAGTTATCTCATTATTAATTATCGCCTTTGCACTTCCGACTCCTATTTCTGTTCCTCCTCTTCCAAATTCTTTTCTTAGCTCCAGTCCTTCTTTAGCATTAGCAACCATTTCTTTTGTAGGAGTTAAGTCAATATCTCCAACAGCTCTTTCTTCGTCAAAGACCCCTAAACAAATTGCGTAGCGTTGGTCTTCGTCATATTCAGAAACCATAGTTTCATCTATCATACAACGTCCAACAAAATCGTCTTTATTTTCATTCTCGTTAGGCTTAGGAATCGGCATTCTCTTCAGTATTTGTTTCTCCAATAGGAGCAAAGTTTAATGGGAAATAATGCTTGTCTCCGTCAGCTATTTTATTTAGCTTTTCAGCTTGTCTTACTTCGTTGATTGATAGCGCTCCGATCTGTGTCATTTCTCTGTAATAAGAAGCTCTAGCTGTTGAGTCTCCTCTTAGAAGACCTTTAGTGTCGAATTTAATCTCGTAAGATTCGAACTCATTCTCTCTAAATAATTTAATCTCCATTTCTTGTTCTATCATAACTAAGTAAGGCATAAGAGTGTAACGAACAAAGTCAGTAGAAAGAGCTTCAATAGAATTATAGTTAGCTGATTT
>TARA_R110002012_G_scaffold83323_4_pt1 | contig 10137 bp, 10 predicted proteins | sample TARA_R110002012 | Tara Oceans TARA_R110002012 (sample SAMEA4396515) | marine metagenome | biome: Westerlies Biome; feature: [DCM] deep chlorophyll maximum layer (ENVO:01000326); material: water (ENVO:00002006), including particulate matter (ENVO:01000060) such as... | depth 40 m
GTGGGCAGGAAGTCATCAAGTGGAACGATTGACCCACGAAATAGCCGAAAATGCCTGGGAATTGATTCAAGAGGTGGAAAAGTTGGGCGGAATGACGAAGGCCATTGAAAAAGGCATTCCAAAAATGCGCATTGAAGAAGCTGCCGCCAAAAAACAGGCACGTATCGATAGCGGTCAGGATATTATAGTTGGGGTAAACAAATACAGATTGGAGAACGAGGACGACCTGCAAATTTTGGAAGTGGACAACGCCAAGGTCCGCAAGCAACAAATGGCCCGTTTGGATCAAATCCGAAGAAGCAGGGATACCAAAGCTGTGGAAAAAGCACTTGACGACATCCGAATCGCTGCCAAAAAGGCCTCAGAAAACAACACCGACCGCGGAAATTTGTTAGCTTTAGCGGTAAAAGCGGCCAAAGAGTGGGCTACCCTTGGCGAAATCAGTGATGCCATGGAAAGTGCCTTTGGACGCTACCGAGCAAAAATTCAATCCTTTACCGGAGTGTATTCCAAAGAAATCAAAAACGACGAGAGCTTTGAAAATGCCCGCAAATTGGCAGACAAGTTTGCGGAGCAAGAAGGCCGTAGACCACGTATAATGGTTGCTAAAATGGGACAGGATGGACACGACCGTGGTGCCAAAGTAGTAGCCACTGGTTATGCCGACCTAGGTTTTGATGTAGATATTGGGCCTTTGTTCCAAACACCGGCCGAAGTCGCAAAGCAAGCTGTGGAAAACGACGTCCATATTTTAGGTATTTCCTCCCTAGCTGGTGGGCATAAAACCTTGGTTCCAGAAGTGGTACAGGAATTGAAAAAATACGGTCGGGAAGACATTATGGTCATCGTTGGAGGCGTAATTCCGAAGCAAGATTACAAACATTTATTGGACAACGGAGCCATCTCGGTTTTCGGCCCCGGTACCAAAATTGCAGATGCTGCCACGGAAATACTCAACATTTTGCTGGACTGACCCACATAACAATCACGTAAATAAAACTTTAACTTTCTTTAACGTGGAATGCAGGGGTTATTCACCCCCTGTTAACAAATTACATTTTATCGCATCCTAAATAATCGTATTTTTAGCACCTAACTTACTATGAAATGGGCAAGATTATTGCAATTGCAAACCAAAAGGGCGGTGTAGGTAAAACTACCACTACGGTAAACCTTGCAGCCTCCTTAGGTGTATTGGAAAAAAAGGTGTTATTGATTGACGCCGACCCCCAGGCCAATGCAACATCGGGTTTGGGTGTTGATGTTGACTCTATTGAAAAAGGTACATACCAACTTTTGGAACACACCATGAGCGTGGAAGAAGTGACCATTCCAACGGATTCCCCAAATGTGGATTTGGTACCAGCACACATTGACCTCGTTGCCATCGAGATTGAATTGGTGGACAAGGACAATAGGGAATACATGATGAAAGAGGCCCTTAAAAATTTGGGCGACAAGTATGATTTTGTATTGATAGACTGTGCGCCTTCTTTGGGATTGTTGACCTTGAACGCACTTACTGCTGCCGATTCAGTGATGATACCCATCCAATGTGAGTATTTTGCCCTGGAAGGTCTTGGCAAACTATTGAACACCGTAAAAAGTGTGCAAAAAATACACAACAACGATTTGGACATCGAAGGAATGTTGTTGACTATGTACGATTCCAGGTTACGCCTTTCCAACCAAGTTGTTGAAGAAGTGAAGAAACACTTCGCAGATATGGTTTTTGATACCATTATCCAGCGAAACGTTAGGCTGAGCGAAGCTCCAAGTTACGGCGAAAGCATCATAAAATATGATGCAAGTAGTAAAGGCGCCTCCAATTATCTTAACTTAGCCAACGAAATTTTGAAGAAAAACAAGGAGAAAGTTTAGATGGCGAAAGCAACAAAAAAACAGGCACTGGGAAGAGGCCTGTCCGCTCTTTTAAATGATCCAGAAAACGATATTAAATCAGTTTCTGATAAAAATGCGGATAAGGTTATAGGCAATGTAGTGGAATTGGATATCAATTCCATTGAAGTAAACCCATTTCAGCCTCGTTCCAATTTTAACGACGAAAACCTTGAAGAATTGGCCAGTTCCATTCGTGAATTGGGCATTATACAACCGATAACGGTCAGGAAACTCGATTTCAATAAATTCCAATTGGTTTCTGGTGAGCGTAGATTCCGGGCCTCCAAATTGGTAGGACTGGAGACCATTCCAGCTTACATCCGCATTGCCAACGACCAAGAGTCCTTGGAGATGGCCTTGGTGGAGAACATCCAGAGACAGGACCTTGACCCTATCGAAATAGCACTTTCCTACCAACGACTTATCGACGAGATTGAAATCACTCAAGAAAAGTTGAGTGACCGTGTTGGAAAAAAACGTTCCACCATCACCAATTATTTACGCTTGTTGAAACTGGACCCCATTATCCAAACGGGAATGCGGGACGGATTTATCAGTATGGGACACGGCAGGGCACTTATCAACATCGATAAGAAAAGAGAACAGATCGCCATTTACGAAAAAGTAGTTTCCGAGGGTTTGTCCGTAAGAGCTACCGAACAATTGGTAAAAGACCACAAAGAACCTAAAAGTTCAGGTTCTGAAAAGAAAAAGAGCACATCAAATGTGCCCGAATTTGTTTCCAACAGTTTGGATTCCATCAAAGAACGGCTTGCCACCAAAGTGGACATTACCACATCAAAAAACGGAAAAGGAAAAATTGTGATACCCTTTCATTCGGAAGAAGACTTTAAGCGTATCAAAAAATTGTTGACAGGTGAATAAAAACCTCCTTTTATTGTTCTTTGCCTTTTTGTTGTTTCACTCAGGATTTTCTCAGGAAGAAGAGGAAAATGAAAAAACAAAACAGCCCCAGCAAACCACAGAGGTGGATTCCATTGCACAAAATATGGAAGGGGAAGGCGTTACTTTTGAAGATGTCACCAAACAAGAGAACATAAATCCTCTTGCACCCAGTAAAGCTGCCTTTTATTCGGCAATACTTCCTGGTTTGGGACAAATTTACAATAAACGCTACTGGAAAGCTCCCATAGTTTGGGGAGCCATTGGAACGGGCATTTATGTCTATTCCTACAACAACACCGAGTACAGAAGGGCCAGAAATGCATTTAAGCGCCGACTTGCTGGTTTTGAAGATGACGAATTTTGGGACTTGAACGGTGATGGCAGCGGACCCGATGTATCTTCGGAAGCATTGCAGGAGGCTCAAGAAAACACACAACGGGATAGGGATTTGGCTTTGGTCATTACCATTGCTCTTTATGCCCTGAACATTATAGATGCCAATGTGGACTCTCACTTAAAACAATACAACGTTAGTGATGATCTGGCCGTTGACTTCAAACCTTATTTAGATATAAACCCCCTTACCTATTCGCCAAATTATGGGATGGCTATGGTCATAAAGTTTTGATATATGAAAATTGGTCTGTTTGGATATGGCAAAATGGGAAAGATGATTGAGCGAATCGCTCAGGATAGAGGCCATACCCTTGTAGCAAAAATTGATAATCCTTCGCAGGATGTGGATTACGAATCCATGGATGTTGCTATTGATTTTAGCACTCCAGAGGCTGCTTTTAATAACATTACCAACTGTTTTAAAAACAAAGTTCCCGTCATTAGTGGCACCACGGGATGGTTGGACAAATTTTCGGAAGCGGTCAACATTTGTGAAGAGCATAAAAGTGCTTTCATCTACGCCTCTAACTTTAGTTTGGGCGTAAATATTTTCTTTGAACTCAATAAACATCTAGCCAAAATGATGGCCGGGTTGGAACAATACAAAGTTGGTATGGAAGAAATCCATCATACCCAAAAACTGGACGCTCCAAGTGGAACAGCCATAACCTTGGCTGAAGGCATTATTGAAAACACACCCTACGAAAAGTGGGAATTGGACAAATCTGGAGATAAAATCATCCCAATAAAATCCATAAGGGAAGGTACGGTACCGGGAACGCATAGCATCGCCTATGGAAGTCCCGTGGACACCATCGAAATAAAACACGAAGCACACAACAGGGAGGGTTTTGCCCTTGGAGCTGTCATAGCATCGGAATGGATACAAGGAAAAATAGGTATTTTCTCTATGAAAGATGTGTTAAACCTAAGCTAAAAACGTAACAACAATGTAGACCAAGGGTCTAACAAAGAAACTTTTTATATGGACGGTATACAATGGATCATTTTTATCCTGATCATTCAAGTTATCCATTTCTTGGGAACTTGGAAACTCTACGTTAAGGCAGGCAGAAAAGCATGGGAAGCCGCCATACCTGTTTACAATGGCATTGTTTTGATGAAAATCATTAATAGACCATGGTGGTGGGTGCTGTTGTTGTTCATCCCTATCATCAATTTATTGATGTTCCCCGTGGTTTGGGTGGAAACCATCCGCAGTTTTGGAAAGAACTCGCTTGTAGATACTTGGTTGGTCATCCTTACACTTGGTCTTTACATATATTACATCAATTATGCCGAAGATGTACAATATATTGAAGACCGCAGCCTAAAACCAAAAACGGGATTAGGCGAATGGGTGAGTTCCATTGTGTTTGCCATTGTCGCCGCCACTTTTGTACACACCTACTTCATTCAACCCTACGTGATTCCAACAGGTTCGCTGGAACGTACCTTGCGTGTTGGTGACTTTTTGTTTGTGAGCAAATTCCATTTTGGTGCACGAGTACCTATGACCACATTGGCCGCGCCTATGGTTCACGATACGCTTCCCGTATTAAAAACAAGGTCATATTTGGCGGACGTAGACCCAGAAACCCATAAAACTTCCTGGATAAACAAATTGCAACTACCCTATATGCGTTTGCCCGGTTTTGAAAAGGTAGAGAAAAACGACATTGTGGTATTCAGCTTGCCGGCTGATACTTTGTATCAGTTCTTCAAGGCCCAAAAAGCCGTAATAAAACCCATCGATAAAAAATCAAACTACGTAAAACGATGTGTGGGAACTCCTGGGGATTCTCTCGAAGTTATCAATGGGTATGTTTACATCAACGGGGAACAACTCATACTATCGGATAGGGCAAAACCCATGTATGTATATGATATTTATGCCCAAAATGGAGTTTCCAGTAAATACTTGGAAGAGGTTGATGCCTCTGACTACGTTCGAAAATACATAGCATCCAATATCAACGAATCCCAATATAATGGATTGGCTCCTTATATTTCTGGTGCAAGACCAACTGACAATGGAAAAATTGAGCTTTACACACAGGAAAATGGCATTCCAACCGATGTAATTCACCAATTGCGACTTTCGTTGTCCGAGGAAAAACCCCGTTCTCGCATGGCCAACCTAACCCATGATATGGTCTCGTCCTTAAGAAACAATCCTGCGATTGATTCTGTAGTACAAACCATCGAACCGAAAGGGCAATATGGTGGGGCATTTCCTCAAAAACCCAACCTTTACCCCTGGAACAACGATAACTTTGGACCCATTTATATTCCAAAAGCGGGAGCAACTGTAGAAATCAATTCAAGAACTATTCCGCTGTACAAAAAAATCATCCGCGATTATGAGCACAACGACGTAAAAGTTACCGGGAACAAAGTACTCGTTAACGGTGAGGAAGTCAGTTCCTACACATTTAAGCAAGACTATTATTGGATGATGGGAGACAACCGCGACCATTCCGAGGACAGCAGAACTTGGGGCTATGTTCCCGCCGACCACATTGTGGGCAAACCGGTATTTCTTTGGATGAGTTTTGACAACTTTAGACAAGGTATCGCCAATTGGAGGGTTCGTTGGGACCGTGTATTTACTACCGTTGGGGGTAGTGGTGAACCCGTGTCGTACTTTTGGTACTTTATCGCATTGTTGGCGGGGTGGTTTATTTTTGATTTCCTGCGCAAGAGAAAAAAGAACAAAGCTTAGATTAACCGTAAACTGTAGTGTTCTTTGAAAATACTGCTCCACCCTACATATTTTCCAAGCATTGCCACTTTTGCTGCCATGGTGCAGCACGATGTTATATGGGAGGCTTGTGATAATTTTCAAAAGCAGACGTATCGCAATCGGTGCTATATTTCAACGGACAAGGGCAAACACATGCTCAATATTCCCATCAAACACACAGGGGAAAAAGAAGGACGTCAAAAATATATTGATGTGCGTACCGAAAACAGTTACAATTGGAAAAAAGAGCATTGGCGTACCTTGGAAACCGCGTATAGGACCTCCCCTTTTTTTGAGTTCTATGAAGATGAATTGAGACCTCTTTATGTGGGAAGCCAAAATTCGCTTTATGAATTCAATCTAAAAACCATTGAAGCGGTTGCGGATTGTATCGGAATAGAGATTCCAACAGAAAAAACTAAAAAGTACGAAGTTGAACCAATAACCTATTTTGATACCCGCTTTTTGGTGGAGGCCAAAAAGGAAAAAGACTGGAACATCGAACCATACACCCAAGTTTTTGAGGAACGACACGGATTCATACCCAATTTAAGTGTCTTAGATCTTTTGTTCAACGAGGGCACCAACACGCTCAACTACCTAAAAAGTCTATCTTTGGATATAAAAAATGCTTAGGCACCTTATTCATTACGGCATACATTTTCTAGTTCCTATTTTGATCGCCGTTTGCTTTTTTAAGGACAATCGAGTCAAGGTGGTTTTGATTTTGCTGGCGGGAATTGTTATTGATATAGATCATCTGTGGGCCACGCCACTTTTCGACGCCGACCGTTGCAGCATTGGTTTTCACTTACTGCACAGCTATTGGGCGATTGCAATATACAGTTTGTTGCTGTTCATAAAACCAACTAGAATTTTGGGATTAGCCTTGATCATCCACATTATCGCAGATTCCGTGGATTGCCTACTGATGTGATTTTAGCCTCAATGTAGCCATTATGGGGTAATGATCGGACAGTCTTTCATCATAATTTTGATGGGAAAGTACTTCAAAATCAGGGTCCGCCAAAATGTAATCGATTCTTATTGGAAATTTTAATACCTCATATGTGCGGCCAAAGCCCTTGCCTTTTTCTAAATATGAATCGTTCAAATCACCTTTAATCTTATGGTACACATTTGAATATTGGGTGTTATTAAAGTCACCAACCACTATTTTTTTGTAGCTGGTTGCTTCCATATTCTCCCTAATCGAGCTCGCTTGCTCATACTGTTTCAACATTACACTACGGGATTTCTCAAAAAGTTTGGTGGATTCTTCATTTTGAATAGTGTTCAATCCAGGTACTATTCTAAACGATTGCAGATGTACATTGTAGATGCGAACCGTATCCTGATTAATCAAAATGTCAACATAAATGGCATTATTGGAACTTTTGGGAAACGGGATAGAATCAATTTTAACAATGGGGTACTTAGAATAAACCGCTTGTATAACCTTCCCTTGATGCTTACCATATATAAAATCAACAAACTTATATCCATACTGGCTCAAGGCATCATTACGCTTCATCGCATAATACGCTTCTTGAAAACAAACAATATCCGGGTTATGCTTGGTTACAAATTCATAAATTCGGCTTTCGATGTTATCATCTTCCAATTGTCTCAATTCATTAAAGCTGCGTGCATTGAATGACATTATGGAAAAAGACTTTTCATTGTCAATATTCGAATCATCATTTCCATTGGAAATTTGATAAAATGGCCCCAACAATAAATACCATAACAACAGCAATGTTCCCGACAGCAAAAAATTTCGTTTCTTTTTCAGCAGCCAATAAACAGCAAAAATCAAGTTAAAGATTACTATAAAAGGAACAATTAAACTAACTACTGAAAGCGATGATATTAATTTTGTGGACAGATAGGGGGCAAGCAATGAAATTATCAACACCAAAGCCGCTAAGGTGTTTAGAAGAAATATAATCTTATCAAAAAATGAGAGTTTCTTCACTTAATTAATCTTCCTTACCCGCTTTAAACAAAAAGTCTTTTTCTTCCTTGGACAAGCTTTCATAACCGGACTTGCTTATTTTATCCAGAATCGTGTCAATTTTGCGCTGTTTGGCCTGTTTATCGTAATCTGCTTTACTTTTTGCTGCAGCTTTTTTCTTGTAGACGGTCTTTAAAGGTGCCTTCTTCTCTCTAGGTTTAAAAAGGTCTACTAGTGAATTTCTCATTTTGGTGAAACCAGCACCTATGTCATTGCCCTTAAATAACTGTCGAGCATACATATATCCCAAAAATGCTCCTCCCAAATGGGCTATCCCACCCCCAATGTTGTCTCCCATACCAATCAACACCAAATCCTTGACCACCAAAGCCACACCAATATACCATAGTTTAATGTTGAAGAAAACAACACGAACTTCTTGGTTGGGAATATAGGCGCATACAAAAATAAGCACGGCGTTCACACCAGCGGATGCTCCAATCAATGCAGTTTTTGAGTTGACCAAAGTCGGAAATACATTATAGCTGAGCAGAAATACCAATCCGCCCAATATCAACCCTAAAAAGTAAACGTTGATAAAGCGTTGGGCATCAAAAAGGTTTAAAAAGATTCGACCGGCAAAGTAAAGCACCAGCATATTCCAAAAAATATGACCGAAACCTGCATGAAAGAAAGAGTACGTAACCAAAGACCATGGCTGAGCCAAAAACTCGAAAAAATCCTTGGGCAAATGGAACCAATGGGAAAACGACTGCCCCAGCAGTGCCCCTGAGAGTCCATCAATCAAGAAAATAAGCACATTGATGGCGATCAGTTTTTCGGCTATGCTAAGCCTGGCAAATTGATATCGAAGTCCTCCGTTCATCATAAGTTAATCCCATCGATTACTGTTGAACTGGTTCTTTTTCCAGTACCACATCATTATAAAACCAATCAAAGCCCCACCTATGTGTGCAAAATGCGCTACCCCTGTATTCACATTTCCTATCCCGAAAATAAGGTCGACCGCAATTAGAATCGGTACAAAGTATTTAGCCTTTATAGGTACTGGTAAAAAAATAAGCATCAGTTTTGCCTCCGAATACATAAATGCAAAAGCCACCAAAATACCATAAATAGCTCCCGAGGCCCCAACCGCCGGGGTGTTGAAAGCTGTTAACATACTATCTACGGTACTTTTTCCAACAATATCATACCATCCAGGACTATATTGCCCGTTTGCCAAAATATCCAAAATCTGTGTACGGGCAATTCCCGCACCTTCCAAAGCACTCATTCCTTCGTTGAAAAGAAAATAATTTACTCCTGTATGCAATGCCGCCGAACCCAATCCCGCAGAAAAATAGAAGAACAGAAACTTGTTCTTGCCCCAAATACGCTCCAATGGCGTACCAAAAGCCCAAAGTGCATACATATTAAAAAGAATATGCATAAAGTTTCCATGCATAAACATGTGGGTAACGACCTGCCACCATTCAAAATTGGGGTTTTTGGGAAACCAGAGCGACATCCACTGGTACATCTGATCTCCATATAAGCTTGTAGCAATAAACATGATCACATTAATGATCAGTATATGTTTTACTGCCTCGGTAAGTCTACCCATTTAATTGAATTTTTTATCAATATCCCCCTCGGAGATAATGGTATACGTTATTTTTTGAAAAGGGCTTAAGTTAGGCTCTTTGCAGGCAAAAAGATTATTTACCAAGATCAATTGCGATTCTTGGTCCAGTACATCCCCTGTTCTTACGGCCAAATTCCTACTCAATGCCTTGGCCAACAATTCGGCCTGTGAAATAGAACCATCGGAGTAACCCTCCATATAATCTGCAATTAAGCGATCCAATACCGTGCCAATTCCGCTTTCGGGGACCATCATGGGCACTCCTGTCACTTTTACAGTTTCTTCCTCCAAACTCTGGAAAGCAAATCCAATATTTGTCAGGCTTTCCTTTATCTCCTTGAGAACGGCCAACTCTTGTTTGTTAAAAGTCAGTTCCAAAGGAAACAGCAATTGTTGACTTACCCCTTCTTTGACAGTGATTTCACCCAAAAATTTCTCAAATAGAACGCGTTCGTGCGCTCTATTTTGATGGATAACCAACATTCCCGATTTAACCGTGCTCACCACATATTTTCTTCGCAGTTGAAAAGTGCTGGCCAAATGATCTTCAATACCTTCACCTGAATACAAGGTCCCTTGTTC
>TARA_R110002012_G_scaffold78536_6_pt1 | contig 10136 bp, 14 predicted proteins | sample TARA_R110002012 | Tara Oceans TARA_R110002012 (sample SAMEA4396515) | marine metagenome | biome: Westerlies Biome; feature: [DCM] deep chlorophyll maximum layer (ENVO:01000326); material: water (ENVO:00002006), including particulate matter (ENVO:01000060) such as... | depth 40 m
GTCCAGCACCTTTCTTTCTTCTATCTGGGCAGTTATTTCAACTGCTTTTAAATCAGGAACACATTTACCTAAAAGTGTTTTAGCAGCCATAACCCTAAGCTCTGGGTCTGCTGATATTTTTCCCGATGGTGTTGCTATCCCATCAGAATCTTTTGTGTAAACACTAAATATTTCTTTTCCTGCCATAACATCCGCAAGAAACCCAACTGGGTCTGCTTGACCCATGATCCAGTTTATTGTTGCGTTGTGATTCCATTTGTATGGTCTTTTGCGAGCTGGTTTTTGCGTTCCGAGAGGCTCAACTGATTTAAATTTTCCATCCCATTGCTGTGGCTTTACAGCTGGACCATTTTTAATTGGACGCTGGACAATCGTCTCAGGTTCTATTTTTTTGGACGGACGTCCTCTTTTCTTTTTCTCTGGAAGCATAATATCAAGCCTTTTTACCTTAGTTTCAGTGGTAAACTGTGAAATAACTGTCACAACTATCGCTGATTTTTTGACAAAAAGAAACCCTCCTTTTCAGGAGGGTCAAGTTTAAGGGAGAAATCATGCGTTTGATTCCCTTAAACGATAGCTTTATCTGGCCATTAAGTAAAGTCATCATCATCATTAGATGGCATGAATGGCCAATGACCTTTTGGATCAACTGGGGTTTTTGCATAACATTCATTACAATACCACTGACCTTCAGAATAAACTGCCAAGAACAATTCACCAATGCTCTGAGGTGCGCCACCACAGTTCCTGCAAGGATCACCATGCCAAGTATACCAATAATTACTGCCCATGTTTTCAGTACCAATGTAGTCTGAAAATCCTGCAAGAACCATTGTTCTGGTTTTTGAGTCGTGCTCGAGATCACGCCTGAGTTCTGAAAACCTTTTGAAGTCTTTTTTCAACTCAGCATGAGTTTTGTTACAGCAGAGGCACCTTTTCTGGTGCACCCTTTTGCCATCAATAATTTTGAACCATTCACCTTTGTGATTGTTTATCATAACCCAATACTCTGGGCAAAGGTCATGCAAGAGTTATATTCAGTCCACAAAGATTGATCCCAAGTCTGGCAACCTAGAATCAAATTTATAAAGCAGAACACAACTAAGTAAATAAAACCGAAGAGCGTCAGCGTTGCAAAAATGTTTTTAATCATTTTAATTTCCTTTCTCAAAAGAGAGGGTGAGGTCAATCCCCACCCCCAAACCTTAACCTAAAAGTTGTAATCATAAAACTTTCTTGGCTCAGTTGAAAGAAAATGCCTGCCCATCTGAGACTTCCAACCTTTTTTGCCGAGGCGAATTTTCATAAGATGACCATCATCACAAGACTTATACGTATAAGTCTGCTTGCTCTGGTTGGTGCAATGACCAGCAAACCCTCCAGGAATAAACTCAGGCTTAAACTCAGGATCTTTTTCAGCAACCATTTCCCGTACCACAACAGTCTTATCAGAGATGACCCGAACAATCTCGTATGGGTGAACATCTGACCAACCATGCATGTTTGCATATTTGAACTCAACCCGAACAACCTTGAATCCATAAAGGACAGTTTTGCCTGTGCGTCTCCAGTTTGTATCAACAGCTGAGAGGCCAGAGATATGCATATCAGCCTCAATCCTTGAATTAAAAGAAATAGCATCAGACTGGTGAGGTGAAGTGTCAACATCATAAAGACCAGCTGGAATCAAATAATCTCCAGAATCCATCATTGAATGGATATTGGCAATGCCCCGACCAAAATTACGAGGCTTATTATGGGCAAAGGCATCCTGCAGACTGATCCCTTCACCACCCTCACGAATAACCTTATCAACTTCAATAAAAAACTTTACAATCATTTTAATTTCCTTTCTCAAAAAAAGAGGAAAACCCTCTCGACCTTTTTATTATCGGTTATTTTAATGTAAAAGGCAAGGAATAAAGTAATTTTGTTTCTTAAACATAACAATCACTTGCACGATTTTAAGAAAAAAGTTCCCGAAGTCTGGGTTACCGATCCCCTTATCTTAAAACTTCGGAGCTTAATTTAAGCATCTGTTATAAAAAGAAAAACAAACAACCGAAACCGACGATCCCCTTCTTTCCCAGATCCTAACTTTTATTTTTTTATCCCCAGATTTTTCCTTATAGTAATAAAATTAAAAACCAAGGACGGGTGTCAAAACAACTTTCAATGAAAAGAAGGGGATCGTCGGTTTCGCAATTGTTTTCTTTAGCTAAGATCGGTTTCTTTGAAAAAAACTTCTTTTCTTCACATAAACCTTCAGGCATAGTAATTTTGTGATCGCTGTGGTGAAACCACTTGCGCGAACCCTCTAATGTACGCATGATGGGGGTCAATCCTACAGTATTAGTAAGCCATGGGGTCACACCAATTGAGAAAGGAACTCTGAAGTGTCAAAAGTATATGTGGTCAACAGACCTGTAAAAAATAAGTTCGGCTGGACTCCAGACTTAACTGATGCAACTCGCTATGGTTCACTCGAGATTATTTATGAGCCTGAAGACAAGCCTCAGTTTCTTCCTGGACCATCAATACAAAAAGCTAGAAGAATAATGAAAGACTTCTCCGCAGATGATTATCTTCTGTGGCCAGGAGGAGGTGACCCAATAGCAGTCATGATAGTTTGCATGATCGCTGGAGAGGTTTCCTCAACAGTGCGCGTCCTTAGGTGGGAGCGTAATAATGATGAGGGTGAAAGGGATCGCCGCAAAGGTTGGTATATGCCTGTAGCTCTCGAACTTAGAAAGGAAAATATATCAACATGAATGATATAGATCTGCTTGAGGATGTGGCACCAGCATCCAATGAATTAGGTGCAATTGCCCATTTAGCTGAAAGGATGTCATTGGTCGAAGATGAGATCAATTTACATGAATCGCTATTGAAGCAAAAAAAGCAGGAGCTCAAGATGTTGGCTGAACAGGACTTGCCGAATTTAATGCAAGAACTGAACATCAAGAACTTCACCCTGAGCAATGGTGCAAAGGTTGAAGTGAAAGATGTACTGACAGCTTCTGTTCCATCACAAGGTGCAATAGATCGCGCCAAAGATGATGCGAAACAGGAACTGCAGATCCTCCAACAGCAATGCTTTAAATGGTTGCGGGACAATGGTCTTGGTGACTTAATTAAAAGTAATGTTGAGGTTCAGTTTGGTCGTAATGAAGATGATGCATGCAATGCTTTCACTGAAGAGTTGCGTGACAAAAAACTTTATTACAAACGTGCAGTCGGGGTGCATCCGTCATCACTCAACGCAACTCTCAAAGAGCGTATGAGTGAAGGTAAAGATGTTCCTGTTGAAATGTTCCGTGTTTATATGGGACGTCGAGCCACCATAAGGAGATAATGATATGGCTAATCAAAGTGAAGTTGTGAAGAAAAATGAGTCTAATGTAGTGCCTTTTGATGAAAGCATTTTGCTTGAAGATGCAGGTTCAAGTCAGGATGGGATGACCAAAGATGACATCCTCATGCCTCGGCTGGGTATCCTCCAGCAGATGTCTGATCAAATTAACAAACGCCATGGCGATTATGTTGATGGTGCTGAAGCTGGGCACATTTTTGATAATGTGGCAAAAACTGCGCATGATGGTGAAAAAGGAATAACAGTTGTTCCTATCAGTTATCGTCGTGCTCACATTGAATGGAAGCCAGACAGAGGTGGCTTGGTCAACGACCATGGCTCAGACTCATCTTGCCTTGAGAACTGCACACGTGGTGAAAAAGGTGAGTATATGACATCTGACGGAAACCAGATTGTTATCACTGGTGAGTTTGTTGTTTATGTTCTGGATGATAATGGTGGTTACTTCCCAGCCTTGTTAAGCATGAGTGGATCTCAGTTTAAAAAGGCAAAGCAGTGGAATGCTATGATCACTCGCCTCATGGTTCCAATCAAAGGCAAGTCCGAAAACCCAGCAATGTTCTGGACAGCTTATCAGCTGACAACTGTTCCTGAATCAAATGATCTTGGGTCTTGGTTTGGTTGGGCTATTAAGATGAAGTATGATGCTGCATCTGGTGGCATTATTAAAAACCACAAATCTGGTTCAGACATTTATCTCGCAGCAAGAGCCATGAAAAAAGGCATGGCTGATGGTGAGATTAAAGTTTCCCCTGAGTCTCAGGATGATGATGTAATGTAGAGGGGTCTCATTACATTATTCAGAGGGGATGGAGTTTAGTACCATTTACTTTATCCCCTCACTGACTTCAGAAAGGAAAGTAATGTCTGACTTAACAAAACAATTTATGAAATTATTTCGTGGGTATGAACAAGCCCATGGTCAATATCGTGTGCAGAAAAAAGAAGCAGACGGAAAAATGTCTGGCAGAGCTTTGACTATAAGTGAGCCTGCAACATATAATCATTTTGATATTCATTTAAAAGGTGGTGAATATATACTAGGCATAATTATGCTACGTGAAAATAATTCTTGCAACTTTGGCGTTATCGATATCGACATACGTGGGGATGTTAAGTTAAATGAAACTCTCGAACAGCTTGAAGCAAAAATTAAAGACACGCCTCTTGTTATGTGTCGTAGTAAGTCTGGTGGTGCTCATCTATATTTGTTTTGTGAACCTGCTATTCCTGCTATCGACATGGTTTCCAAGCTCAACGAATTTGCTGCATTATTAGGTTATGGTGGGGCTGAAATTTTCCCCAAGCAAATATCTCGTGCTAATGAACGTGATCGAGGGAACTGGATTAATCTTTGTTATTGGGATGGTAATGACACCGAGCGATATGCAATACACAATGGCAAAAAACTTAACCTTGAACAATTTATAAAGCTGGCCAATAAAAAATTAACAAACTTTGATGAGCTTGAAAAATTCACTCCTGACCTTACTAATCAATTTGAAGATGGTCCACCATGCCTCCAACACATTATGACGATGGGCTTTCCTGAAGGTGGAAGAAACATTTCTTTGTTCAATGTGGGTGTTTATTATCGCAAGAAAAATCCTGATGATTGGCAAGAAGATTTAATGCGTTTCAATTATGAGCACCTGAGTGAGCCATTACCAGCTGGGGAAGTCAACACATTAATTAAATCTGTGAGCAAAAAAGAATATGCCTACACCTGCAAGCAATCACCGATATGCAATTACTGTGAAAAAAGTAAATGTATGAAGCGTGAGTTTGGCATTGGTGGGATTGGTGGTGGCATGGCTATTGAGGTTGATGCCATAACAAAATACGAAACTGAGAACAGGAGCTCTGTGCGTTGGTATATTGAAATGCAAGGTGAGCGCATCGAGGTGACAACCCAACAACTCCTAGACCAACGTCAGCTCCAAAAAATATGTGTAGAGAAGCTGAACAAGTGCCCAAGCACTATGCCATCTCAAAGATGGGAGCAACGCATAAATGAATTGCTGGGGTCTGTTGAGGTGATTATTGATCCTGATGACGCAAGTCCACAAGGCCAGTTTGAAAAGACACTTGATTCATTCTTGACAGGCAAAGTTCAAGCTCGTCAGAAAGATGAGATAATGAATGCCAAGCCATGGCATGATGTTGAAGAGGGAAAAGTTTATTTCAGATCAGAAGATTTATTCATATATCTTGAGGCCAGAAGATTCCGCTACCCATCACAGCACCAAGTGTGGTCTTGGCTGAGGAATCTTGGTGGCGACAGAAAAACCTTTCGCATTAAATCAAAACCAGTTAAAGTTTGGTCTGTGCCCGCACCTGAATATTATTCAGATGACGATGAGCTACCAATCCCATCAACAGTGACAGAAGAATTTTAGATGACTTCACCATATGATGATTATAAACGCAAGCAAAAAGAACAGTGTCATGAGAGAGTTACATCAATGACACAATCCAAAGCTAATGAAATGGTTGACAGAACTTTGGGAATATTAAAAAACTGTGCAGTCCCAAAAGATTATTTCAAAGATGTTGAGAGAATGATTGATCATTTTGAAAACCTAAAAAGTGGAAATACTGTTTATGTTGAAAAGTCTTAAATATAAACAGCATTATGAACGTCATATAAATTGTGATTTCTGCGGTCAAATGACTAGGGGAAGAATATGGGAGAATGAGCCAACAAAAATAAAATGCGGATCATGTCATAATTTATTAGCTGAAAAGAAGAATGATGAGAAAGGAAATTAAAAATGTTATGTCCAGAGTGCTCCAGCAAGTCGGACGTCGCCGACAGCAGACTGATGAAAGAAAACATAATAAGGAGAAGAAGGGTCTGCCAATCTTGCAAGAAAAAATTCACAACCCTAGAAGTGCAGATGGAAGAGCTAGCAAAAATTGAAAACAAAGTTCAATTAATTGGGAGCTTGTTCAAGCATTTGCTGTCTTTGGAAAACATCGTCGTAAATAAATCAGGTACAAAGGTTAATGTTAAAAAGCTGAAAAAAGATCCAAAAGTTAAAAAGAAAGTTTTCAGCAAAAATGGCAAGCGCATCCTGACACCGAGACCTGCAAAAGTTACAAAATTTGAAGTTGAGCCTGATTGGGATTCAATGACAGATGAAGAAATAGAAAACTTCATTGGCTCATGAGAAAAGTTCAAATCATACTTGGACCTCCAGGAACAGGCAAAACCACAACTCTTTTAAACATAGTTGAAGAGGCACTATCCAGAGGCATACCACCCGAGCGCATAGCTTATTTAGCTTTCACTCGTAAAGCTGCATATGAAGCTCAAGAAAGAGCCATGGCTCAGTTTGGTTTTGAGGAGGGAAGATTTCCATTTTTCAGAACACTGCACTCTTTGGCTTTCAGAGAGCTGGGCATGCAACGTGATGAGGTTATGACTAACTCTCATTACCGAAAGTTCGGCAAAGCTATGGGCATTGAGTTCAGAGGGATCTACGATGAGAACATAGGCCTCCACACTGGGGATGGGCTTGGTGATAAGTGCTCAAGGATTGAATCACTAGCAAGAGTCGGGCTGAGAACAATAGACCAGCAGTTGTCAATAACCAATGTTAATGACCTAAACTCTCATGCTGTTAAGCAGTACAACTCTGCTTTGCTTTCTTACAAAAAAGATAATGGTCTTTATGATTTTACTGACATGCTTGAAAAGTATAATAGCCAGTTGCCTGTTGATGTTTGCATATTTGATGAGGCTCAAGATCTTTCATCAGCCCAATACAAAATGGCTATCTTGGCTGCAAGTTTAGCCAGTGAGGTTTATATAGCTGGGGATGATGATCAGGCTATTTTTGGCTGGGCTGGTGCAGACGTTCACAAATTCCTTAACCTTAAAGGCCAAAAGACAACTCTCCCTAACAGCCATCGCATTCCCAGAAAAGTACATGCATTAGCCAATGATGTGGCTTCTAGGATTAAAAACAGATATCCTAAAAAGTGGGCACCAAAAAAGGACGAGGGTGATGTTCATTATGTAACCAACGAACAAGACATAGATTTCAGCATATCGGGAACATGGATGCTTTTGAGCCGAAGTAAATATCTTTTGTACAGGTTGAAACAAGCTGTCAGGCAACAAGGCTTTGCATATTCAATAAATGCAAAAAGCTCTCTTGAGTCTGAAGAGACCAGAGCAATCATAGCTTGGGAAAGCATACGTAAAGGAAAAAACATTTCCCAACACGAGGCAAAAAACCTTGTCAACTTTTTCGGCTTTGCTGTTAATCTTTTAAAGCAAGATAGCTATGGCATTGAAGATTTAGGGCTACCAGATGCAGCAAGGCAATATGACTGGATGACAATGCTGAAAGGCATAGCACCTGATGAAAGAGAATATCTCAGGTCATGCATGCGAAATGGTGAAAAGTTCTCAGACAAACCAAGGATAACAATCTCAACCATACACCAATCAAAAGGTGGTGAAGCTGATAACCTAGTTCTGCTCACAGACATGGGCAAGTTAAGTTGGGAGGGTCTTGGTGGTGATGAGGAGAACAGGGTCTGGTACGTTGCATTGACCAGAGCCAAAGAGAATCTTTACTTAATTCAGCCGAGAGGTCTAAGATATTTTTCAATTTAATTCTTAAAATCTTACAAGACATTGATATCGTTGAAAACAAAAATGTTTTCTTTTTTTGAAAAGAAGAGTATACTAATGAGAGTTAAGAGATCGTCTCTTGACTTTTGAGAAAGGAACAAAATTATGACTGCATTTGCTATTGACTATAAAAAGAACACCATTCGTGCTTTTAAATCTAAGCGTTCTGCTCTTAACATTGGAAATGGTTTGGTTGTTTTCACTTCTGTTGATGAGTTGCTTGAGAACAAAAACACAACCAACCAAGGCATCGTTGCTGTTTATAACAACAACACAGATGTGGCAGTGAAAAGATTTTCTGACACCCGCACAGGTGCAGCACGTCTATTCAAGCTGGCTCAGGACATTCATGTCGAGTCAACGCCATTTGACGAGGCACCAAAGAAAACTCCTCAGGTAGCTCCGCTGGAGGGCATGACACCTCTCGGCATTACTCCTAAGTCTGCACCATTCAGCAGAGAGAACATGGGCATGGATGTTGCAAAGACTGATGCCAAAAAGCCTCGTGGCAAGTTCGTTGGCAAGTGCATCAAGGTTCTTGTTGATGAGAACCCTCGTCGGGCAGGTGGCCATGGTCACAAAATGATTGAGTGGCTTTTGGCTGAGAACAAGAAGCTGGGTGGTGGCATCATTGAGTATTCTAATTATGTTGCCGCAGGTGGTCGTCCGCAGGATCTTCAGTGGGACTTAGATCGCAACTGGGTTGAGATTGTGTAATGAGACTTCTTGTTCTTCTGATTGGTCTGGGTGTGTCAGCTTGTAGCGGCACACCAACCACCGAGTTAATTGTTGATAAAAACATTCACGCATTGTCACGCACAGAGGTCATTAATGCTATTGAAGAGTGCCATTCAGTTGACCTGCGTCCTGTTATGTTTTACACTCAGCGAATGATAAATGAAAAGAATGTGCCAGTTGTAGTTGATGTGACATGCGCACCAAAAGGGAACTACAAAGGATGAAAATAGAAATTATTTCCGACGACAGGCTTGACAGCTCCCAAAAAAATCTTTCAAGAGTTGCTTGGGAGCTTTCTAGGTCTCCTGATGACAAGACACCTTTGGATACTATTTTATCTATTGATGCCCCAGTCAATGAAGTTCCTAGCATTGTTATGAGTGTTGAGTGCACCATACTTGAAAGAGAGATTTTTGCATCATTTCGAGATCATGTAATGTGGGCAAGAACATCAAGAGTTGATGATCCTGCAAAATTTGAGACACCTTTATATTTTGAATCAAAGTATAAATACAAACTCAAAGAACTTAGAAGCCAAATTGAACAGGACATAAAAGAAGGCATGATACAAGACATTTATCGCATGCACATGCCTCTTTGCTCAAAGACATCATTCACTACAAGAGTTTCTTGGCGAGGGTTGATAAAAATTTATAAGTTTTTTGAATTTTTATCAGAGATTGATGAATATTTTATGCTTGGTCTGTCCCAGCTTGAGAAAAAATTTGGCTTGAAAGAATACGCTAGAAATTACAGCTTTGTTAATCCAATCCCAAAGCTCAATAAAAGCGATGAAAATGTTAGTGGGAAAATTGGACCAATTATAACTATTTTCCAGACCATGTCTATTGCCCTCAGAGCACAGCTTGTCAGGCACAGAAACTTTACGTTCACCGATAACCTCCTTGAAATTATTGAAAAGGGTGACAGCTGGATTAAGCCTATGGGCAATCCAATGAAGATTTCAATTTCAGCTGAAGTTAATTTCTGGAAAACAGTGATCAACAAACGTCAATGCTGGATAGCACAGTATGGCATTTGGGAAGATGTGATCATGAAAGCTCAAGAATATCTCGAGATCAGCGAACAGGACTTGCCTTGCAACAAAGGATTTTGCCCTTATACTCGGGATGCTGAGTTAAGACATACAGATGACGATCCTGGAGCACCATGCCCAATTCACAGCAAGCTATCAAATATGCCGATTGATCCAAAGTACATGGAGTCGGTCAAAGTTGAGGCAAGCTATCGCCCAGCCTTTTGGCAAAAACACATCAAAGAACTGGAGTTAAACAAATGATGAAAATATATTTAGCTGGACCATTTTTCAACAAGCAACAGCTTGAAACAATAGAATCAATAGAAGCAGAGCTCGAC
>TARA_R110002012_G_scaffold31757_2_pt1 | contig 10135 bp, 22 predicted proteins | sample TARA_R110002012 | Tara Oceans TARA_R110002012 (sample SAMEA4396515) | marine metagenome | biome: Westerlies Biome; feature: [DCM] deep chlorophyll maximum layer (ENVO:01000326); material: water (ENVO:00002006), including particulate matter (ENVO:01000060) such as... | depth 40 m
TGTGCTCTTTCTGGACTATCTATGTTCCTATTTAATTGTGATAAACATATAAATAAACAAGGGTAGTCTCTTTTACATTGAGTAAAGAACTCACCTAACTCAAATAACATATCTAATCTGTTATTCTGATAAGGTGCTCTCTTAACAAGAATACTATGATCTAATGTGATAATAGTTTTCTTACCTTGATGCATATTCATATATATATCTACTTGATCTCTCATCTGGTTAACAGTCATTGGTGTAGTAATTTGATCTACAGGACTTTTAACTCTGTGTTTAGAATATTGATGACATTTGTCAAATGTATCCTTAGCTAAAACAGTTCCTGCACTACATAATTCTTTATACGTTTTACCAGTAATAGATGAAAACTCTCTTAATGCTGTAGTTCTACCTACCATTTCAAAGCTAAATTCTAAAACTCTAAAATCTTCAGCTGGATTTAGAATGAATGACTCTCTTATGATCTGATCCTTAATCAAAGTTTTACCTGATCCAGGACGTCCCCCAATCACTGTAAGAGTATTCCATTCTAATCCATCTGTAATAGCATCATTAAATTTAGGCCATGGAGTTTGTATAGATTTCTCTTTACCACTCTGCCTAGCAAGCATATATTTCAGTGCTTCATTAAAAGCCTGATATTGTCCATCCCATGCTGGTTTAATCTTACTCATACAACTTTTTCTTTAAAGTGTTCTTTTGTTTCAATTTCCACACCATCACGAATCATATCACAATAATCAGCTAATTCTGAATGCTTTACTTTATTTTTATCTGATTTACATATAAAGTATTGACTTGTTTTCATATACAAATAGTCTTTTTCTTTATATTCATTTACATACATAACTGTTGCATGTGCAACTTCTTCCCATGTATATTCATATGTGTCAAAAAACCATCTAAATGCATTTTCTAAAGTTTTAATATTTTGTCTACCTGGTTTACCACTTGGTAGTTTACCTGCAGGAAATGCTTCTCTATATATTTTAAGCATTTCACCATAACCTTTACCCATTAATTGAATACTACTTCTTTTTTTTCTTATAGCATATAGATTATCATATTTTATACATAGTTTTGTGCCTTTTGCAGTTAATGTAAACTTAGGTTTTTTATACATTACTAATCCTAACTCAATTAATTTTTTTGCATCATCTTGTTTATATTTAATAGGAAAAGAAATACTATTCTTTATCCCAATCAAAACTAATAATTGGTTGGGCGTAAGCTTGTCCTTCAATATCTTCTGGAATAGTTCTAACATAATTTTTAATATTTTTTTTTAATTCATTGTGTGCTTCTTTAAATTGTGTGTCACCTATCTCTAATAAACCTTTTGCTTGTCTAACACTATGTATTACACTTGCATGATGTCTATTAATGTAGGATCCTGTGTATTGTAAAGTAAAGCCCATTTTATTACACATATAACAAAAAAGTTGTTTGAATATTATAAATTCTCTTTTTCTAGACTCTTTTGCTAAAGATCTCATTTTAAATTCAGGATACAACTTTCTCATTGTTCCTAATACTAATTTTTCAAGTACTTCTATAGTTTTTATTTGATGCGCATCTTTCATTGCATCTATTTCATCTTCCCATTGTTTTATATTAACAATTAGATCTGATTGATCACTAACTAATATATTAATATTCTTATTATACTTTGACTCAAATTCATTTTTAAATAATTGAATTTCATTGGTCATTTCTAAAATATCTTCTTTAAACATGTTGATTTATTTAAGGGTTTGTAAAGATACTAAATTTATTGTATCTTTATGTATAATTAAATACTATTTATGATGACTAAGAAAGAAAAAAAATCTACAGAAAAAAAGAAAAATATAACACAACAAATTGAGGAAACTAAAAGTGTTGTTATTCCTCCTGATGCCATAATACAAGTTCCTATTTCAGGAAATTTTAGACATGCAATTGAAGATACTTTAAACTTTATTATGTCACCTATGACTGCAGATGATATTGTTCAAGTTATGAACTTAATTAAAACTGATTTTAAAGATATCCCTAAAGAAGAAATAACTATTGTTCATAAATCTGTTTGGACATTATTATCATTAATAAATGAAATTAATTATCAAGCTCATAGACAAAAGAAAACTGTTGTAGTTGATGAAACAATTAAAAGTAGTTTATCAGAAGTTCTTTATAATGCAACTGATGAAAATATTGAAAATGTTATTAAAGATAAGAAAGAATTTAGTGAAAAAGAATTTGGTAAAGATATTTCTACCTCAGATTAGATCCACTAAAATCTCCCATCTCTATTAGTTCTTGTATAACAAGATTTAATTCTGATTTACTACAATCTTTAAATGATTTACAATATTCTTGTTTATCTCTAACAAAACATAATCCTGTTTTTCTTTTAACCTGTAGTTTCATTTCACTAAATGTATAACCTATATCATTTGATAATTGTCTTATCATAGCATGAACTTTTGCAAGTTGTGCATTAGTCCCATCTTCACTAGATACACTAGCAAATATTTCTATTTTAGTTCCTTCAGGTAATTCTTTAATCCAATTTTTATAAAGTGTACCTTTAGCCTTTATAGTGTGAACAAGTTCTCCGTCCACTTTTTTTAATATTGAAAAGAAATTACCTTTCATTTTAAATTGTAAGTAATAATAATCCCAATACTAATATTATAATTATAAATAATGCTGATATTTTTTCCATTATTTTTTCTTTATTTGTCTATTAATCCAGTCACCCAGTTGGGTTGCTAAATATATTCCTGCAGCAAAGCACATTCCACCAAATATGAAAAGTACTCCTAGTTCTAATATGTTTGTCATATCATATAATTTTTACGTTCATTATTAATTTCATTAACAGCATCTATTTTACCGGTTAAATTTAACCATCTATTTATATGTTTTCTTTTTGTCCAAATAGTAACAGATGCTTTGTCTTCTTGTATTGCTTGAATAGCACGACTTAATTGATCCCAATCATTTTCTGATAAGGTGTACTCCTCAAGTATTTTCATGATCTTCTGTTATTTCATCTTCTAACTCTCTCATAGTTTCTGGACATAGTTCATAAAAAAATTCAGACATATCAACTTGTTCATCAGTTGATATATTTATACTATCATTCCATAAGTAAATAGCTTCTATCTCTACATGTGATCCATAACCTGGATAGTCATGTGTAGATGGTTCAGCTGGTACATAATTATATTCTATATCTAGATCCCATTCATTTATTTTCTTTGTGTATGTATTTCTTGGCATTTTTCTTTTTTTTATTATCTATATTATTTTCTTTAAACCATATATTTATAAATTCTTTTGGTGTACCTTGAAAGTCTCTATTTAACATTTCAAGGTAAATTTCTTTCATTATTCCCATATTATTGTTTTTTTAACATTAATCTTGCAGGAATAACTTTAGTATAATTACAAATACTACAACATCTTCCCTCTTTATTGTATAAGGGCAACGGATTGTGTCCGTGCCCTTCAATTTCATTTTTACAAAGACAACATCTTTTATTTTTCATATGTTGAATCTTTTTGAGTTTGTGGTACATATTCAAACTCTGGATCATCTGTATGAAAATCTTCATGTATTACTATATTCTCATATTCTATAACATCATATACAGTTTCTGTCATTTGTTCTTTTAGTTCTTTATTTTGTTCTCTTAAATTACTTATTTTACACAGACAAACTATAATAGCTATTAATAATATTAGTTCACCTAACAATGCTATTTTAAATAAATTGTATCTTGATCTAACAGTACTTGTTGTTAACCATTTTTTAAATTTTTGTATCATATCTAACTATTTAAAGGATTAAAGTATTTAATTTTATTATTATCAAATGATGACAATGCTGAATTTACCCATTTAACATCAACTGTATTCTTATAACACAGTATATGACATGTAGCCATATCCTCTGGATTGAGTCTTAATAACCTACCAATCCTCTGAGCTGATTTTCTTTCGTTACCATATGCATGCATAATGATACCTTGTTTTAAATGTGGTATAGTAACACCTTCACTTAATTGTAATACACAACTAAGTTTGCCAATTGTTCCTAATTTAAATAATTCTAAATTAGCCTCAGACTGTGGGTTTTTAGAATGATAACTATTTTCATACATTCTATCTGCTTGTTTCTGAGTATTAGCAAAGATTATACATTTTTGTCCTATGTTTTTTATAAGACCTTTAGCATATTCTTCTTTAGTATTATAATCCATCATTGCCTTCATTCTCATTATAGACAAATATTGTCTTTGTTTTGGTGTTTGAGCATCACTCAAAGCACCAGTAAAATAATCATAGTCTTGTTTTTCTGAAGTATACCATGATCTTCCATCTTTAGTAGATTTCATAACATTTTTTACTCTAGATAATTCTAATTCATGTACTATGATTTGATAGTCATTAAGTATATTATTATCTGCTGCATCATCTACACTAAATGTATATTTAACAGGACAATACTTTTTGACCATTTTTAATTTCTCTCCTGATTTAGGTGGTGTACCAGTTAAACCTAGTATTCTACCTTTAAATTCAGAAAGAAATGTTTCATGTGTTTCTAATAAACTATGACATTCATCTAAATAAACTATATCAAAACTATTTGGTTTATGTTTATTTAATGATAAATATGTTGTGTATTCTATATGTGGATCTAATTGATGAAATAGTTCCATCTTTACTAGTTCTGCTTCCCAAGAGTCTTTTACAGACCACTTTGGAACAACAACTAAAACTCTTGTGAATGCATCACGTAGTTTTAATAAATGATTAATGGCAATTCTTGTTTTACCAATACCCATTGATATACCGAGAGTTACCCTCTCATTATTAATTGCTATGTCTAAAGCATCTGTTTGTACTTTATCTCTTGATATTTCTTTCACTTCCATTTAGTTTAAACTTATGTCATTATCTTTTAATAATTTATATATCTCTGACCTAGCACGCATTTCATCTACTTCATTCATTTTATCAATTAGTTCATCATGTTGACTTTTACTAATTTCATGCATTTCAAATCCTTCTACTTCATTTACTATTTGTAGAAATGTTTCTTGATCAATCATTTGTGGATTTCTTGATACTATATGTGCAACTTCTAATAATTGCTCTGGTCCTAAATTGTTTGCTAAATATTTTAATAATTCTATCATAATGCTACCATTGCGTAAAATATAGCAATATAGAATCCTAATATTACTATTGTTAATACTAAATTTTTAATGGATTCATCAGCTTCTTTAGCTTCTTCTTCCCATTCTTTTAATTCTTTATCTGTCATTTTAAATTCTTTTAATTGAAAATCCTAACTCTTCTGCGTCTATTGGATTAAGTTCTATCCAATTGTGACAGTTCCTACATACTGATAACCAAGTACTTACATCATTGTGGTAAATACCTCTACCTTTTTTATGATGTACATCAGTTGATTTATTAGTACAACAATGCAAAGAAGCTTGACACATAGGATAGTCAGTAAGGAATATTCTCCTTAATTTACTATACTTTGCATCAAGTTTTTGCATTTTTTTAGATTTCTGTCTCATTTTAAACTTAGATAGTTTTTTGGTAATAAACCTAAACCTATAAACTTTAGGATTAAATCTTCATAAGTTAAACCTAACTCTTTAAGAGTCATTTTATTCTTATAATCAGGTAAATATTCAAATGGCATTTCATATAATTCTTTACCTAATTCTGATTTAGTAAATATACGAAATATTGGCTGAACTTGTTTATAAGATATGTATTGTTTAAACTCATTTATTACATTCTGACCTTTTTTCCATACTTTTCTAATTCTTCTCTTTTTGTCCCAATGCATTTGTTCTACCTCAATAGGTTTATACATCTTTAATCCATGTAATATTCTTTTAAATAAGAAATGTTGATGTGGATTAAGTTTTGTATAAACAAGATTTTGTTTTGGTTCTTTTAAGTATAATTGATATTCATTTAGTATACCTAAATAAGTATATCTTTCTACTTTTGAGTTTTCTACTAGTTTTTCTAGTCCTGGTTTTAATTTTTTATATTCTTCTTGAGTAAGCATTTTATTATTGTTTTTAGTTGTTAATATATAGAAAAAGGAGCAACCGATTCCGGTCACTCCTCTTTCAGAAAAAATTTAAACGTAAATACTATGTTACGTGATCAGTTAAGGTTGATCATTCCTATAATTCAAAAGTTTCTTCTTCCATTTCCACTTCTTGTTCTTGTGGTTCTTCAACAGGAGTTTCTTCTTTATCTTGTTTTTTAGATTTAGTTTTAGATCCTTTTTCCATAACTTTTTCTAACTCTGTTTGAGTTATATTGTTATTACTTTGTGAATTTCTGATTTCATCACCATTTACATGTGGTATAACGTCATCTTCTAATCTACCAGTAGCATCATATCTTGTAGTTCTGTAAATATCTCTTACTTCACCTGTCACTTTATCTACTCCTTTACATCTTACACCAGTTTCACCTGCAATCTTAAGATCTTCAGTTCTACCTTCAAATGATTCTAATACTACTATATTACCAGGAAGTTCACTTTCTACATTAAATCCTAGTTCTTGTAAATCTTCTAATTCACCGTGTAACAAAGCACTTAACTGCTTTTTATTTACCCACCCTTGTGAGTTTATTTTTGTAACATTTTGTGTTACTCTAATATGTGCGTATTTTGGATTGTTTGTTGATACTCTAATTACATTTCCTTGTTTGTCAGGACTAACCTGAACTTTGTTGTGTGTCAAAGCCATAATAAATAATTTTTGTGTGTTAATAAATAATTGATTAATTGTGATGATTATGTATCATCTCTATGGAAGTATTTGTCTTCCATTTTTTCTATATCCTTAATTTCATCAAGATTTGGTTCTCTATCAGGTAACTCCCATACCTCTGGTTCATCTGTTTTTTTACCAGGTTTATTGAGTATTGATTTATGAAAAGGATTAGTTACTTCAGATGTGAATTCTTTACCAAGACCATTTAAATCTCTTATATCAGCATCATCAAGCTCTAGATAAGTTTCTAAGCTCATTTCTATGATACGTCCGTTTGGTAATTGATAAATCATAGCACAAATGTATACTATTTTATCTATTTATACTAGTCAAATAACTTGACCAGTAAACAAATAGAAGAGTATATAGCTATCATAATATAAATATTTTTCTTCCTTTTCTTTTTATGTAACCTTTTGATGATAATTCCTTTAATTTTCTACTAATTGTTCTTGGATGAACATTAGCTAAATCAGCAATAGTATTAATTGAAGGAAAACAAGATCTATTTTTATCAGCAAAGGTGCTTATGATAGCATAAACACCTTTAGCCTGCACTGATAACTCTGGATCAGTAACTACATTATAGTTAACTATTCCAAACCTTTCCATAAACTTATAATATTGGATCTCTTTACTCTTAGTTCTTTCTGCATTAACTTTTGAGTTTTATTATAATAATCTATATTGACCTTATATTCTGATGAAAAAGGACTACATGTATCTCTATAACTACAATCTTCTATAATAGTAGCTTTAATGTAACCATCTTTATTCATAAGATCTGCATCTTTCATTCTATCATTTTCATATAAATCTTTAAGATCATATCTATTACCTGTAGGATCAATAGTTATTATATCTCCTTTTTTAAATAGTATATGTTCTCTTTCATTTACTATTTCATCCATTACTGTACCTCTTTGTTCATCACTCAAATATGATAATATCATTCTTAGTACAAAGTCTGTACATGAATTATCCTCTTTAATTGAGTCTTTTACTATTTTATATGTTATTTTCTCTATATTCATTTGATTATTATTTTAATTTATTATTATTTCAGTAAAAGAATGGACAAAGGGAATTAAATCCCGTGTTTATTCTTTCATTAATTCCCTTCATCACCTACTCACTCAAACAGAATAGACATCACTGTCCACTCATCTTAATCACTCTAAGTAACAATACCAAGGTTTTATACTCTGGTATTGTTAGTATGACATTAGTGTCACTTTAGAGTGTATATTTAAACAGTTTGTCATCATGTTTAGGATTACGCTGTTGCAGTATAAATACTACTATCTGTGAAAACAGGTACAGCCTTTTATCTTATTCTTCCATTAAATCTTCTTCCATACATTGTTGACAAATATGTAACTCATCACAAGTACATGTTAATTCTGGGTTTATACAATATAGTTCATACATTGCTTGTGCTTCTTCAAAATCCATAGTTATAATTTTTTATGTTTATATTTCCTTGTATATTTCTTTTTATTCTTTCTAACTGTATGATTTACAGATGAATCAGTCATCATTTCTTTTGCTTGTCTTCTGCCTGCATCTCTTTTTATTTTATTTATATCAGAAAGTTTTAATTTAATTGATAGTTTCATTTTAAAATTTATATTTATTCCATATTTCTACATTACATCTACGAAGTTGTGGATTTTTAGTTCCTTCTAATGCCCATACATGTGTATAATAAGCATATTTAGTGTCTTTACGAACTAATACACATAGACATTTGCCTGACTCCATATTAGATATATAACATTGTTCTTTCATTTTATTTATATTTAAGTGAGTAAAAAATTAAATGGCTGAGTGAGTGACCATTTCCGCTAATATTATATCAAGTGTCCTTGACATTACACACACTACGTATTCCTACATAGTAACAAGCATCACCGCATTTTATCCTGTGCTGGCAGTTCTACATCTTACAGTCCATAGAATCAATAATTACATCACGAGTTGTAAACTCTTAAGAGAAGTACCTTCCCCTATCTAGGATCACGTATAATAGAATTAACTACTATACCACCACGCCTTGTGCCCAAGGTAGATAATTATATCATCTCAATCATAACCTTGCGAGTTAATCATGTTCCCATATTGCAGGGAAATAAGGTAATTGTCCTTATAAGATGTCCAATGGCTTTAGCTTTTATTTATAATTGTTTTGTCACTTAGTTAGAGTGACTTACTTATAAACTAACCTAGATCCAAGCACTGCATTAGAAGTGTAACTATCATCCCTTTCAGGACAATACATTACAAGTGCTCAGTGTAAATATGTCTATTCACGTTATTTCATGATGCTATGACCACATCATTCATAATGAATACAACAGTAACTCTATACCTAGAGTGCCCATCATATTCTAATAGTTTACCTATTGTGCTTTCACACTCAACACCAACGGCTATTGGTATCACAACTCATCCATAAGGACATTATTGTGGTTACTATCTTGCTTACGTGGATTGGTTTAATACCCCAACGTTACTAACCAGCTACGGTTTTCACTTTAAACCTGTTACCAGGCTTATCCTAATGACTATAAGCAGCCATAACTACTACAATACATAATACTGTAGTAACTAATCTATATAATATAGACTATAATAAGTATCAACTACTATCATAGCTATATTATTATATTAATGTGATTTCAGATATCACTAAAGAGAATGTATAAAGAAATGTGGATATGTGGATACCCATTTAAAGAGACACACATGAATTTAATTAAAAATTAATGAACACTCAAGGGAAATTATCTCCCGCTATCAACTGTTTGATAATTTTCCCTGTTTGAGTGAGTAATACTGACGTAACACAAGTGATTACTACAGGATTCACGCTGAGTACAAGCTCATTGCAACCTTAGTTCACTATTCTGTTTCAGTAAGTAGCTATACACTGATCCCTGTGGTTTTAAAGGCAATTACATTAATTACCTTTAAAGGATTTAAACATTAAATCCCAACCATTGTAAAGAATCACTTGGAACTTCTTTAATGACAGTCCCTTTCTTATCCTTAATCTTCTTAGTTGTCATCTTCCCTATACATCTGAACAATGGTTGTCCATCTTCACGAAGAGGTTCAGAACCAACTTTGAAGAGTTTTACACCATTTAAGTACATCTTCATCAACTCCTTCTTAGTTCTAGTCTTCTTAATCATCTTACCTTTCTTATCTTTCTGACCAGTTTCATATCTTAGACAGGCAACTGCAAAATATACATCATCACTATTAGGATTATAGCAAGACATATCATTACCTTTGGCATCTACGAA
>TARA_R110002012_G_scaffold42735_12_pt1 | contig 10125 bp, 8 predicted proteins | sample TARA_R110002012 | Tara Oceans TARA_R110002012 (sample SAMEA4396515) | marine metagenome | biome: Westerlies Biome; feature: [DCM] deep chlorophyll maximum layer (ENVO:01000326); material: water (ENVO:00002006), including particulate matter (ENVO:01000060) such as... | depth 40 m
GAAGTTGACGCAGGTCGTCCTGGTCATCTTCTACATAGCGGAACTTGCGTGGTAGCTCGCCCACACCGATAACACCATGCGGATGCATGATAGCCATACGCTCCACCAGGTTTGCCAGTTCACGCACGTTACCCGGCCACTCGTGCTGACACAGCGACATGATGGCAGAGGTACTGAAACGAATTGAGCCACGTTTTTCCTGCTCGAGCCTGGTAATCAGCTCGTTCAGCAACAGCGGCAAATCTTCAATGCGCTCGCGCATGGCGGGCATATCGATGGGAAATACGTTGAGACGATAGAACAGGTCTTCACGGAAGCTGCCTTGCTCTATCATCTGCTCCAGGTTCTTATGCGTTGCCGCAATCACTCGCACATCCGCAGTCTGGATCTTGTTGCTACCAACGCGCTCAAAGGTGCGCTCCTGCAGCACGCGAAGCAGTTTGACCTGCATCGGCAGCGGCATATCGCCTATTTCATCGAGAAACAACGTGCCGCCCTGAGCCAGCTCGAAACGCCCCGCCCGACTAGTAATAGCGCCAGTGAAAGCGCCCTTTTCATGACCAAACAGCTCGCTTTCCAGCAACTCGGCGGGAATCGCACCGCAATTCACCGGCACAAAGGGAGCGTCCTTACGGCGCGAGTGGTAATGCAGGTTGCGCGCGACCACCTCTTTACCGGTGCCCGATTCTCCCAGAATGAGCACTGTCGCTTCCGTATCGGCAACCTGCTGCATCATCTGGCGGACGGAATGAATCGAGCGGCTGGTACCTACCAAACTGCGGAACAGGTTGGGCTCTCGCTGGCGCTGACGATTAGCGTTCTCTTCAAAAACCTCGCGGTACACCTGGGCACGATGCAAGGCATCAAGCAGATGGTTATAACTGAGCGGAGGTTCCAGCACGGCCAGCAGGCGTTGCTTGAGGTGATCAGGCCATTTGCTCGATTGCTCTGGGTCAATCAGGATCACCGGCAGGTTTTCGTCCCACTTATCGAGCTGTCCCAGCAGCGCAGGCAAGCCATGCTCATGCTCGCAGCGACCGAGAATGACACACTTGACCGCGCCCGCAGATTCAACCTGAGCACCCGCATCGGCAAGCCAGCTCTGCGAGTCACTGATAATAGCGTCCTCGCCCAAAAAGCCGAGAATAACAGCCAAGTCATGGCGGTTTTGCGGGGAGTCGTCGATCGACAAGATATGACTGTTGAGCAGCATAGGCAGGGGGGCTTTCCTGTGGGCGCACTAGGTAGGGCACGGCATAATGATAGCACCGCGCCACACTCTATTATATTGGGCTTAAATGTAGTCAGAAATGACGCAGCAGTCAAATAGTTGGCGCAGCAAAGTTGGCTAATTATTTGCAGTCAGAGTCCTTCAGTCAAACATCTGGTATACCTTGGCACCCTGACGGCTTTTCTGTAACCCCTGCAACTCCTCCGCCAGCTTGCCTTGCACTGCCTGGCACAAGGCAACGACCTCACGGTAGGTACCGCTCAGATGCTCCAGTACGTCAGCAATTTGCTGATCGTCACGCTGCGGGTCCTGCATAGCTTGCTGGACCTGCAGACGGCAAAGCCGATCCAGCTCGCCTACTTGCTGCCAGTCGCCGGCCTGCACAGCAGAGATCAAGGATTCGTGCGTGTTTTGGATTTGTTCAACGGCATTAGCCATCGGAGTGCTCCTCAAGATTGGCGAATGCCGTCCCAGCCGGATTTAACTTCACGCAGCAGTTCGGTCACCTCATCCAGTAATGCCACTTCGTTACGCAAATTAGCCTGGCTTAAACGCTGCTGCATGAAAGCATAGAGCCTATCGAGATTACCAGCAACTTCACCGCCCTGCTTGTGGTCCAGCGATTCACGCAGGCCGCCAATTATCGCGATAGCCTTACCAATCTGCTCACCTTTCAACGCCACGTTGCCATGCTGCATGGCACCCCTAGCCTGAGCTACACGTTGCAAACCACCTTCCATCAGCATCTGGATCAAACGATGCGGATCAGCTTCACTGATCTGCGCGTTAACGTTGACGGTTTGGTACTGCTTCATCGCGGCGTAAGCATTCATGGGGCGTATCCTGAAGAGAAGATAGGTGGCACATGAAAGTTATATCGGCCGCACCGAGAAAACTTGAGGTGTATTTGTTAAATAAGCGCGCTCAAATCAGCGGCATTGAAAAGCAGAGAGATTAGCCGCTGATAACGATGACGTCGCTAGTGAAACAGCCACAGAAACCCACCTGGAAAAATAGGCGCCCTTTAACCTGTGAACCAGCCTGAAATCAGGCCGGCTCAATGGCGTCCCATGCAGTCTTGATTTCGCCCAGCAACTGCTGCACCTCATCCAAAGAGCGCGGCGTATCATCCAAGGCAACACCGGCCAGCTTGCGCGTCATATAGTCGTAGAGCGCATCGAGGTTCTCGGCGATCTCGCCGCCCATATCCTTGTCTAGCGAAGCCTGTAACGCACCAATGATGCTGATAGTGCCACTGACCGCTATACCTCGACGCTCTGGATTACCGATTGCTTGCGCGTGACGCGCCAGCTTGATGCGTTCAATAGCGCCATCCAGCAAAAGCTGCACAGCTCGGTACTGCGACACTTCCTGGGAGATATTGACCTGCTTGTAAGTATCAATCGGGTTAGCCACTTATGAATCCTTCTTAACGACGCCAGGCAGGTTAGCCAACTGGCCGGACAAATAATCACTGGTACTGGAAAGATTGGCAACCAGAGCGTCCATAGCATTGAACTGAGTAAGCAAACGGGCTTCCAGACTTTCAAGACGCGCAGTTAGCTTCTCACGCTGATCATCAATATCTGCCAAGGTATTTTGCAAAGACGAATTACGCGTCTCCAGAATCCCACCTGACTTTGCGTAAGGTTCTATTTTGGCACTCAAGCGCGACATGACGCCTTCGTCTCCAGAAAGAAACTCGCCAACAGCAGCAAAATTCTCATTTAACGCCTTATCGAGTTTGTCGCTATCCAGTTTCAAAGTACCATCACGCTGGGTACTGATACCCAAGTCAGCCAGCACCCGAATACTTCCGTTACCCGCCGAGGCCATCTCATTACGCAGATTGGAAAGCACAGAGCGCACTGACGCATCACCTACCAGCGCAGCAGCCAATGGCTGGCCTTCATCACCGCCCACGGGCGTAACTGAAGTAAGCGAGCTGATAGTGGACATCATACTGTTATAACCATCCACAAAGGACTGCAACGACTTTTTGATGCCAGCTTTGTCTTGGGACACATTCAGACTAACCGTTGTCGCGGCATCAAGAGATTCCTGAGTCTGAGCTTTTTTCAGGGTGATCGTCACGCCTTCGATAGCATCATCGATCTCATTGGTCGCGCTGGAAACGGAAATACCATCAATAGCCAGATTCGCATCGCGTGCGTAAGAGATGACGCGTGCGTCTCGCGGATCACTGGGCACTCCAGGCACAAAGTCGCTGGTCGCAGGAGGCGTGTATGCCAATGCGCTGAGATCGCCGGTATCTGCCCCATCGGAATCAACAGAAACGGTAATGTCGTTACCCGTACCTGATTCAGTTGAGCTCAACACCAGACGCGAGCCTGCCGATCCGCTGGGGTCAGTAACGATGGTGGCACTGATGCCGCTGTCCTTACCCGCTGCATTAATAGCGTCGCGAATACCAGACAAGCTGCTATTGCCATCACCAATATCAACACTCAGTGTTTTCTCGCCAGCACTGATAGTGAGAGTACCGGTGCCCACGGCTGATGAGGGATCGTCCATGCCACGTAACGCAACTTTGCTCGACTGAGCCAGGTTAAACACCTGTACGCTGTAATTACCGCTAGTGGCTTTGGAGTCCGCTTTGACAGAAAAGATACTGCTATCGCCGGTCGTAGCGGTGCGCTTTTCATAAAGTGCGCCGCTGCTGAGGTCTTTGAGAGTCGTTTGGAAGGTGGACAGCGCACCACGAAAAGAGCCAAGCGCGGTAAATTGTTCCGTGCTTGCTTTTTCAAGGCGGTTGAGTTGCGCGGTCTTTGGGGCACCCTCAGCACCTACCAAGGCACCGACGATACTTTTGATATCAAGACCTGAACCAATACCTGTAATAGCCATATACCTTACCTCGCGACCGTTTTTTGACGGAACGCCTACCAAAAAGTGAGTCCCGGTCTAATCAGGCAAGTTACGTGCCAGTCAAGCCGGCCAGCAGAGTTATGCCTCTGCTTCGAACAGCACACTGCGGATCTCAGACAGATTCTCTGCCAATCGCAGCGCTTCTTCCGAGGGAATCTGGCGAATCATGTCGCCACTGGTTGCCTCGGTTACATTAATGACAATGCGACCGCTTTCGTCATCAAGATTAAAGTTTATGTCTCGGCGTACCGACTGAACAAAATCCTGAATATCAGCAACGGCTGACTGCAGTTGCTCTCGACCGACTTCAGTGCTTTGCTCAACCGCCTCGCGGCCCAGCGTCGAAACGGGCTGCGCTGATGCCACCGACGCGGCCTCCAACTGCTTTGGTGCCTGGTTTTTACCTGCACCCGCTTCCACTGCAGCAGTACCATACGCAGAGCGTGTTACTTCAAACGGTTTAAAAACACCCATATCCATGGTGCTTACCTCGCAACGGACAAAGCGGAGGAAGGGTTATCCCTTCCTCCGCATATTACCCCGGTTCCGGTCTTAGCCCAAGAGGCTAAGTACGGCCTGTGGCAGCTGGTTGGCCTGAGCCAGAATCGCAGTACCGGCCTGCTGCAGAATCTGATTCTTGGTCAGGTTCGCAGTTTCAGCAGCGTAGTCAGTATCTTGAATACGGCCACGTGCAGCAGAGGCGTTTTCAGACACGTTCTGCAGGTTGCTGATGGTCGAATCAAAGCGGTTCTGAATGGCACCCAGTGATGCGCGGGTTACGTCAACTTCTTTCAGCGCAGCATCAATAGTAGCGATCGCGCTTTGAGCACCGTCAACGGTAGTGATATCGATTTTCTCGACCGAGTTGGCCGGCTGAGCACCTTCAGCTACCCCGACAGCGGTTGCGCCGTCAGCAAAGCCCAGGTTGGTCAAACCATCGTTGGTAGCAACAGCTGTGAGAGTAACGTCTGCAGCCGCACCAGTATCAGTGGTTACGAACTGGAGCTTACCTTCGTCTACAGTGGCACGCACTTCACCAACCAGGTCGGCATTGCCGGCGATTTTCTGGTTGATGTTATCAGCCAGTGACTCCAACGTGGTGTAGTTACCGGCATCAATAGTGATGGCCTGAGCAGTACCGCCGTTTACAGCAATTTCAAAACTGTTATTTGGTACGGTTGCGGCCGCTGCTGCAGCGTAATCAGTAGAAGTCAGGGTTGCTTGGTCATAACCAAGTCCGTCTAATCCAGTTACGTTTACGTTACCGCTAGAGTTAGCAAATTCGAGCTGGCCGGCGTTTTCAGTGACAGTGTAATCTCCAACGCTCAGCGCAGTCGCTACTTGAGCAGCGGTTTCAGTACCAGCGAGCACTACGTCTGTGCCGCCCACGTTGATCGTGACTGCTGCAGCCGCGTATGTGCCTGTAGTGACCGCAGTACCATCAGCAGCTACCACCGCAGGTGTGCTCAAGGAGCTCACAGTCAGCGAAGTAGGTGCACCACCAGCACTCAGAGAGGCCTTGGTCGCATCACGGCTGGCAGTAGTACCCAGATCCGTTGTACGGAAGCTGTCAATCTTGACGCTGATAGTTTCGTTGGCTTGCGCGCCGACCTGGATATTCTCAGAAAAACCACCGTCAAACAGCGACTTACTGCCGAATTTGGTAGTAGTAGAGATACGGTCCAGCTCGTTTTTCAACTGCACAACTTCGTCGTTCAGTGCCTTACGCTCGGAGTCACCGTTACCACCGTTGGCAGACTGCAGAGCCAGGTCACGCATACGCTGCAGAATGGTAGTGGATTCCTGCAGCGCGCCTTCAGCGGTTTGAGCCAAGGAGATACCGTCATTGGCGTTCTTAACCGCTACACCCAGGCCATTGATCTGGCTGGTCAGACGGTTAGAGATCTGCAGGCCAGCTGCGTCGTCTTTGGCGCTATTGATACGCGAACCCGAAGACAGGCGCTCCAGGGAGGTGGCCAAACTGCTGGAAGAAGAACCCAGGTTACGCTGGGCGTTCAATGAAGCTACGTTCGTGTTAACTGTAAGAGCCATGATTAATACCTCAACCTAGTTATGTTTGCCTGAGCTTGCGACTCGCGGGCCGGCTTTGCCCAGGCACCCATTGAGTTCGCATTCGATTACTTTATCGGCGCTTTGCGAGCAACCTTTAGGCTTTTTTTGCAATCTTTTTTTTCTGCTTACCTGACAACGACTTGAGAGCAAAAAACAGGCTCATCCTAGTCAGCGTCAAAAAGCCAGCGTCACCAATGCATCAAAGCTGTTACTAATATCGCCCTAAAGCCCGAAAACTTTAGTTAGCGATGCAAAAAAGGCGACCCGTTGGTCGCCTTTTTTATTTGCCTGGGTTGCCCCTTTACCCCAACAAACTCAGGACCGCCTGAGGCAGCTGGTTAGCCTGCGCCAAGATGGCCGTACCCGCTTGCTGCAAAATCTGATTTTTGGTCAGGTTGGCGGTTTCCGCTGCGTAGTCGGTATCCTGAATACGACCACGGGCAGCTGAGGCATTCTCAGCGACGTTTTGCAGATTGCTGATAGTGGAGTCAAAGCGGTTCTGAATAGCACCCAAGGATGCTCTGGTGACATCTACTTCACTTAATGCGGCGTCAATGGTACTGATTGCTGCCTGTGCGCCGACAACGGTGCTGATATCCATCTGCTCAATGGAAACGTCGCGCGCACCCTCCGCCAGTCCGCTGATCGTGGCACCGTCAACAAATCCGAGATCGGTCAAGCCACTGTTGCCGGCTACTACGCCAAGCGTGATCGTCGCGTCCGCCCCTTTCTCAGTAGTGACAAATTGCAGCTTGCCCTCACTGACCGTGGCACGCACTTCACCCACCAGCGTCGCGTTGTTAGCGATCTGCTGGTTGATGTTGTCTGCCAGCGATTCCAGGGTAGTGTAATTGGATTGGTCGATATTGATGGTTTGGGCGGTACCCGAGCCGAGCGCCAAGGTAAAACCACCTACTGCGCCGCCTGATCCGGGGGTTTCCGTACGACCAGCGCCGAACACCTGATCAGCCGCCGCCCCGGTAACACTGAGCGTTTCTCCGCCGAAAGTACCAGCCTGCTGCAGACTGAGCACTCCACCGGACTCAGATACCGTGACTAGGCCATTCAGGCTGCCACCGTCAATTTGACTCTGAATTGCCTGGGCCATAGTGGCTGCGCTGGCGTAGTTCTGGTCCAACGCAATCGACTGCGACGTGCCGCCGAGATCAATTACTAAACTACTGGAGTCATCGGACGGGGATGCAAACATTCCAGAAAGGCCAACAATATTAGCCTCGAAAGGAGCACCGATAAAAGCGAGCTCAGACTGTGCATTCGGATCTAGCATGCGAAAGCCGAAGCGTCCATTGCCCGCATCAAACGCTTCTATTAACACACCCTCTGCGCTTGTTCCGAAGTCACTTTCCAACTCTTCGTTGTATGCTTCTACAAGTTCAGCCAACGTATTATAGGTACCCTCCGGCACCTGCACACCCCTACCGTAGGACTCTGGAGGAGCGTTGGTCACCTGCACCGAGACATTTGAGAAGCTGTCACCGGAACCAACGACGATCGAACCAGCACTCAAATCGTTCGCACCCGCAATTTGCACGGCAGTAGTGCTGAAGAACGTATCCGCCACCCCCACCCCCTGCACTGTAGCTGCAGAGCCACCAGCCGCAGCCGTCAAGCTCGACGGCGCACTGCCCGCCACCAGCGACGCTGCTGTCGCGTCACGCGAGCCCTTGGTACCCAGGTCGGAGGCACGGAAGCTATCAATCTTTACGCTGATGGTCTCGTTAGCCTGAGCGCCGACCTGAATGTTTTCCGAAAAGCTGCCGTCGAACAATGACTTGCTGCCGAACTTGGTCGTCGTGGAAATACGGTCCAGTTCGTTTTTCAGCTGCACCATTTCATCGTTCAGCGCCTTGCGCTCAGAGTCGCCATTACCGCCGTTGGCAGATTGCAGGGCAAGATCGCGCATGCGCTGCAAAATGGTGGTCGACTCCTGCAGCGCGCCCTCGGCCGTCTGCGCCAGAGAGATACCATCGTTGGCGTTTTTTACAGCCACCCCGAGGCCATTAATCTGACTGGTGAGGCGGTTAGATATCTGCAAACCAGCAGCATCGTCCTTGGCACTATTGATACGCGAACCAGACGACAACCGCTCGAGTGACGTCTGCAGGCTGCTCGAAGAGCCGCCCAGGTTTCGCTGCGCATTCAGCGAAGCCACATTGGTATTGACTGTCAGGGCCATACATGGCTCTCCGAAAATACAGTTAATGAAATAAGCTTAACCAGCCCCTGAATGCATCCATTACTGAGGGGTTGAAACTAGTTCGGCTGAATTCGGAATATCTTTAGCGCTGCGACAGACGACGTATTACATCTGCATGAAGATTGCCCCAGCGGTACAGCCATGCAACACCCCTGTAACCTCCCTGGGGTTAGCTGGTGTCATTTCCAGACCCGTGTGCCAAGGCGCACGCCAACAGACTAACGCCGAGGTGTCCATGTACGCTGAAAAAGCCGTTATTCGCGTGCACCGAGATTTAAAGGTGCACACCTGGTTCTACCCCAACCCCGCCGCCGAATCGACCATCATTCTGGTCAATGGCTCGCTGGCGACTAGCGCGTCCTTCGGCCAGACCTTGCGCTATCTAAGGCCGCTGTTCAACGTTGTGCTCTTTGATCAACCTTACAGCGGGCATTCACGGACACATAACAGCAACCACCTGCTAATCGGCAAAGAAGATGAGGCGCTCATCCTGCTCGATCTGATTGAGCATTTTCGTGCTGATCAGGTGCTGTCCTTCTCTTGGGGCGGGGTCGCTACCATGTTGGCACTGGCCCAGCGCCCTGATCGTATCAAGCGCGCGACAATCACCTCTTTCTCGCCGACCATCAACCCGGCGATGCATGACTATCTATCACGCGGCAAGACCTACCTTGCTGCCTGCGACCGTCAGCAGATCGGCAATCTGATCAATGAAACCATTGGCGAGCACCTGCCACCGCTGTTCAAGCGGTGTAACTTCCGCCACGTCAGCAGTCTGGATGAGCACGAGTACGCACAGATGCTGCTGCACATACGTCAGGTGTTGGATCTGGACAGCAACCAATACATGAGCTGCGTCAGCAATATTGATATTCCGTTGCTGTTCGTCAACGGTAGTTGGGACAAGTACACCAGCGCTGAGGATGCACTGCAATTTGGCAAGCTGGCACCCAGAGCGCAGTTCGCTAGCATTGCGCACACAGGCCACTTTCTGGATCTAGAGCACAAAACAGCCTGGCAGGACACCAAGGCAGTGGTTGAGGCATTTATCTTGAGTGATCCCCTGCAGCCACAAACAAAAGCGCAGCCGCAATGGGCGATGACCGGCTAGGGCCTGCCATCGCTAATGCTATGCAGCGCTAGCGACGGCCGTTTTTTTTGCTCAGGGGTTCATCGAGTCGAACACGGTGGTTTCAGCGCTGGCAGCTTCAGCGCGCAGGCCAATCAGCTGCTTGATCTTGCGGTGCGGGAATACGTAGAACTGATTATCCTCGACCGCTTTCAGGGTCTGCTCGGCAATATCAACTGCCTGAATCTTGCCCTTCTGCACTGCTGCCTTGGTCATTTCAGCCCGCTTGAGCATCATTTCGCTCGGCTTGATGGTATCCGCTTTGTCCGCCGGGCGGTTGCGCTCGGAATCTGAAATGCCCGTGGGGAAAAATGCTGGGCAAAGGCAGGTTACGCCCACGTTAGCGTTGATATCACGCAGGTCCAGCGCCAGCGTTTCAGACAGCGCTACGACCGAGTGCTTGGTGACGTTATAAATCGACATGCTCGGGCCGTTCAACCAGCCAGCTGCAGAGGCGGTGTTAATGATGTGGCCTTCGCCCTGCTCGATAAACATAGGGGTGAAGACTTTAACGCCCCACACCACGCCATACAGATTGACGCCCATCACCCACTCCCAGTCGGCAACGGTATTTTCCCACGCCGG
>TARA_R110002012_G_scaffold20336_2_pt1 | contig 10124 bp, 11 predicted proteins | sample TARA_R110002012 | Tara Oceans TARA_R110002012 (sample SAMEA4396515) | marine metagenome | biome: Westerlies Biome; feature: [DCM] deep chlorophyll maximum layer (ENVO:01000326); material: water (ENVO:00002006), including particulate matter (ENVO:01000060) such as... | depth 40 m
TTCGTCCCTAAGGAAAAAGTGTGTGTTTTTCTAAGGTTTTTAATTCATTAAGAAAATGGGCATTTTTTATTAAGAGAAGTTATAAATTGACTAATTTCATAAAACCATATAATGAAACCGTTATATGATTAGTTCCCGTTAATGGATTTATACTTTTTCGTGTTATAGTCAATCGTTCTGCCCCTTCGTTGCTATTACTCGCAGTATTTCCTTTAATTTTTAATAGGGTTTTTAATTCTAAATGACTAGAATGTAAATTAATTGTTTTTAATCTTTTTCTAATCCATTTATTATTATTAAATGTGTGTTTATTTATATAAATTTCGCCCACATCTTCACAAAAAGAATGAATTGATATTTTTGTAATATATAAAATTTTATTATATGGAACATCAAAAATTGGGTTATGTGCTATACCATCCCCTGCTTCAATTACACACATGGGGTCTTGTGCTACACCGCCACTTAATTGTGGATAATGTTGTTTTATTATTATGTCCCCCGCATTATATTGCAAACCCAAACCCGCATTTAATCCTAAATCGCTCACTTCCATTGTATTAATTGCTCTCCAATCGTTAGTGGTTGATATATCTGTTAATCCTTGTAGTGTTATTTCTTCGCTTAATTCAGCACCAAAAGCACCAGTTCCTTTTATTAATACTTTTAAAGCACCTATATTTCCAGAAGAATCGGTTGCTATATTACTTTTTACCGTAGTATCAAGTGCTGTATTGGTTGGGTCAAAATATCCATCATCATTTAAACCCGCACCCCTAAGAAGTGCCTCAACTGTTGATAAAGCACCTTTTGCTGTTATTTCTATACTTTCATAACCTTCTAATTTATCGTCTTTTACATCAATATCCCAATTGGTTGTATTTCTAGATAAATGAATAAGTTCTTTACTTTCAATAATTTCATCTCTTTTTGATAGTGGAACATATGGTATATTACTAATTGTTGTTTCAATTTTAAAAGTTGTTGTAGTTGAATTTGGATTATCAATTGAAATCATCAAATATTTCCCTTTTATTGGTATGTGTTTAAAAAAATTAGAATCCCCTGTATAGTTGAATGTTCTGTGTATTTCATATTTATCAAAATTATTTGTTGAACCATTTCCAAATGTTAAATATCTATGGTTGCTAGTAAAAACTTTTAATGTTAAATTTTCACTTGAATGCAAACATATATTTAATTGACTACTATGACTAATATACTCACTACTTTGGGGAAAATATGCGTTATTTCCAGTAGCACCAAATGCTTTTGTTGCTGTAAATTTTTTTATTCTTTCCATTTTATTATCATTAATATAACAAGATAAAATAATTAGGAAAATATAACATAATTTTAATATTAGTTTTTATTTAAAAAAATAATATATTTAATTATTATAATACTCTTAAAATATAATTAGAATAATAAATTTTAATAAAAAATGTCTATTGTATCAAACGCTCAAACAAGCAATGCGAAATATGTTTCCCTTATTCCAGAAAACGGAACACAATTCAATCCAAATCAAAAGGTTGTTTTTAATTTAGACCCTTCGTTAGGTTGGATTAAAGGCAGAGATAGTTATTTAGTATTTGATGTTCTTAATACTTCCTCCGTTCCACTACGACTTCAACTAGGTAAAGCGGGGGGTTCTAGTTTAGTTAATCAAGTTAATATTTACTCAAAAACCACGGGTATTTTGTTAGAAAGTTTAAATAATTATAATCAATGGGTTCATACAGAAGCACAATATACCACAGACGACCAACAAAATTTGATTGATATTGAGGGTTTTCCAAAACCTTTTGAAAGTCAAATGGGTTTAGACACCACGGGTGCGGGTGATGTTAATGGTGAATTGGGTTTATGGAATATAACCAATACATACAGAGATGTTGAAAATAACACGCTCTCTCCAATTGATAATGATGGTAATTTAGTAAGAACTTCACAGCGTGTGTGTGTTCCATTAAGAACTGGTATTTTTAGGTGGTGGGATGCGGAAAAACTTGTTCCTATTCTTCAATTGGGTGGATTGAAAATTGAATTAATTTTAGAACAAAATCATAATGCTCTCTCAATACCAAAGGCGGACACAACAAACGGTGGAACTGCTTTTGGAATTACTCCAAATTCTATAAATGGCGTTGGATTAAATGCGGATACAATTGCGAATACTGCAACCTCAATCACCTTTGCCACTTCAACAACAAATGCGGATATGGGAATAAAAGAATGTGGTTTATGTGTGGGTTCTACTATAACAATTACGGGGACGGTGAATGGTGCAGCAAATACTGCCGTTGATAAAACAATTACTGCTATGGCGGAAGTTATAACTGCGGGGGCAAAAGCACTAACTCTAACAATTAATACTGCCGTTGATGCAACCCACGCTATGACTGTTCCAAAAATTACATTAACAGATATTTCAAGTGCTAGTTATAAAATCACTAATTGTGAAATGCGAGTTTTACAAGAAATGCCCCCTGATGATAAAATGAAAAACATGGATTATGTTTTTACAACTTATGATGTATTCAATGATGTTATTCCACAAACTGCTTTAAGACATAATCAAGATATTACCAGTGTTGCGAGTAAAGCAAAGGCAATTTTCACATTATACGAAGACCCAGCAAAAACTGGTTCAAATCTCAAATTAGATATTAACAATTATTATACGGGTATTTCACCAGGTAATACGGGTATTAATATGAATGAAGTAGTTTATTTCATTAATAATAAATTATATCCATTAAGACCTTATAACCCAGCACCAACAAAAGACAAAGTTATTAATCAAAATGAAGTAGTTAAAGCGTTTGGTGCTATTAATAAAGGTGTTCGTTCTCTTGGAAATACTCTTGGTGCTAGTTTAGATATATACAGTAATAGATATTTACACGCACGGGAACTTGCGAGAGGATATAACAATGTTTTTGATTTACAAAACGCGGAACCACAAATTCGTGTTGGTTTTAGTGGAGCAAGAGGGACAGATTTCAAGGGGGTTCAATATACAAATTTAAATATGCGAACTTATGTTTTCTCTAAAAAGATTATTCAAATTGATGGCGATAGTGGATTAACCGTAGTTCATTAAAATTCTTTTTAAAAAAAAGAATAGCAAAAATAAAAATGAAAATGAAAAGAAAAAGAATGAAAACAGAAATGTTTTTTAATACACTTGATTTTCCAAATTGATGTTATACTAGTAGTGATTTTGAAAATTGAGTGTTGATTATTTTTTAATTTTTTACCTTAATAAATATTAAATTAATATGGGTTTATTATATCAAATAAATGAAATAATAAATGAAACAGATGAATTTAATAAAGGTGATGTTATAAAATCATTATTTCAAATTATTAATTTATTATTATTTAGTTTTAGTAATATATTTAAAAAATAATATATTTAATTATTATAATACTCAAAAAAATATTATAATTAAAGTTAAATATGCCTTCAAAAAAATTAAATTTTTCTGTTTCCCCAATTAACGACAACCCTGTTTTAGTAAGTGGGGCAACTGTAATCAATGGTTTCTCACACAAAAATGGTTTTCCTACAATGAAATTTAGTATCCCAGCACAAGATTTGCTTTTAGACACCACAAGTTTAAAATTAAGCGGACAATTGATAATTAAAAAAGCAGACAATACTTTACAGACAACCGCAAGTGGAAATTACGCAACTTATGATACTCAAAACGGTGCGGGTCTTCCTTCTTCACAAGCAGTTAATACTTCAAATTGGAATGGTGTTTCTTCTATTATTGATAAATTGGTTATTCAATCAAAAAAATCACAAACTGAATTATCTAATACAATTAATTATGCGATGTATAATGCTTTAAGAAAAGGTATGAGTTATGATGATGATGACTATAAACAGGCACCACTTTTTAGAGATTTAGCGTGTGGAAACGCCCATGGGTCTGTATGCCGTCATTTAGTAAATAGTGCTGTCCCTGCCGATAGTTTAATGGGTGATATTGGAGATAAACATATGGGACAATTTTTTAGTTTAGATTTAGATGTCCCACTATTAAAAACACAACCACTTCACCTTGGAAATGCGTTTTTGGGTGGTTTATTACTTACTCTTCATTTAAATAGCGATGCCTCTGTTTTTCATTCGCGACACCGTTCTATTGATATAGCACAACAACCAAACGCAGACCCAACGGGATTTTCATATTGTTTAAAAAACATTAAATTAGAGGGAAAACTTTTAGTTCCAACAGGAGAAGATTTAAAAAATTATCAAAGTGTTGTTCCTCTTGCTTCTAGTGTTAATTTAGAAAATGATATTCATAGTAGTGTTAATGCGAACACATACACCCCCCAATTAAGTTCTGTTAAAGGTTTTGTGAATACATTTTTAGATGACGACCAACAAAACAATTTCCTTGCTAATACTAACAATTTCCGTCTTCCAGTGGGATTAGTTAAATACGAACAAGCGAAAAACTCTATTAAATACCCAATGGATTTTGCTACTGAAATGAAACCAAATGCTACTTCCTCAACAGAACAAGGAGCAACAGCGTTTAACCCTTCAACCCTTAATGCAAAAGCAACGGGACAAGGAGATGCCGAGGTGCGACTTCAATTTATGAGGGCAGTAAATGGTGGTAAAATACCAATGCGAAACAGTCTCTCAAAAGCACTAACCGACCTTAATTTAAGCGAAGATTATGACGCAACGGGTGCGGGAACCGATGGTGTTGGTCTCAATACTCACCCTGATTTGCTTGGTATTGGTTGTGATTACAACAACTCAGTGGGACAATCTCAAAACTATGTTAATCAAGATTACGAACTTAAAATTGAATCTGGCGTTAATACGGGACGAACTACTCTTCCTGCTTCTAGACGAAATAAGGTTGAAATACAACAAACTTTTGTTAAAAATGTAGCAGTTATGAATTTGCAAACATTGGTTAAACAACAATAAAATAACTTTTAAAAAAAGTTATCATCAAAACTATTTCTTATTAAAAATATTTCTTATAAAATTTTAAATATTTTCCTATTATAATATTAATAAAAATATGGATAAAAAAAATAAAACGCTATATACCCCTTTTAAATATAAAGGTAATGGAAAATTTAAGTTTTCCGTATATGTAAAAAATGATAAAGGTAATCCCAAATTAATTCACTTCGGGCACCGTGATTACCAAGATTTTACGCAACACAAAGACGCTAAACGAAGGAAATCATATTTAGCACGGGCGAAAGGGATTAAAGACAAGCAAGGAAATTTGACTTGGAAAAATAAAAATTCAAAAAATTATTGGGCGGTGAAATACCTGTGGAACGGTTAATAACTATCTTTTACCATTAAGAAAGTTAATATTTTTTTAAATACATTAATGTCTGTAATATCGTATTTTTCACAAAAATCATAAGCGATTTTCATATTTGGATGAAGATTGTTTTCATATGCTTCATTGTTAAATGTATCCATTTTGAGGGTGTTCTCTGTATATATATAGTTGATTATTGCCTAAATTAATTTAATAATAATTATATATATTTTTTATATCTCAATTATATTTATAAACATATAGTTAATAAAAATAATAATGGCAAAAAAACCTTATGATTATAAGTTAGATAAACAAGGTGTTCGTGTTCCAGACAAAAAATTAAAGTGTTTTATGCGAAGAGCAAAAAATGGTGCTGTGTATAGAGCGTGTGCGACACCAGAAAAAAAGAAAATAAGCAAAGGAGAAGTGCGGGGGGCACCAAAACCAGCAAATGAAAGGAAACAACCTTATCTTGTATCAAAAGCAAAAGCACCACCAAAAGCAAAAGCAAAAGCACCAGCGAAAGAGAAAAAGCGTGTTTTTTCAATGGAAGATGGAAAGAAATTAAAAACACACGCAAAAAAGCACGAAGGAGGTATGAAAGGAAAACATATGAAAAATATGGTAAAATATATGAAACAAGGGGATAGTTTTGAAGAAGCACACAAAAAAGCAACAAAAGATGATATTAAAATGGTTAAATTATCACCACCAAAAGAAGGACAAAAACCAAAGAAAACAAGAGCAAAAAAGAAATCAAAACAACCACCACAAAAAAATAAAATTACTAGTTATATTAATTAAAAAAATCTAATATAATTATAAATGGCGGAACCTAAAAATAAAACACTTTATAATAAAGTGAAAAAAGAGATTTACGCAAAAATACCAAAACATAGTGCGTATAGAAGCGGATTATTAGTTAAAGAATATAAAAAACGGGGTGGAACATATACAGGGAAAAAAGATGAAAAAAAAGGATTAAGTAGATGGTTTAAGGAAGATTGGAGAACACAAGATGGAAGCAAAACATATAAGAAAAAAGGTGATGTTTTTCGCCCAACAAAAAAAATAACTAACAAAACACCAACAACTTATAGTGAATTAACTAAGAAACAAGTAAAAGACGCACAAAAAGAGAAAAAAGCAACTGGGCGTGTTAAAAAATACAAGAAATGATTATTTAGTTTTTTAAAATATTTTAATATATTAAGATGATTTGCGAAATGATTACAGAAACCAATACAATAATTGAACTAGGATTAACCGAAAAAATATGGAATGTAGAAAATGATAATATAGTATTGAGAACATTAAATAATACTTTTAGATATGAAGGGGGTATTTTTTGGTGTATTGGTGAAAAAATAGGTGAAGTAGATGAAGTTTTAAGTTTAAGAATATATGCAAAATTAGGAAGATACGATGAATTTATATGTAGAACAACCTCAAATTATGTAATGAGTTTAATTAATTATTGTAGAATTAATAAATTTGAATATAGTTTAATAGATAAACATGATAATAAAATAACCGATTATCAAGATAGGGGGAATATAACATTTGAAAAATTTGAATGCCCTGTATGTCTAGATGAAAAATTTGTTGGTTTAAAATTACATTGTAATCATATATATTGTTCTAAATGTTTAAGAAAATGGTTAAAATTAAACAAATTATGCCCCTATTGTAGAACAACCACTTATTTAGATAAACCAATGAGACTAGAAACGATTTTATAATTAATTAATTAATTAATAAGTTTAAAAAACAATTTAAAAAACATTTGACTATATTATATATAAGAAAAAGTAAATAAATTAATAAAAATGAATATTTCAAATTATACAGAGGAGGAAATTCAAGCAATTGTGGGAGCAAATGAAACAAGAAAAAATAAACACAAAGTCGCAATGAAAAAATGGTATGATAAAAAAACCAAATTAAAAGAAAACGCAACAATTGAAGATATACAGGCATTAAAAAAAGATATTGAAAAAAGAGATAATTACTGTAAATCATATTATCAAGCAAATAAAGATAAGATTATGGAAAAACAGAGATTAAAAAGGCATAAAATACGGGTAGAAAAAGCAATGATGGCGAATGATAAGAGAAGGCAAAATGAACTATTAAAGAAAGAATTAGAGGGTAAAATTAGCGAAGTTATTGTTAAAGCACAAGAAAAGGACGAATTAAAAGATATTATGAAAGACTTTAAAGAGATTCAAGCAAAACTTAAATTTATTAATGAATAAATATATACAATTAATTCAATTTTTTATTATTTTTTATTTTTAAATATTCGTTTAATTATTCAAAAAAAAATGTAAGCATTAAGTAAAAGTAAAATATGTCTAGTCAATTAAAAAAAGCATGTATTTATAAGTTGGTTTGTAAAAATCCAGAAAAAAGCGAGATTTATATTGGAAGCACTAAAAATGTTTATCAAAGGGCATATAATCATTATTTATCAAGTATTAACACAAATAGTAAGGAATACAATTTGAAGAAGAATATATATATTAGAGAGAATGGCGGATGGGATAATTTTGAATTAAAAAAATTATGTGATGTAGAATATACAGAAAATATAGAATTAAGAAAAAAGGAACAAGAATATATTGATGCATTGAAACCGTCTTTAAATAAATTTAGGGCATATAATTATGAAGGATACGACCAAGTATATAGAGATGGTAGAAAGGATAAGAAAAAAATCAATAATAAAAGATATTATGAAAATAACAAGGAACGATTAAAAATAATTAAAAAGGAATACAGGGCAAAAAAAAAGGAAGAAAAAAAGAAATTAGAAGAAATGAAAGCAATAGAAGAAGAAGAAAAAATTCTTCAATCCGAATTAATCACATTAAATAAAACATTAGAAGTTTTTAAGAAATTAAAAGAAGAAAATGATAGTTTAAAGAGAGAATTAGAAATGAATAGAGAATTAGACCCTTTAATGTTAGAATTATAATTTTTTTAGACCACCCTCAATTTTCCAAATTGATGTTATACTAGTAGTGATTTGGAAAATTGAGTGTTGTTCGCCCCTAAGGAAAAAGAGAGAGTTTTTCTAAGGTTTTTATTCCTTAGGAAAATAGTCATTTTTTATTAGTAAAACATACATTTGCCGTTTTACGCCGTTTTTAACATTTTTAAAAAAAATTAAATCATTAGAAAAAATCTAATTAGTATTAATAAAAACACATTTTTGGAAAAAATTGAAAAAATCCAAAAAAATAAAATTGAAATTTATTTTCCAAAAATTGAAAAGTAGTTTTGAGCGTTTTCCTCTCATATTTAAGTGTATTTTCCTATTGAATTAATTTTAATAGAATAATTGCGTTTAATTAAAAGAAAATATATATAATTATATTATATAATCAATTTAAGTATTTATTTATATATACAATATAATAAATAAAGTCTTAGTAAAATTCAAAATGGAAATACATGATAATATTAAGGAGCGAAGCACATTTGAAAGAGTATTCTATTATAATATAGGAAACTCAACACAATTGAAGAAGGAAAAGAAATATACACCACCAAAAGAACTTGCTATGAGTAAAAAATCGCCAAAAGATATTGGGATAACACATAGCACAAAAGGAAGAGGCGAAAGGGTATATTATGCGTATGGCGGAATGACTAAAAAAGAATTAAAGGGTATTTGGAAAGAAGACAACAACTTATTTGAGATTATTGAAGATAAGGAACGAAAACCTTATTTTGATATAGACAAAAAGTTTAATAGTGATGAGAAGAAGAACAATTTAATATGGAAAAAGACAATTAAACAATTACAACAATTATTGAAGAACGAAATCAATATTGATATTTACGATAGAGAAAAAACCGCATTTTGTGAAGGAAAAGGCACAAAAGACGGTTATTTTAAGTATTCGGCACATATAATAATCAATAATGGTTTCATTTTCAAAAATAAAAATGAAAATAAAATGTTTATGGAACACTTAAAAAGGGTTATCATGAATGATAATAAATACGAATTATTGAGAGAAGATGTTTTGGACTTTGCTCCATACGGAAATAATCAAGATTTCAAATTACCTTATCAATCAAAAGTTAATCAAAATATTATTCAAATACCAAAAGAGAACTATTTACAAGATTTGAAGCATTATTTAGTAGGTTATACTAATAAAAGCGACAAATTAATTGATATATCTAAATTCAAAGTAAAAAGTGAGAAAATAACAATTACCAACGCAAAAGGAGAGAAAAAACAAGTAAGTTTCAATATAGGTGAAATATTACAATCTTATAAAGAATGTTTTGAACCTAAATTTCAAGTTAATGTTAAACAAGATGAAAATATGAGTGATTTAGAGTATTTGTTAAAATCTATTCCTAATAATAATAAAGTATCTTTTAAGATATGGAAAATTATAGGTTATTGTATATCAAAAACAACGGAAAACTCAAAAGAAGGTTTAAAATTATGGTGTGAATGGACTAAACCATATAAAGCGGTTTCCCCTAATGATTTAAGCGATATTTACTATCAAAATTCAACAACAAATGGTTATGGGTGGGATATGTTGGAACAACTAGCAAAAATCTTTAATATTAATAGTGTTGATATTAAAGGTGATTTAAACTATATGTTTGATGATAAACCAAAATATAAACACGATTTAATTGAATTTGATACTCATTTTAATAGTGAAGGATACGACATTAAAAAAACGGTTGATAAATACGATATTTTGAGTATAAAAGCAAGAATGGGTTGTGGTAAATCATACGATTTAAAGCAAATATTCA
>TARA_R110002012_G_scaffold56340_3_pt1 | contig 10122 bp, 5 predicted proteins | sample TARA_R110002012 | Tara Oceans TARA_R110002012 (sample SAMEA4396515) | marine metagenome | biome: Westerlies Biome; feature: [DCM] deep chlorophyll maximum layer (ENVO:01000326); material: water (ENVO:00002006), including particulate matter (ENVO:01000060) such as... | depth 40 m
TTATTTGCTATTAACTCAGATGCAAATAGCAAAGACGGTAAGGAAAACAAAACAACCCAAACTTCAGAGCTACCAGAAATTGGTTTTTATCCCGAGGGAGGCTATTTAGTTAATGGAATTAATAATAAAGTAGCTGTAAAAATTAAAGATGCCGAATTATCAGCAAATCCAGTAGTCGGCATTATTGAAGATACGGAAGGAAATAAAGTAACCGATTTTAAGACTTTTGAGTTTGGACTCGGCACTTTCTTCTTAAAACCAGAACCAGCCAAAGAATATCGCGCAGTTATCACTACAAATGATGAAATCATCCAATACCCGCTACCTCTTCCGCTTTCTGAAGGGTATGTAATGAATACATCAATAACCGATAAAGATGTTTTAATAAACGTTACTACCAATAAAAAAGAAGGGTTGAAAAACGTACTGATCATTGGTCAACAAAGGGGGCTTCCTGCTTTTGATTATACGCAGGAAAAAAACGTAAGCACAATGTTGGTTAAAATTCCAACAGTAGATTTAATTGAAGGCGTGTTGGACATCGTTCTTTTCAACGAATCGGAAAAACCTGTGGCAGAACGGTTGGTTTATATAAATAAAGAAAATAAAATTTCTGTTACCGTTAAAAAGACAAACGGCTTTTCAACAGGTATTCGTGACCGTGTTAACATGGATATTGAAATAAGAGATGATTTAGGAAAAGCTGTTCCCAGTACGTTCTCTGTTTCCATTACTGATGCTGACTTGATAGAGCCAAACATAAATGCTGAGAATATAAAGACCTATTTATTGTTAAATTCAGATATTAGAGGCAAAATAAAATCGCCAAATTACTTTTTTACCGCTGGCGACTCTATAAAAAAGAGTGGGCAATTAGATTTGATAATGCTCACCCATGGTTGGAGCCGCTTTACCTGGCAGGAACTTCTTCAGAATAGTGTACGGCAAGAGTTTAAACCAGAAGATGGAATCTACATCAGCGGTCATACAATAAATGCAAAATCGCCTTTTCAAAACAAATACAGCGAGACTAAACTCACTTTCAGAAAGAAAGGATTTTATCAAGAAACAGATAACACCAATAACATTGGTCGTTTTTCCTATGGTCCCTTTGTGTTCCACGATACCATAGACGTGTTTTTGCAAGCTGGGTCTGGCCTTTCCTCAGAAAACCCCAATTATACCGATACCAATATAAAATTAGACCCACCTGCCCAAAGACCTACTATTATACCAGATAGAATTGCAAACCCTTTTAACCAAAACCTAGAAATTGAAAACGTAGAAAATTATATTAAAAAATCACGCAACAAAGTTTTTAGAGACTTTGAATTTGATAGTGAAAGGGAGTTATTAGACGAGGTAAAGCTAACTGGAAAAGCAAAAACACAGGAAGATATTGAAGAAAGCATAAGAGACAAAAGAACGCGATCCTTTTCACCCTCACATCGTATTGTGGTAGATGATATGGGACAACACGGAGCTGGTAACTTTATGGAATTAATAGAAAACATTCCGGGAGTAAGAACAGGTAGAAAATATGACCCAAGTAATCCTGGAACTTCGCAAGATATTCTTGTAACCTTAAGAGGACTGGAGCCAGCTTATTACGTTGACGATGTAGAAGTTGATTTGCCGTATGCAAAATCCATTCATCAAGCAGATATAGATTTTATTGATATACTAAATACGGGTCATGCTTCTGCAGCATACAGTTTAAAGGCCCAAGGTATTATTGCTATTTATACAAAACAAGGCTCAGGCAACAAAAGAAATATTACGGACAAAAAGCTTGGCTCAATCAACTTTAAACTGGAAGGTTTTTATACCGCTCGTGAATTTTATGCTCCGGATTATTCACTAGTAGATAGAAACAGAAGCCGTGAAGACAAACGGACAACCTTATTTTGGAAGCCGAATATTTCTAGCAACGGCTATAAAAATGCCGAAATCACTTTTTACACAAGCGATGAAAAGGGTCGCTTTCAAATTGAAATTGAAGGAATTACCAATAGTGGGACTCCATTCCATTCTACTGAAATGTTAATAGTGGAATAACAACTTCTATACACTCTCCTTTTATTAAACCTGTATGAATACTGAATACAGAAATTTATGGCGCAGAGTTTGCTATTTTTGAAGAAAATAAATTGTCATGAAAAAATTCCTTTTTGTAATTGTGCTACTAGTAGCACAACATTTGTTTGCCCAAAATAATACTGACGTCTTTGTAGTTGATATTGCCCCCGCATACGAAGGTTTGCAACTGCTGAATTTGCAAAAAGTTTCAAATAACGATGGTTACAACAACCAGCCATTCTTCCCTTCTAACGAAACCCTCCTTTTTGCAGGAAATAATGAGGGACAAACCGATATCGCGGAATATAATTTGAATACCAAATCCAAAAAGTGGTTCAATACCAAAACCGAGGGCGGCGAATATTCTCCTCAAAAACTTCCTACTAGTGCTGATATTGCAGCTGTTAGACTTGACAAAGATGGTTTGCAAAGATTGTATAAGTATGATTCACAAACAGGAAAATCAACTGAATTAATCAAAGATTTACAAATAGCTTATTTCGCTTTTTACAACGATCAAAAAATTCTTTCCACAGTTTTGGACGGCGATAAAATGGACTTAGTAATGATTGATTTGCCATTAAAAAAGGCAGATACCTTGTTTTATAATGTGGGGAGGTCGCTTCAAAAAGTCCCGAAAATCAATTCAATGAGTTATTCGTTACTAAACGAAGAAGGGAATTTAGATCTTTATCTATTGGATATGGACTCTTATGAAAGCTTTTTTGTAACCGAAATGCCCATTGGCATTCAGGATTATGTTTGGCTCAACGATACCCAAATCCTCATTGGCAGTGGAAACAAGCTTTATATGTATGATACGCTTGGAGATTCAGAGTGGACAAGGGTTGCTTCTTTGGAAGAATACGGTTTAAAGAATATTACCCGTATGGCCATAAGCCCAAATGGGAAGAAGCTCGCTATAGTGGCTGAATCTAAATAGTTACATTTTTTACATTCTCTAAAAGTTATTAGTAGGTTCTTGGTTCTTTTTGGTATTTTTAAACAAAATTCCTTTCCCAATGAAAAGTGTTGTTTGCTTCATTATACTTTGTTTTACCCTTTCTTCCTTTTCCCAAACCAATCAAAAAATATACGACATTATCAATTCTGTTTCCTCGGAACGAATTAAAGCTGATATTACTACGCTTGCCAATTTCGGAACCCGAAATACTTTTAGCGATACCGTAAGCAACACCCGTGGGATCGGTGCAGCACGAAGATGGATTAAATCTGAATTTGAAAAGATTTCAACAGAGTGCAACAACTGTTTAAATGTTTTCTATCAAAAAGATTTCGTAAAAGCCGAAGGCAACGACCGCATTCCCCAAGACACTTGGATTGTAAACGTGGCTGCGGTTCAAAAAGGAACAAAATACCCAAACCGATACATCATCATGAGTGGTGATATAGACTCGCGAAACAGCGACGGCAGCGATTACACAAAAGATGCACCCGGCGCTAACGACAACGCCAGTGGCATGGCAGGGGCTATTGAAGCGGCTAGGGTTCTTTCAAAATATAAATTTGAAAGCAGCATTATTTATTTAGGATTAAGTGGTGAAGAACAAGGGCTGTTTGGCGGAAAAGGTTTTGCGGCGTACGCAAAAAATAATGGTTGGGAAATTATTGGAGTATTAAATAATGATATGATCGGGAACATTGAAGGGGTAAATGGCGTAATCAGTAATCGCGATTTCAGAATTTTCAGTGAGCCAGTTCCGCCCACCGAAACTGAACGCGAACGACAAATGCGACGATTCTATGGTGGAGAGGTAGATGGAATTTCGCGCCAACTTGCGCGTTACGTTTTAAAGACAACTCAGACATATATGCCAGAAATGAACCCAATGATGATTTATAGATTGGATCGTTTTGGTCGTGGAGGACATCACCGTCCCTTCAATGATTTGGGCTGGGCTGGAATTAGAATTATGGAAGCACATGAAAATTACAATCAGCAACACCAAGACATTCGAACCGAAAAAGGAATAGAATATGGCGACAAACTCAAGTTTGTGAATTTTGACTACGCAGCAAAACTCACCGCTGTTAACGCGATAAATCTGGCCAGTCTTGCCTGGGCACCTCCTGCTCCATCAAACGTTGCTATTGGTGGTATTGTAGCGCCTTCCGCCAAACTGAAGTGGAACAAAGTAGATGGCGCAACGGGTTATAAAATTTATTGGCGGGATACAACCAGCCCAACTTGGGATTATAGTCGGTTTGTAGGCGATGTTTCAGAATTTACTTTGGAAGGCATTGTGATTGACAATTACTTTTTCGGTGTAGCTTCAGTAGGAAAGGATGGGTTTGAAAGTATTGTTATGTTTCCAAATTCGGTATTTAGATAATTAATTAATAAAATGATTACACTAAAAAATCAAAACATTATTTCCCCTCTGAAGGGAGTTAGGGGGATGTTTTTCGTCGCAATTTTATTTTTATTTCAATCCGCCTTGGCGCAAAAATTTACGCGCGCAGATACGCTTATAGGAAGAATAACGCCGGAACGAGCGTGGTGGGATGTAACGCACTATGATTTAAAAGTAACAGTGAATCCTTCGCAAAAAACCATCAAAGGAAGCAACACCATTTCCTATAAAGTCTTGGAGCCTAACAATATTATGCAAATAGACCTACAGACTCCTATGAAAATTGATAAAATACTTCAAGATGGAAAGGAGATAACGTACACTTCTGAAGGAAATGCTCATTTTTTAAAACTTCAGAAAAAACAAATAAAAGGAAGCGAAAATAATATAACCATCTATTTTTCCGGAAAACCAACTGAAGCCGTTCGTCCCCCTTGGGATGGAGGTTTCACGTGGACAAAAGACAGTAATGGCAAGCCTTTTATAGCAACGTCCAACCAAGGTATTGGTTCCAGTGTTTGGTGGCCTTTAAAGGACCATCCATCCGAAGAGCCCGATAAAGGGGTTACTATTGCCGTAACTACTCCTAAGGATTTAATGGATGTAAGCAACGGAAGACTAATTAAAGTTAGTGAAACCGACTCTACCAAAACCTGGACCTGGCAAGTGGTAAACCCAATAAATGCGTATGGTGTGGACATAAACATTGGCGATTATGTGCATTGGGGTGAAAAGTACAAAGGCGAAAAAGGAATGCTCGATATGGATTATTATGTGCTTCGCGAAAATGAGGCGAAAGCAAAAGAGCAATTTAAACAAGCGCCAAAAATGATGGAAGCTTTTGAGCACTGGTTTGGCCCCTACCCTTTTTATGAAGATGGCTATAAACTTGTCGAGGCGCCCTATTTGGGAATGGAGCACCAAAGCAGCGTAACCTATGGCAATAAATTTAAAAATGGCTATTTAGGCCGTGACCTTTCCGGCACGGGTTGGGGATTGAAATTCGATTTTATCATTATACACGAAAGTGGCCACGAGTGGTTCGCAAACAATATTACGAACAAAGACGTAGCAGATATGTGGATCCATGAAGGATTTACCAATTATTCCGAAAATTTGTATTTGGATTATTTCTTCGGAAAAAAGGCTTCCTCGGAATACGTTGTTGGAATACGCAAAAATATTTTAAATGACCGCCCCATTATTGGTGAGTATAATGTTGACAATCCCGGGAGTAGCGATATGTATTACAAAGGCGCAAACATACTTCACACCTTAAGGCAGCTTGTAGATAATGATGAAAAATGGCGAAATATCCTTCGTGGATTGAATAAAGAGTTTTACCACCAAACAGTTACCACAAAGCAAGTTGAGGAATACATTTCGAAAGAGAGCGGAATAGATCTTACAGCATTTTTTGATCAGTATTTGAGAACTACCATGGTTCCAAAAGTGGAATATTCCCTAGCTGATGGAAATAGCTTGAAATTTCGATATGTTGATATCATTGAAAATTTTGATATGCCTATAATTGCCGTGGTGAACGGTAAAGAAGAATGGATTTACCCTACTTCGGAATGGAAGACCAAAAAAATTCCAGCTGCAATTGAAACAGTAGAAATAAAAAAAGATTTCTATGTGAATTCCGAAGAAATAAAACGATGAAAACCAAGCCTACACTTTATTTTAAAAATGATAAAGAATGGCGTGAATGGCTGCACCAAAATCATGAAATACATCTCCAGGGTGTTTACCTGATTTTTTACAAGCTTGAAATGGAAATTCCAACGATGCGCTGGGAAGAAGCGGTTAAAATAGCCCTTTGTTACGGTTGGATTGACAGCACGGTGAAAAGCCTTGGCGATGGGAAGCGTCAGCAATATTTTTGTCCGCGGAACCCAAAAAGTGTATGGAGCGCTCTCAATAAGTCGTATTTAAAGGAATTGAAAAGAGAAAATCTACTTCACAAAAACGGAAAAAGGGCAATAGCAGAAGCCAAGAAAAATGGAAGCTGGACAGCTTTGGACGATGTTGAAAACCTAGTTATTCCTGAAGACCTTAAAAAAGAATTTGATAATAACGCAAAGGCATTTTCAAACTTTAAAAACTTCAGCCGTAGTTATAGAAAAAGCTATCTTTATTGGCTAAATCACGCAAAAAGGGAAGAAACTCGACAAAAGCGTATTTCAGAAATTATATCGCTGTGCGAAAACAATATTAAATCCAGAAATTAATCTCCAATTTTTTAAATATGAAAACATTTTCATTAATCCTATCTCTTGCTATATGCACTACTTTTTACGCTCAAAAGAAGGATAAAAAAGATAAGGAAAAGGAAGAGTCCAAATGGGAAGTTGCCAACCCCGGAAAAGATTTCAACTATAAAACCCACTCCTTTACTACTAACGAAGGCACTTGGATGAACCTGGACATAAGTCCCGATGGTAAAACCATAGTTTTTGATATGCTAGGCGATATTTATACCCTTCCTATTTCGGGAGGAACCGCTAAGGCAATAAGAACGGGCATTCCTTTTGAAATACAACCTAGGTTCAGTCCCGATGGCACTAAAATTTCGTTCACCAGTGATGCTGGTGGTGGCGATAACATTTGGGTGATGAATACAGATGGTAGTGAAGCAAAGCAAGTTACAGAAGAGGATTTCCGATTGTTGAACAATGCCGTATGGAGTGCAGACGGTAATTATTTGATTGCACGTAAACATTTTACTTCTGAAAGAAGTTTGGGTGCCGGGGAAATGTGGCAATACCACAAATCTGGCGGAACCGGTTTACAGCTCACAAAACGTAAAAACGATCAACAAGACGTAAATGAACCATTTATGTCGCCAGACGGAAAATACCTTTATTATAGTGAAGATGTATATCCTGGTGGCTATTTTCAATACAACAAAGATCCCAACGACCAGATTTATGTAATTAAAAGATATGATTTTGAAACAGGGAAAACAGAAACAATAACGGGAGGTCCCGGCGGAGCTGCAAGACCTACAATTTCGCGAGATGGAAAAAAATTGGCCTTTGTAAAAAGAGTACGTACCAAAAGTGTGCTTTTCATTCAAAACTTGGAAACTGGAGAAGAATGGCCTATTTATGATAAATTGAACAAAGACCAACAGGAAGCTTGGGCTATCTTCGGCGTTTATCCAAACTTTAGCTGGATGCCAAACAATGATGAAATTGTTTTTTGGAGCGGTGGAAAAATAAATAAGATAAATGTAAATTCTTTAGAGGTTACAAACATTCCCTTTACAGTAAATGTGAAAATTGATTTGGCCGAAACTGTTCATTTCAATAATAAAATTGAAACAGAAACTTTTACTCCGAAAATGATTCGCCATGCGGTTACTTCACCAAATGGGGAATTTATTGTATTTAGTGCATTGGGCCATTTATACAAAAAAAACTTGCCAAATGGAGAACCAACACGACTAACAAACAGTACTGACTTTGAATTCGAGCCAACCTTCTCTCCCAATGGTTCCGAAATATTATATGTTACTTGGAATGATTTGGAAAAAGGCGCTATTCATAAAATTTCTGCAAATGGCGGAAATTCCAAAAAACTAACTTCAAAAAAAGGTATTTACCGCACCCCTTCCTATTCGCCAAATGGAACGCAAATTACCTTCAGAAAAGAAAATGGAAATACCGATCAGGGATTTACTTTCACCAAAAATGATGGGATTTATGTAATGAATGCCGACGGCAGCAATGAAAAATTTGTAATAGATAAAGGCGAGTATCCCACCTTCAGCAAAGATGGAAAACGAATTTTTTTACAAATTGGCGGAACCTATTTTGGAGATATTGAAAAAAAACTTATTAGCGTTAACCTTGAAGGAAACGATGAAAAAACCCATGTTACCTCAAAGTATGCAAACAGATTAATACCCAGTCCCAATAACGAATGGATTGCTTTTACAAATCTTCACAAATTGTTTGTGGCCCCTTTGGTGCTAAATGGACAAACCATTGATTTGGATGACAAATCCAAGGCCGTGCCCGTTTCTCAACTAACCAAAGACGCAGGAATAAATATTCATTGGTCACCAAATAGCGAAAAAGTTATGTGGACTTTGGGTGATGAATATTTCGTCAATGAACTGAAAAACAGATTTACCTTTTTAAATGGTTCTCCAGAAGAAGTGCCAGAAATAACATTGACTGGAACAAAAATCGGCTTGCAAGCACCCGTGAATAAACCCGGTGGAAGGATTGCCTTTACCAATGCCCGCCTCATCACCATGGAAAATGATGAAGTAATTGAAAATGGAACTATTGTTATTAATGAAAATAAAATAGAAGCGATAGGCGCAGCCGATAAAGTTTCTGTTCCCGCTGGCACAAAAGTATATTCCGCAGAAGGAAAAACCATTATGCCAGGAATGGTGGACGCACATGCACACGTGGGTGCTTTCCGCTATGGTTTGCCTACACAACAGTATTGGCCTTTTATGGCGAATTTGGCCTTCGGTGTAACTACATCGCACGATCCTTCGGCCAATACTGAAACGGTCTTCACACTTTCCGAACTTCAAAAAAGCGGACAATTAGTGGGGCCGCGATTATTTTCCACAGGTTTTATCCTGTATGGCGCCGATGGTGATTTTAAAGCCGTTATCAATAGTTTGGAAGATGCGCGCAGCAGTATTCGCCGCACAAAAGCCTTTGGTGCAAAAAGTGTAAAAAGTTATAACCAACCCCGTCGAGACCAGCGTCAACAGGTTTTACAGGCTGCCCGTGAAATGGGTATAAATGTGGTACCAGAAGGCGGTTCAACTTTTTATCACAATATAACCCAGGTAATTGATGGCCATACCGGTGTGGAGCACAACATTCCCGTAGCGCCTGTGTATAAAGATATACTTGAACTTTGGGGCAAAAGCGGTTCAGGATACACGCCTACACTGATTGTAAATTATGGTGGAATGAACGGTGAATTCTATTATTATGAGCGTGATAATGTTTGGGAAAATAAAAAATTGTTAACCTTCACGCCTCGAAGTATTGTGGACAGTAGATCTCGCCACAGGATTAAAACACCACAAGAAGAATATAAGACCGGACACATTTTGGTTTCCGAAACTGCAAAAAGCTTGAGTGATGCTGGCGTAAAAGTAAATATGGGAGCGCACGGCCAGTTACAGGGGTTGGGCGCCCATTGGGAAACATGGATGTTGCAACAGGGCGGGATGAGCAACTTGGAGGCATTAAAAGCCGCAACCATAAATTCTGCCGAATACATTGGTGCCGGAGAAGATATTGGTTCGCTTAAAGTTGGAAAACTTGCCGATTTAATCGTGATGGACAAAAATCCTTTGGAAAATATTGAAAATACCGAATCTATAAAAATGGTAATGGTTAACGGCAGGTTATACGATACTGATACTATGAACGAGATTGGCAACAACCCTAAGGAGCGACTTCCATTTTTTTGGGAAATGGATAAATACAACCAAGCATTCCCTTGGCATCAGGAAACCCACGGTTTTATGGATGGTGGGTGCAGTTGTCATTAATAAAAAAAGCCCCAAATAGGGGCTTTTAAATTTACTTAAAATATTGAATTACATTTTTGGCATCAATACCTTATCAATGGTATGAACAACACCGTTTGATGCATCCATATCAGCACTTGTTACGGT
>TARA_R110002012_G_scaffold128329_3_pt1 | contig 10121 bp, 5 predicted proteins | sample TARA_R110002012 | Tara Oceans TARA_R110002012 (sample SAMEA4396515) | marine metagenome | biome: Westerlies Biome; feature: [DCM] deep chlorophyll maximum layer (ENVO:01000326); material: water (ENVO:00002006), including particulate matter (ENVO:01000060) such as... | depth 40 m
AATTAGAGAAAAAGAACCAGAAAAGTATGATGATATAATTAAAGAAGTATCCAGTGATGAGTTAAAATATGCAGAAAGACCAAGTGAGAAAAATTTCTGTCAGGATGGTTACTATTGGTGTGAATCCGCTGGAAAGTGTATAAGTCTTAAAGAAGCGTGTAAATAATAAATGAAATAGATATGGCAACATTTATAGGAAAAATAAAATTCGATAGTTTTATACTAACACATTCATTAGAAGGTGAATGTCAGGGTAGTATTGTAAACCCACAAATTTCTGGGGGAACAGCACCTTATAATGTTAGTTGGTCTGGTGTTAATTCATATTCTGCGGTGACATTTGATATAAGAAATCTTTGCCCAGGAACTTATAAGGCAACAGTTACAGATATAAGTGGTAATACTGGAACCACGACTTTTGGTATTAGTGGATTCACTAAACCAACTATAACTGCATCACTTACTAATGATGATTGTGTTTTAGACCCCACTAAATTTGGGACCATAACAGTAAGTTCTTCTAAAACAGAAACTTCAAGCTATAATTATGAACTATATAAAGATGGTAGGAAAATAAGAACTCATTATGGTACTACAGCAGATACGACCCACACATTTAGTGATATAAAAAATGGTATGTATACACTTTCAGTAGTTGAAAATAAACCAGGAACTAGTACTACTTCCGTTGAAAAAACTGGTTGTACTACGTATGATTTTAATGATGGGGGTGCATTTAGTGGGTATTCACTTGGAAGAATATTTTCTAAGTGGGAAGCGTGGGTTCCACGTGCTTATAGAAACATGTCTTTTTCTACAGGTTTGGGGCCTAACACTACCGCTAATGGTTTGGGTGTACAAACTATATATTTTGCAACTGGATTAGATAGTAATGGTATAATATACAGTAGTAATCCTTATGTTTGGTTTTATACAGGAACCACTAAGAGTAGATTGACTGACAATAGTACAGATTGGTATCTAGGAGCGAGTGCATTAACCAACTCAGACGGTACTATGCAAGAAGGAGATAACGTAGGTCCAGACTGGTTGATAACTTCCGCAGCTACCGATATGGGTAAATTTTACTACAATACAGTAATAAACAAATATATATATCTACAAATAGGAGTGCCAGGTAGTGGTCCAGATAGTTGGGTAACCTATGACCCAAGAGCAAACTATGGTGCTGGAACCAATAGTGGTGTGGGGTCCACCCAAAATAAAACAGGCGGGGGTAACCCTGTATCGACAGACAAAACTATAAATTCTAATTTTGGTATAAATTTAAGGCCTACAGATAATGATGATTTTACTGTTAAGGGAGCAACAAATATAGTTACAAGATTTAATTCATTCACCAACTCTACCGAAGCGAAATTTGCAACAGAATCTGGGGCCAATAACAATCAGTACACAGGTTTAATAAGTAGATGTAGTTATAATAACTATACTTGGGCTACAAGCTTTAATTCTACCGGTGGTGATAATGATAGTATAGGGTTTATATTAGCTTCTTTTAGAGACATCGACTCAAAATATGGGCCATCAGGTGTAACCCACTCACTATCCATGATGCTTAATCAAACCAGTGGTACAGTAACACTAAGAGATAATGTAGCTAATGGAGCATACGGAAACCCAAAATATAATTTTTTAACATTTAAAAATTGTAATAGGGGTTGTACCTCAGACGACGAAGATGTTATCACATCTACCATACTAACAAATAATGGTACTAGGACTCCAATGAATGGTGCTACTAACTGGAGTGCTCAAGGTTCTATTAGAGTGAAAGTAGAAAGAACTGGATTACTTGGTGAATTTTTTAATATAAAAATGACTGATACAATGGGTACTGCCGCAAGTGCAACAAAAGCTTCTGGAGCAACCAACCCTTACAATTCTAATTATGAAATAAATTTAAATCTGTTAGACAGTTCTACCTGGTCGGGTAACTCCCAAAGTGCAGAAACATGGGTAGAAAAGGATTGGTTATGTAAATACTTAGGGTCCAGAAGAATTGGGGTATTTTCACAATCACAACCATCCTGTTCTTGGTATCACATACAGTTCAGTGCGACCCCAACGGATAGGAAAGTGGTGGCACCATCATGTAGAAATTTGGATGGACCTACAACAACCATATCTATTACAGCAACAACTGGTACCACAACTAACATTAGTAAGAATAATCCGTGTAATGCAAAGTTTAATTGTAACAAAGGGGTACCTACTGTACGTCCTAATGTTAGAGTTACAATGCAAACCATGCCACTCCCAAGACTAGATATAACAGGAGTTGCAACTGTGGGAACCAAACTAAATAGTAATTTAGGTGGGGAACCAATACTTCAAACATATAATATTAACGATATCGGAGGTAAAAATATGGAATTTACATTTGGTGGTGATAATACAGATTTTTTATTTGGGAATGCTTACCCTAAATTCCGAATATATCCATATAACTTCCAAGAAGAAGAATTACATCAAACCCCTGTGTATGAGGCTATATTTGATACACTTCCTACAAGAGTTAATAAATCCACCCAAGCATTTATAATGAGTGCTCAAACCTATATACCATTCTCTACAATTACTACAAATGATAGTTGGGAATATATTATTAGACCAAGCTACTTATTTAAAGATAAAAGTTCTTTTAATGATTATTGGGTAGATACTGACAATTACCCAACTAACGCTACCGTATATAATGGAGATTTATATATGGTTCTAGTTACTAATCCACAACTACCAAGTTTAAATCTTGCTAGGTTCAAATATAAGGTACAACCCTATACTTTAGTAACTGAAAGACAGAGAGTAACTGGTTTACCAGAGGCGAGTGGTGGGACTACCATATACCAAAGTTTGTACCCTTATCAGGGACGTGAACAAACTTATGGGGAAACCACATTTAAATTCTACTTAAAAAATGGTCTTACCTCCCACTACAGTTCTCCTTTAGTTACAGTTAATGGTGTAGTAATGACTGAAGGTATAAGTGCAGGAACAGCAAGTCTACCTAGGAGTAATATTAAAAATTTAGGTGATTATAAATTTACACCAGGAATAAATAAAATAGAATTTTATCCTAACACAGTCCAAAATAACGATGAAATACAAGTTATTTATGATAGTGGTGGTGGAATGTGGTCACAGTTCTTAACAATCCCTGAAACAGTTAGTACTAATATAAGTCAGACTATATTTGAAAGAAATGGGTACTACTTTATTAATTTAGATAAACAAGCTTTAGGAACAGTGGCAGTTTTCTTAAATGGAACTAATTTAATTGGTGACGAAGACTACTATAGAGTGGGTGAAACACAACTTCAACTAATGACTGATACTTCTTTATTAAGGAGTGGTGACACCATATCATTGTTTTATAGAACTATCTATGACATTTATAGTACTACTATAGAAAAAAATCCTTTAATACCTATATCTTATAGTAAACCATATAGGGTGGAGGATGAGATTCTACTTAATTTTTATAAAAATGACGGAAGTCTAGTAACCCAGCACAAAGAAAAAGTAAGTGCAGAAGAGGTGGGACAAATAAACAAAAGAATTAGATTAAACCCGCCAGCACCGGGAACTTATTCTTATGAAGTTATAGTGAATAGACATTATCCATTAATTAACGGAGAAACTCTAATAACCTCGATTAATACAGAAAGAATTTCTTTTACAATTAGTAGAGATGTTTTCTATTCACCTAAAACAGCAGTAATTACAGGTCCAGGTTCTACCTCTGCTAGTCAGAGTGGTTATAATGTAGGAAGACCGGGGTCTTAAAATGAAATAAAATATATTTATGATAAAAGCTAAAAAACTATGAGTTATATAATTAAAAACAGTACCCAAGGTACTATCGCGGCCAGGCTTACTGATGCTGGTAGAAAAAAGTTGTCAGAGGGTAAACTTAATATTGGTTTATTTCAGTTGGGGGACAGCGAAATGTGTTATGATTGTTATAGTACTAGTTTAGCGTCTACACAATATGTAAACGGACTAAACATTTTACAAGCAGAACATAACGCACAAAATCTAACACCAATACCAGAACAAAATAAAGGACATATAAAATATCCATTACCCGATACAGTTACAACAGGAAATACAACTACCTTTGGACCTACAATTCCCCAACACCAACATGTGGAAGTATTTAATACTGCAACTCCTAGAGGATTTTTTAAAGTACCGACTCAAACAGTAGCACAGGCTAATTCAGGAACTTACACTTATTTTTCTGGAGAAACTACTGGACAATATGTATTGTCTTCTAATTGGACCGCTTGTTTTTCAGCTTTAACAGGGGGTAATACTTTGAATATTTTTAGTGGTAGTTGTACCGGAAGTCCGATGCCAGCATATACTCCTCGTATAGGGGATTTAATATCTATTACTTATGAGTATACATCTACATATTGTTCACAATTAAACTACAGTGCAGCTTCCCAGACACTATTCTATCAAGTTATAGGGGGTAATACTAACACAGCACAGACTAGCACCAACGTTACCTTAACATTGGATAGGAATTTACCTAATTTCTACGCAACTCCTTCAGCGTTGTATTCTGCACAATCTAGTACCTGTGTACATGTTAATGTTTATCCACCATTTTCTGCTAGTCCTATGGTAAATTCTAGCATATACACTAAAAGTAGTAGCATACAATATTGGTGTGATGACACCTTATCTTTTAATGGTTGTTGCAATGTTTCTACAGATGATGTTAAAATATGGAATATGAACATAAACTGGACACATCAAGTTGCTGGTGTAGATAGTACAACTGTAGGAGTCTATGAAGGTGTAGAAAATTATGGGTCTACTGGTTATTGTAGTAGTAAAGAATATTTTGGTTATGAAAGTAATAATGGACAAACTTTTAGTGACCAATACATTGATTCTTACCACAATGGAGTACAAGGAGGTTCATGGTATTATGATTCTTATTATAATACTAGGGTAGTTTTACCGGAAGAACAAAAATGTATCGGGTTGATACACTATACAAATAAAACCACTACTGATTTTTATGGTGAAAAATTTGCTATGAAAAGAAATGGATATAGCCCAACCTCAACTATTGGTGAAGCTAAGAACTTTAAATTACACTTACCTTGGTTAATGTGGCATAAAAAACACGTTAATGGTTCTGGTGATGGTACAGGTGCGGGTAACGAAGGTTTGTACGGACAGACATTCTATGTTAATCCACCAACAAATAGTATCTTTAATGAAGACCCACATTATATGTACTCTAGTCCTAATTCTAATATGAATGACCCAGGATTAAGATATTATCATTTACAAGACGATAATATTGGTACCGGAACACAACCTAACATTGTGGGTAAAGTTTATCCAGATTACAAAATGTTGGTTATTGATGACGAAGAATTGTTAGCAGCAATGTCTTATAAATCTAATAGAAGTTATACATTACCAGCACCAAAAACAGAAAAAATACCAGCGGGTACAGCATGCTTACCTACAGGACAAGTAAACTGTCAAAACGGTGTAGCTGTCGCACCAGGAAAATTATGGATAAGTTATTTATTTGTTAATAATTCTGGTTTTACTAGTGGTTTACACTGTAACTATTATGTTTATGAAGAATATGATGGTGTAGAACCTAATTTTGATGTGGGTGTTACTTTAGGTAGTGAATTCCCGTATTTACGTCCTTTTGCTACTACACCACCGACATCGTCACCATTACCTGGGACCGGTTGGGAAGCAGACAGACTTTTCATACTTACACAATTTGTTGCGAACGGAAGTGCGTCTATGAATCCTTCCCCACAAGGATGGGCATATAAAGATGTCACTGGACATATCCCTAACCATACTTATGGTGATAAAATTACGGCAAGTAATTTAATAGGTCATACATTTTATTTGACAGGTAATGATTTTCCAGTTGGTTGTGGTGTTAGTTATACAGCCCAAACTGGTTACACTTTAAATAATTTTATAACAGTCCCAGAAAAAACTCAACCAGAAAGATTACAGTTTGGTGACGAATACTTTTTATACGGTACTCTAGAAACAGATATAATGGCGACTATATATGAGATGAGACATGTAGTACAAGTAGGGCAAAATCAATATACAAATTCAGTAAACCCAACGTGGGTCGACTACACTAATAGTGTAGCTTATACAAATCCAAGAATAACTGAAATAGGGTTATTTGATAATGAAAATGGTTTCCCTGATTTAATGGCTATTGCGAAATTTCAGTCACCAGTAGAAAGAACGGGGACTCAACAATTCGTGATAACTATTGATTTTTAATGGGATATTTAGACATACATAATAAAGGATTATCTGGTAACACCTGTAGAATTTATCTTTCGGATTATGGAAAGTCAATTTTAGCAAGCTGTAGTGGACTTGCTGATAAAATAAGTAAATTTGGATTATCCGATAATGATGTAGATTATAGAAGATTTGTAGGTAATGGTTCTTGTGTTGGAGAAAATGAAGGGACAGCATTTACTCAAACATGTTTTTATGATTTACCCGATGCTAGAGGAGGTGAACCCATAAGTTTTTCCGCTGATTATGGTACTAATGCTAGTATTTCTAAAGGACCAAGATTTACATTTAACAATAATAGAATAAATTTTTATGACACATCATTAGGTGTTACTCCTATCACTTCTACTATGTGGATGAACTACACCACACAAAAACAAGGAGAAATACCCCAACCACAAAGTGGGTTACACGATAGTTGTTGGGTTATAGGTAGTAATAGTGGTAGGTATTACCCAACGTGTTGTTATACTTGTGCAGATTTTACTAATAGTGGAATGGTAGGGATTGAAGATTTAAAATTTTTCCTAACACTAATAGGTAGTACCTCTACTAGTATTAAAAATACTTTAGTGGGTGACTTTAATGGTGATGGTATAGTGGATACCAAAGATTTAAATATAATGGTAAATTGTTTACAACATAACGGACTTCAAATGGAGGAGATGTGTAGAGATAAAGAAGTATTTTGTTTGATGTGTGATAAACTAGGTGTGGATTCTTTTTGTAATGGGGATTGTTTTACCTGTATTTAAAATAAAAATTATATTAGTAGATAATTATATAATAACAAGACAAAGAAATGAGCTATATAAAAAGTGGTAGTACAACAACATTAGACCTTCTACTAACAGATGAAGGTAGGAGAATGATAATAGAAGGTGCAAATCACCTTAATATGTTCCAGAAATTTACTTTATCAGACTGTGACATAGACTATAGAAGTAGTAAAAAACACGCAGATACATCAAGTACAGCAAATGACTCACCACAATTAGGGTTTGTACCAGGAGTAACAGGTAACATTTTGAACTTCAGAAAAGCTATAAATAATGGATATAGTATGAGAAATACTATATGGGCAACACCAGAAGGTAATCGTCTCTCAGAACCAACTAAAAAATATGTAGCGGTAGGAGTAAGGCAAACTAACAACACTATAAAATATTATAGAGGAGACCTCGAGATAGATTGTTATCTACATGACTACTTTACACTATGTAAAATATTTGTTTCGAAATACATACAAGATACAAAAGATGTTTTATCGTTAAACCCAACTACTATAGAAGATTCTTTAAAAACATATTTTGAATCTACTCTCGGTGTCATAACAGATACTGATTATGATACATTCTTAAAAACATTAGAGAGTTATGGGGTGGGACAATACTTAGATTTCTGGGAAGAAGTAAAAGTATATAATGGTAATAGTTTTAAAACAGAAGCAGTAAGATTAGTACCCGAAAAAGATTTTACATATTATAATGGTTTAGCTTTAGCGGGAGGTGCATTTATAAGAAACGGTGGGAGAGGTCAATATACTGGTATAGATTTTAGTGGTACTTTCTTAAAAGGTTTAAAACAAGCTTCTCCTTTTTCTTTAATGTTTTCACCCCACATAGGGGATGACCCTAAAAATTATAAAACCGGTGCAGGAAATGCTGGTATAGGATTTCAGGGTTATGATTTGGGTTATTTAAATTGTGGTGGTTTAGGTAGTTGGAATAACACTGGTGAACCATACCCTACATTTATTATGAACAGTAGGGAAAATGGGTGGTCTAATGAAAGTACCAGTATACAAAATATTTTTGTTGGTTTCGTAAGTGCTGTTGAGTTAGAAAGTACCATACCATTAACAGCAGAAGGTTTCGGTAATTCAGGATATGATAATATCCACACAACAATACCAACAAGTAGGTTAGTACTTAACCCTAACGCTATAAATACTGGACCAACATACTACCCAATAAAACTAAAAAGGTTAACAAGAGACCAAGGAAGTTTTATTGGTATTAACACAGACAGAGGGCTAGGTACAAGAATTACCCTAACAACCCACCCAACGGATACGTTTGGATTACTACTTTCATCATTAGAGTATAGTTCTAATTGGAATACTACACAAGGTGGGTTAGCGTCATCATCACCTTTCTTTAGTATGGTACCAACAAAAGATAATGGGGAGGTAATTTCTTCTAGTCAAGTAAAAGCAAGAACACAACCTTATTATACGTTAGCTACCAGAATGATGAAAATGTGTGATACTATATTTACTAGTATTGCTTCACAAAGTAATAAATTTTGGTTAACTGACACATATTCAGGAGGTTATTTGGGTGGTTTAAGTGGTACAAGTATGAATGAGTACAATATTTCTATACCACTAACTTTTAACGTACATTCGGTAGAAAGTTCTGACGCGGAACCTTGTAAAGTAACAGTAAGGTTTAAATTTAATAAGGGAGCAGTAAAAGAATCTATAACTTATTCCGCAAAATCTTCACAAAATTACTATAGAATTTTTGATGATGCGACATTTAAATTTTATGGAGAAGCGGGGGAAGACTTATCTTCTTTCTCACAAGACCCAAGAGGTCATAATTATAGTAGTGGAGCCAATACTACTTGGCAAACAAGTGGAAATAAAGCATTATTTAGAAAGGTAACACGAGGACAAGAAATATAAAAATATGGATGCAGCAGCTTTAAAATGGTATAGAGAAAATAGTAGTTTTACTGAGAATAGTGGAAAAGTAGGGCAAACCCCTATAACTTACTTTAATATGGGTGGACCCGGTAGAGGTTTTAACTTTAGGGACAGTGCTAGAACAACACCATCAAGTACATATTATGGTACACCAGGTGATTATAACGCAAATTACCAGCCATCTAAATATGTATCAGTAGCAAGTCCTCCTAATGAAGGAAAAGTGTTTTTTGCTGCATACCCAACTAACCCTAATTTAACAACTAGAAAAACATTTCCCGGAAACTCTAATAACGATAGTGGTAAAAATAGTGGAAGTCCTTTTCACCTAATAAAACTTTACTTTGCCGGTAGAACTTCATTAAGTTTAAATACTAATAGTAAGTCTAACAATTATAAAATATGGTCATAATAAATTAAAGAAAATGGGAAAATTAAAACAAATACAACCAAATCAAAAATCTATAAGAAGTGTACTAGTGCCTTTTAGTGGTAATGGGTGGAATACCGTAACAGGTTCATCATTGACATTTACCGCTGTACAAAGAACACCAACCAACGGAAGAGCTTTTTCTAATCTCTATTCCTCTTTTAATTTACCAGCTACTTCAGCACAAAGTAGTTCGTTTAATTCTACTTTTGTAAGGACGGGATTTTCTGGTTTAAACCAAGATAATGTAATTGTTATTGATTTACCTAGAAATAGTTATGGTGAGTTAATAGATGGAAGGACAATTAAATTAAAAATACCTAATAATACAGGAACAACATACAATATATACAGTTCATATTATGAACCAGAACCATTTGCATCTGATAATTCACCACAAGGAGCTTATTTTGGTAACGCTAATATAAATGTTGTGAATGTGAAGGCAAAACCAGATATAAACGCCACTAATATTGCTTTTCTATTTTCGGATAATATTAAAAAACCAGTATTAGCGGACTCCAATACTAGTATAACAAATTGGGCAGATGGATGGCAACAGAATATAACACCAGTAGGTTATAATGGAGCTTCCGCTGACAATTTTAGATTTATAGATGTGGTAAC
>TARA_R110002012_G_scaffold164510_2_pt1 | contig 10119 bp, 9 predicted proteins | sample TARA_R110002012 | Tara Oceans TARA_R110002012 (sample SAMEA4396515) | marine metagenome | biome: Westerlies Biome; feature: [DCM] deep chlorophyll maximum layer (ENVO:01000326); material: water (ENVO:00002006), including particulate matter (ENVO:01000060) such as... | depth 40 m
ACAAGTAGCACAGAATATGACCCTCAATGATGAAGAATGAAGAGTTTATACAATTTAAAAACGAGATCAGAAGTGAGCTTGACAGTATTCTAACCTATTGGAAAACCAATAGCGTAGATACGGTCAACGGCGGCTTTTACGGCAGACGTGATTTTAATAATAATCTAATCGCAGACGCTAATAAAGGTATTATTTTAAATACGCGCCTGCTTTGGTCATTCTCAGCAGCAGGTAACTTTTATAAAAATGACACCTATAAAACCTATGCTGATAGGGCTTATACGTATCTGAAAACTAATTTTCAAGATCAGGAATTTAAAGGTCTTTACTGGGAATTGGATCATGAAGGAAACCCAGTAAATAAAAGAAAACAAATTTATGCTCAGGCTTTTGGCATCTATGCACTTTCTGAATTTTACCGGTACACCGCAGATGAAGAGGCTTTAAATTGGGCCATATCTCTATTTAATCTAATAGAAAAATACGCCAGAGACAACAAACTCAATGGCTATTTAGAAGCTTTTCAAGAGAACTGGTCTCCTATAGAAGATATGCGTTTGAGCGAGAAAGATGACAATTCTGCTAAAACGATGAATACCCACCTACACATTTTAGAGGCCTATACCAATTTGTTACAAGTAACAGGAAATAATGCTGTAAAAGAAGCGCTCGAAAATTTGACAAAGCTCTTTCTGGAAAAATTTCTAAATACAAAAACGCATCATTTTCAATTGTTTTTTGATACCCAATGGAAAAGAGCCAATAATGTGGTTTCCTTTGGCCACGACATTGAAGCGGTTTGGCTTATTGTAGACGCTTGCAAAGCCATAGCCAATAAAGACCTGCTACAACAAGCAGAGCAAGTTACGCTTGAGGTTGCTTCAACCTTTCTTAAAGAAGCCTATATACCCCAAAAAGGGGTGGTGAATGAACAAGACATGGATACCGGTGAGATAGATACAGATAGACACTGGTGGCCACAAATGGAAGCCATTGTAGGATTGCAGTACGCATTTGAAATTTCAGGAGAGGAACATTTTAGAACTGCTCAGCTCGATATTTGGCAATACACGAAGAATCATATCATAGATCACAAAAATAGAGAATGGCATTTCCGCGTAAATAAAAATAATGAGCCTTATACATCAGAAGATAAACTCAGTATGTGGAAAGCTCCATACCATAACTCCAGAGCCTGTATGCTTGTTTTAAACTAAAAAAATTATGAAAAAATTTCTATTATCTTTATTACTAGTGAATTTTATTCTTGTAAGCTGTTCAAAAGACGAAGAATTTCTTGAGGATCCAGAAACAAACTCTGAACCTCCTGTAGCAGAGCAGTCTGATGTGCGTTTTTTACCCTCAGAAGCCAATTCCTATATGGTAGATCCTTCTGCTACTCCAGAAACAGTAGCCTTGTTTTACAATCTGAAAGCGCTTTCTTATAACAACTACATCGTTGGTCAGCAAGATGCATTAAGTTCATTTTATCAGAATAACAGTGGTATGTCTGATATGAAAAAATTAACTGGAAGCGACCCGGGATTACTAGGCTCTGATTTTATGTTCATTACAGATGATGAAAATAACGAGCAACCTAACAACTGGTTTTATCAACAAGAGCAACTTATAAAATCTAAAACTATAGAAGCTTACGATAAAGGTATGGTCAATATTTTTTGTTGGCACCTGAGAGAACCTTTTGAAGGAGAGGTCTTTTATACTTCAGAAATGACCGCAACACAAAAACAAAATGCATTTAAGAGTATTTTACCGGGCGGTGAAAATCATGAGTATTACAAACAAAAACTTCAAAAAGTAGCTTCTTTTGCAAAAAGCCTTACAGGCTCAGACGGTAACGCGATTCCTATCATTTTCAGACCGTTTCATGAGTTTGATATGGACTTTTTCTGGTGGGGAGCTGCATACAGCACTCCGGAGGAATTTAAAGAATTGTGGCGCTTCACCGTTGAATACTTAAGAGACGATCTCAGCGTAACCAATATGCTTTATGCCTTTTCCCCAGATAACAGTTATACGACAAAAACCGCTTATCTAGAACGATACCCGGGCGACGCCTATGTTGATGTTGTGGGGATGGATAACTACGGTGATGTGGCAGCCCAAAACGGTTCGTTAATCGCTCGTGCCAATCAAAAACTTAAAGTAGTGTCAGATCTAGCTGAAGAACGTAATAAAATAGCCGCGTTTACAGAAACAGGCTATTTTGTTTCTGCATCGGGTACCGAACTCGCATCAGATTTTTACTCTAATAATTTGTATAAAGTTCTTACAGATCAAGATATAAACCTTGGTTTTATGATGTTCTGGCAAAATTATTCGGACTCCTATACGGTTCCGGTTCCTGGCGCTAAAGGAGCTGATGATTTTATGCTTTTCACCAAGAAAGAAAAAACAATTTTATTAAATGATATGCCAGATGTTTATGACCTTCCTCAGGACAATACCTAAACTAAAAAAGATTAATCTCGTTTTTATCTTTTTATCCTTCTTCCTTTTTTCGTGCGCAAGTCTAGACAGGATAACCGTAAAGGAAGGCAAATTTTATAAAGGGAAAAAACCTTATTATTTTGTGGGTGCCAATTATTGGTATGGCCCTTTAATCGCCGCGAGGAATATAGGTGACCGCGAACGTTTACTTCGGGAACTAGACCTGATGGATAGTCTGGGAATAGATAATCTACGGATTTTAGTAGGTGCTGAGGGGGGTAATGAAGACTTTCAGGTCAAACCCGCTTTACAGCCAAAACAAGGCGAGTATAACGAAGATCTTTTAGACGGTCTTGATTTTCTCCTAGCAGAAATGGCTAAGCGGAAAATGTATGCCGTTTTATATCTCAACAACAACTGGATCTGGTCTGGAGGGATGTCTGCCTACCTAAATTGGAATGGATATGGAGAAGTTGCCAATCCCTTTTTAGAAAAATACAGCTGGCCAGATTATTTTAATTATACCCAACAATTTCACACCTGTACCCCTTGCCGGGAAGCTTTTCAAAATCACATACGTTTTATACTGGGTAGAACCAATTCTTATAACGGGAAAAAATATACCGAAGATAATACCGTAATGTCATGGCAAGTTGCTAATGAACCCAGAATATTTACAGAGGAAGATAGAGGTCCTTTTAAAGAGTGGTTAAATGAAGTTGTAGGCTTACTTGAAGAATTAGATCCTAACACCCTAATATCGACGGGAGCAGAAGGTAAGGCAAGTTATTTACAAGAAATTGAGACTTATAAAATGTTGCATGAAAACCCTGATATAGACTATTTAACAATGCACATGTGGCCTAAAAACTGGCAATGGTACTCCTCAGAAAATGAAGAAGAAACTTTAAAAAATTCTGTAATTAAAGCTAAAGATTATATTCAGGAACATATACAGGTTGCACAAGAACTGAACAAGCCTGTAGTAATTTCAGAATTTGGCTTTCCAAGAGAAAAAGAAAGTTTGTCTAAAAATGCCTCTGTAGTAAATAGAAATACCTTTTACTCTGTTTTGTTTGAAATGATCGAAAAAAGTGCAGACGAAAAAGGATCTCTTGCAGGATTAAATTTTTGGGGTTTTGCTGGTTTCGCTGAAACCAATGAAAAAAGCGGAAAGTGGGAAAAAGGAGATGACTTTAGCGCAGATCCCCCTCAGGAACCACAAGGACTGAATTCTGTTTTTGCTTCTGACACCTCCACATTAAACCTTATTAAAAAATCTAACGATGCTTTACAAAACTAATTTTATAAAATGGAGTTTAACAATTACTCTAGGATTAAGTGCCTTTATTGTTTTGAATAGTTTCCGTTTTAAAAATCCTTCAAATTTATCAGCAATGCAGAAGCCGCAAGCAGATTCTATTGATGTGAAAGTAGATTCCATTTTAAAAATTATGACTCTTGAGGAAAAAGTGGGTCAGATGAATCAATATAACGGTTTCTGGGACGTCACCGGTCCTTCACCCGAAGGAGGAAATGCAGAGAAAAAATACGAAGACCTCAGAAAAGGGCGGGTAGGCTCTATGCTAACCGTACGGGGAACAGAACAAGTAAGAGCAGTACAAAAAATAGTAGTCGAAGAAAGCCGACTGGGTATACCCCTTATTATAGGTTTTGATGTAATTCATGGTTATAAAACGCTAAGCCCTATCCCCTTAGCAGAAGCCGCAAGCTGGGATCTAGAAGCGATACAAAAATCTGCTTCCGTCGCAGCTTCAGAAGCCTCTGCTTCAGGCATCAACTGGACCTTTGCTCCTATGGTAGATATCTCTCGGGACCCCAGATGGGGACGTGTTATGGAAGGTGCAGGAGAAGACCCCTATCTGGGCAGTAAAATTGCTATCGCAAGAGTTCACGGTTTTCAGGGAGAAGATCTTGCTGCTGTAAATACAATCGCTGCAACCGCAAAACATTTTGCCGGTTACGGCTTTGTCGAAGCAGGCAGAGAATATAATAAAGCAGATATAGGGAGCGTCACATTACACAATATAGTATTACCCCCTTTTAAAGCGGCAGAAGAAGCCGGGGTTAAAACCTTTATGAATGGCTTTAATGAGCTTAATGGTATCCCGGTTACTGGTAGCAATTATTTACTTCGGGAACTTTTAAAAAATAAATGGGGTTTTAAAGGTTTTGTGATTTCAGACTGGGCGTCTATTGGAGAAATGACAACACATGGCTATGCTAAAGATCTGGCTCATGCCGCAGAAATGGGTGTAAAAGCCGGTGTTGATATGGATATGGAGTCTTATTCTTATATTGATGAGTTGGTGAATTTGGTAGAAACAGGCAAAGTAGATGTAGCACTCATCGATGATGCCGTTAGAAGAATTTTACGTGTGAAATTTGAATTAGGTTTGTTTGATGATCCTTATAAGTATTGCGATCCGGAAAGGGAAAAAAATGTAATAGGCAGCAAGGAGAATCAGGAAGCTGTCTTAGATATGGCAAAAAAATCTATAGTTCTTTTAAAGAATAATAACAAGTTGTTGCCTTTAAAAAAGAAAGGTCAGAAAATAGCCGTTATAGGCCCTCTGGCAGATGACAATAACAGTGTTTTAGGAAGCTGGCGCATTGCATCTAAAGATAGCAGTGGCATCTCTGTTTTAGACGGTTTAAAACAGTATACCGGCAATGACCTTATGTTTGAAAAAGGAGCAGACCTTCTTACCAATGAGCCTACTTTTATTAATGAACTTGCATTTAATACAACCGACACAAGCGGATTTGAAAAGGCAATTAACTTCGCTAGAAATTCAGATGTGGTTATCCTTGTTTTAGGGGAACACGGCTTTCAGAGTGGAGAAGGTCGCAGTAGAACAAATTTAGATCTTCCTGGAGTACAGCAGGAATTGATGGAGAAAATTTATGCAGCCAATAAAAATGTAGTCTTGGTACTCAATAACGGAAGACCTTTAGTGTTAAACTGGGCTGCAAACCATATACCGGCAATCGTAGAAACTTGGCATCTAGGAACGCAGACAGGGAACGCAGTTGCTCAGGTTTTGTATGGGGATTACAACCAGCGGCAAGTTACCTATGACTTTCCCTAGAAATGTTGGGCAAATTCCCATCTACTACAGTCATAAAAATACAGGAAGACCTGTAGATCCGCAGCCGGGTGCAAACATGGTTTTCTGGTCGCATTACAGCGACGTAGAAAGCTCTCCACTCTTCCCTTTTGGTTATGGGTTAAGCTACACTTCTTTTAACTACTCCAATCTCAACGTAGAAAAAGATAGCTATGCTTTAAACGAAGAAGTACAAGTTAGTGTAGAACTTAGCAATACCGGGGATTATGACGGTAAAGAGGTTGTACAATTATACATTCGTGATCTTTTTGCAAAAATAGTAAGGCCGGTAAGGGAACTTAAAGGTTTCCAATTAGTAGAGCTAAAAAAAGGCGAATCTAGAACTATAAAGTTTAGTCTTACCAGCAAAGAGTTGGGTTATTATGATCAAGACGGAAACTTTACAGTAGAGCCGGGAGAATACGAAATCTTTGTAGGTACTGATTCAAACGCTAGTCTTAAAACCCATTTTATCCTAAAGGAATAACTACTCTATTTTTATAGTAAAACTGGAAGTAGGTAAGCCTGCTGTATTAAAGATATTTGGAACACATGAATTTGTCCAAGAATAGCGGACAAAAAGCGGGTGTTCCAGCTTTCCTTTTTTAAGAAAAATCTGGTTGTCTTTTATTTTAAAATCTACAGGTTGAAAGGCTTTATTTGCTCCTGCAATTTCAAACTGACTAGCTTTATTATTCTTGTCAATTTGTAAACGTTCCGCATTACTAAAGTTTAGAATAATTTTATTTTTATCGACTGTAGCTTTTTGAATAAGCGGTGCGTATGCCTTTATTTCTTTTTTGAATTTATCAGCCAGCACGAGGTTTGCAAATCGAATCCCTACTTCTTTCTTATTTTTAGGATGTATGTTGTTTATATTCCCAATGTCACCTGTTACCACCATTGCAGTATGCGGCAGCTTTAAGGTTTTTCGTTGAGCGTCTCGCACCTTTACTCCAGAAAATTCAGTTTCGTAACTAAAGGGAGCTATTTGAGCAAAATAAAACGGTAATTCTTCTTTAAATTCAGCTCTCCAACTTGTGATAAGCGCACTAAAAATAGCTTCATAAGAATCTGCATTCGGCGTATTTGATTCTCCCTGATACCATAAAATTCCAGAAAATTTAAACGGTTTTAAAGGATTAACCATCGCGTTATAGATCAAACCGGGCTTGCTGGGCCCCCACTCGGTTTCTGGTAGAAGATCTGCTGCCTTACTTAAAACACTATCATTTTGAATAATTTGTGCAGGAATCCAAGGTTCTGCAGGCGTTCCGCCCCAAGTGGCATTTACTAGACCTACAGGTACGTCAAGTTCTTTACTGAGTTTTTGTGCGAAAAAAAAAGCCACGGCACTAAAATTCTTCATCGTCTCGGGCGTACTCTCTTCCCAATTACCTCTTAAATCATTTTGAGGGAACTCTGCTGTTCGGTGATTCACTGTAAAAAATCGAATGTTGTTGTTTTTTGAATTTTCAATCGCCTCTTCTCCACCCTCAATACCTGCACCTGCGCTCCATTCCATATTTGATTGTCCTGATATTAACCAGACTTCGCCTAACAAAACATTTTTAAGAACAACTTCATTATAGCCTTTTATGCGTATTGTCTGGCTTCCAGACTTTTCATTAGTAGGAATTACAGATTGCCAGAAACCGTTATTAGTAGGCTTAACCTTAAACTTCTCATCACTCCAACTAACGCTTATTTCAATTTCCTCTCCCGGTTTAGCCCAGCCCCAAAAAATCACATCAGCATTTCTCTGAAGCACCATATTATCGGCAAATAAAGCAGGTAAACTTACATTTGAATAGGTAAAACCCGGGGTTAAAATGATAGCAAAAAGTAAAGCAGCAATTTTGGTGGACATAATATAACGTTAGAATAAAATTAATTCGAGTTTAGAATTTTCTCAAGGAAAGGAATAAGATGCTCAGTCATTTTTTTATGATCTTCAATATCAGGATGACCGCCGCAACCATTTGGTTTCATTATATCAAATTCAAAGATAAAAAGCGGTTTCTCTGAAAAATGATTTTTAACTTTCTGGAGACTTTCTAGTAAGATAACTTGTTCCTTTTCTCCTATCATTGGACTGGTGAGTAACGTTATTTTTGTTTCGGGGAATTTCTGGAATACCTTTTCTACAAAACCTATATAATTAGCTACAAATTTTTCCTGATTGAATTCGCTTCTTTCCTTTTGACCGTCGCCTACAGAAAGGTCATTGGTTCCCAGCGCGATAGAAACCAGATCTGGCATTCGATCTATAGTTACTTTTTTTGAAGAATCTGTATTGAGTCTAAGGTTCTCATAAACGTCTGGCATAACGGCTTGATCTTCGTCATTCCAGTTTCGGTACATTCCCATGCCAGAAACACAACTTAAACGAAAATCTGTATTTAAAGCACGTGCTGCTCTAGGCCCGTAAGCGAGATATGCATTGTGCTGATCGTACCATTCACCTTTATCACAAGGAATTTCCTCTGTATGCGAACCCATTCCACAAGTAATGCTATTCCCTATAAATTCTATTAAGGGCTTTCTTTCCGTTTCGACTTCTAGTAGGTTTTCAGCAATGATTTTATTAAATATAACATCTCCGGTACTAGCCTCTGTAGCTTTATAAATTTTTATGTTTGACGTATCTGATGAAGATAATTTAAGCCCTATTGGATTTTCGTCAACAAGAAATCTACCTTTATATTCCTGATTTACTTCGAGAGTAACATAGGAGTGATCCTGGTTTCCGTTAGAAATAAAAAAGATACAGGTATCTCCCACAACTTTCATCTGTGCAAAGGAACCCGAACTTATAAGAGCTACAGCAGAATCGTTGAGTTGCTCTGTCCTACCCTCAAATTGAAACAAAGGGTTACCTGCATTGTATTCACGACTTTCCTTAGCTTTATCCTTGTGACAGCTAATTATTATAAATATTAAGATTGAAGATGTTAGATATTTTAATTTCATAGTTCGGTGAATTTTCAACAATTTATTAAAGGCCAAATATTTTTTATTGTAGCATTTCTTCAAAAACTTCTCCTATTTTAACTTTTTTCAAAAGTTTAATAACTCTCATCGTATAAAATTACAATCAAAAACTTTTTTTATCCTACAATAATTTAAATCATATTAAATCTATATAACTAATTAGTGACGATATGAATATTTTAAAAGCGACGGTAGATGCTCGTGAAAATAAATAAATGCCAAACTAAAAAAAGTAACCCTAGTCTTAAAGAGGCTCATCATAATTTTTAATTCTATTGCTTTTTACTTTTAAATCTTCTACAAAGCCAGAAAATGGACTGGTATAGTTTTCTCTATTTTTAAAACCATTCTCAACAAAATTTAAAGCTAATTTCTGCCAGTTTTGAATCTTTAATCCTTTGCTAAGTTTCCAATTTTTACTTTGATAATATGCATAAAATTTTTTTCCTTCATCAGCAGGCCATTTTTGTTCTTCAAAATAGTTTAAAACGACAAGTTCATTTTTTGGCCTGCCCTGTTTATTAATGTATTTATAAATTGTTTTTTGTTTATTAAAAGAGGTCAAATTTTGGCGTACTTCTGGTACGGTCAAATCCAATTTTTGAACTTGCACCGGCCAAAAAATGAACATCTCTATTTTAGATCCTCGAGCAGGATTATAGGTTGGATAATAATTTAAATACCTCCAGTCGTTTAAGTCCTTCAGGTAATTATGATAGGTCGTTTTCGATTTAATCTTCGCACAATCCATAATCTGTAACCTACTCACCTCAATATACTTTTTAAAACGACTACGGTTCCACTTTTGAAAAAAGGCTAGATATAAAGTAATGTGACCTTGCTTGATTCTTGAGTCGTTGCTGAAACGATCAAAAACCGTATTTAATTGAGTGATATAATTGACTTCGCTCATAACTGTTCTTTTAAATATTAATGCTCCTATCTCGTAATCTTAACTTCTAAAAATTTAGCGTTCGTTATTCCCTTTTTCCTTTTCAACAAAACGTACCGGCTTCTTTTCCTCGCTGTTTTTCTTTTCTAAAATCAAGGGTTTCTTTTGGGGTTGCTCTACTTGAAAAAGCGATTCTAACATGGCTACCGTTGGTTTGGATTGCGTCTTTTCAATATCACGCATTATGGCAATAACGGCATTGATGCGTTTCTTTAAATTCGCCTCGATAGTTCTACCGGTGGGTCCGAGTCGTTCCTTTGGGGAGATCTCATTGTAGCGAAAAAAATCAAGCATCGAATCCATAGCCTGGGTATGGGTTTTGAAATGCGCTTTTGAAAATTCCTGAAACCGTTTGGCTGTGGCTCGTTTAATACGGATGGTGATAAAAGTGTCCATTTGACTTTCCTTTTTTAGTGAGTTTGACGTAAATCCATCCCTATTTACAGGCATTTCAAAGGTATTTGACGTAAATCGCAACCATTCAGTTGATTTACATATTTATAAAACATTGATATACAATGTTTTATAAATAGTATAAGGACCGTAACAGCGCGTAGCGTGTTACCCTCTTGCTAGTCCTTTTCGTTCGCC
>TARA_R110002012_G_scaffold74826_4_pt1 | contig 10115 bp, 7 predicted proteins | sample TARA_R110002012 | Tara Oceans TARA_R110002012 (sample SAMEA4396515) | marine metagenome | biome: Westerlies Biome; feature: [DCM] deep chlorophyll maximum layer (ENVO:01000326); material: water (ENVO:00002006), including particulate matter (ENVO:01000060) such as... | depth 40 m
AAGCGAGACTGTGCCGCGAAGAACTGTGGCGTGGTGGCCGCCAACGAATTCTTCTGCGATGCAACCGCTCGATACACCGCCCATGACGTTGTCTGACACAAATTCCCATTTAGGCGCGAGTTGGTTCATGGCTATTACCTACCAGATTTCTATTGGGCCAGATAGACGCTCGCGCTCAATAGAGGGCCTCGACGCAAACCAACCCGATCAGCAGGTACAACGAGTAGCTTAATTTACGCCATATCCAGTCCAGCAAATGGGGAGTAGCTCAGACATCGACCTGGTGGCACGCATCAAAGTGAAATCGCTGCGGCAATATTGGGGCGGTTACGTTTGAGAATTAACTTTTTTCAGAGCTTCGATTACGCTCGCCATACCTTCTACGAAAATCACTTGTTTGATGACTTCACTAGCAACGCCTAGCTGACCAGCAATATCGCGCATCCCAAACAATTGCGGCAACATGCCGACGAGAATGTCTCTGACGTCATTCGATGATAATCCGTCGCACGCAACAGCTTCGCATACGGTTGACCAGTCTCCGCCGGGGTCTGAACTACCTAGGCAACGCCAGCGAGTTGCTCTTGCGATACCGGCATCGGACAGGCGCATTGGAGCGAAATCGAACATTGGCGATAGTCGTGTGCCTCCTGCGGCATAGCGGCACAAAGCTGTATTTCGACCATGGTTGTCAGGATTTCCGGCGGCGATGTTTAGAACGTCTCGCTTAAGGTATTCGATACGGTCAGCGACAGGATCATCGCTAAACTGATCGATTACAGCCAAGTAATCCTCGTGCGACCTTCGAGCGCCGAATTCGGTGACACCCATAGCGGAGTAGAGGCTCTCTTGGCCGTGCAGCAAGACCTGTTCCGATGACGCAAATCTGTCGAACCGAGGAATTATCAGGATACCTTTGCCGTATTTCAGTGGTGCGCCGCAGTTGAGGCCGACGACCCTAGCCATTTCCAGATAGGGTGCCTCTGACGCGAGAATAAGCTCATCTGTGTGCCTTCCAGTTTTGGCTAACTTAGCGATGAAATGTTCAGCTCCGTCCTGAGTTCCCAAATATGGGTCAGGGTACAAGAAACCGTCGCGCTTTGATCGCGTAAGAAGAACCTTCGGCCATTCGCCCTGGACGCAGGTCGCACCTGGAGCTCTCTTCACATAGGTATCCAGCACAGCAGTCAATTTGGAACTGCCAGAAAGGACGTCAGCATCTGTGAGCGACGGACACTTAAGCTGATGGATGTTCCTTTGCTCGCGCTCCCACGCCTGTCGGATACGAGTGTTACCAACCGGCGTGCTGCTTGCGATCGACAGAAGCAGCGGATCCAACTTGGGATCATCTGGACGCAGTCTCTGCTCTCGGGCGATCCTACCACGCACAGGCCCTTGAGGCAGCAGATCAAGGAGAAACGAGGGCCACCTGTCTAGCGTGTGATAAGTGAGGTCGACAGGAAATTGAACCGACACAGCACGGTGGTCGGTAACTGGTCCCTCCAACGCATCAACCGAAGCATGTTCCGCCCAATAGTCAGTCTCGTAGCTCAGCCAAGCTCCGCTATTGATACCGCCTTGGTTAGCAGTGAACCCGACCTGCGCTGCGTCGCGCCATTGGCCGTCAATATGGATCTGTATTGTCAGCGCCATCTCTAATTCGCTCACCTGAAACTCACACGCCATCTTGCAATGTTCCAGTTATGTTCTCAAGTTAAAGTTTGCTGGCTTTACTCGGTTCCAAGCTGGTCGGGTGGCCGGTAAAGCTCACTGTTCTGATCACCAGGCCGGGCCTTGTGCTCACGGGTAGGCCGGAGAAAAGTCGATCAAGGTCGGATGGGCGCTTGCACTCAATAGGCGCGTTGTTGTTGCGATAGGCATTTTTCGTCGCCTTTCCGTGAAAGATCAATAGCTCGCAAATGGCAGGTATTGACTGTATCCAGTTTGAGGTGGGCAGCGCATTATACGGTCACCCGAGTGTGCAAGAACCTTAATTATCTTCATTACTATTATTTTGTATGGATCCGGTTCAGATCCCCCCTGAAAATCCAATAGAGCGATTGCGGAAGTTTTTCAACACAGGTGAATATAAGATATTCTCAAACGCACGAATTTGGGTGCTATATATACCGTCATAATTGACTATGACTTTACAGTCTTGGGTGTTCATCCGATCTGGTTGAGGAACAGTGGCCCCAAGCAGCGCGATGTCACGGTTTATAGATCCTTCTCTATCGACGTACTTTCTATACCCGAATCGCTGCCCCGATGGTGGGTCCTGAATCCAGAATGAACCAGAAACTCAGGGAAATGAAACGAATTTCGAAAAGCAGCATTTCAAGAAAATATCATTAATAGATGGTGGGCGAGAAGTATTTATGCATTTAAAATGTATGAACTATGCATGCTATTCAAATTTAATACATGTAAAACAGTAGGTTGTTGACTCTTCTGGTTCTCGGTTTCACGATATGAGGAGAAGTAAATTTGGTGATGTAGATAAGATATGGAAAGGCTTTTAGGTGAGGGCGTGAAAGTAGTCAGTGATCGTGAGAGGTCGGGGCTTTTCGCTGGAGAAGGTGGTGGATGTGTAAGCTAATATTGTTTTGAAAACTGAATTGGTATTTCAGTTAGCGCAATATGTTATCTATATATGATTGAGGTGAAAATATTGTGGATATTCAATCAGAATTTTTATTGAATAACAAAATATCTTAAACAGACGTTTGCTGTGTCGGTTGGATCGTCTTTCATACGTCATATTAGAGTCCGACTTGGTGTATTTCCCCTGATTTGGGGTTGTCGCCTAGAAAAGTGAGATGAAGAGATATGTACAATAACACAACTAGTATTCGACTACCTGCTGCTTCGCAGGCAGATCGTCCTATTGCGAAGGCCTCCAAAGGCCACTGTACGGCCCATGTCGTTTTAGGGAGCGACAACGGCCGTCGATTTCAGGCGGAGTCCCATCTCGAATTGCGTACTTTGTTTGTGGTGAATGACTTGTCAGGTGTTGTGCACATCAAAGAGCAAGTGCTCTTCGAATGGTGCGACCGTGCAAGTAATAAGAAACACTACTTTGACTTGATCGCGGTTTTAGACAGTGGCCGTAAGATTGCCTTTACCGTCAAACCCGAAGTCCGCCTTCGTTCAGGAAAATTCCTTGCAGAAATGCAGGACGTCACGCGTCACGCACTTGATGCCGGATTCTGTGACGAGGTCAGGTTGGTCACTGAGAGGGACATCGATCCCATAAGCGAAAGTAACGCAAGGCAGTTGGCGGCTGTTCGCGAACTTGATCCCGAAGCAGATCGCATTGCCTTGAAGACCGTATCTGAACTTTCGGGAGCTATTTCGCTTCGGGATCTAACCGTCAGGACCGGTCTAAATGAGAAGGGCTACCGTGCTCTGCTCCGTTTAGTTCGGGATCATCATCTCCGTCCTGTGAAGCATGAAATTATCAATCCAAAAACTCTCGTAAACAAAATGGAGGTCGTAAAATGACCAGCAACTCTGAAACCTACTTTGGCCGTTTTCACATCAAGCCTCACGACAAGATCACAATCCGAGGGCGTGCTTTGCGCTTGGCGCATCAGACACGAGATGGCTATGTCTTGATGGATGCAGACGGGTCAGGCATCGCTGAAATGTTCGATTTTGGCCTCCTTTCTCGATTAAATGCTAACAAAGAAATTACGCATGAGCCCGATTTCTATAACCCAAATGTGGCGACGCGTCGTCCTGCAGACTTTAGCTCTCAAATGTCACAACTTACCGACAAGCAGCGTATGCGGCTTCATGTACGGCACGCTTTGGTTTCAGGTTTTGTGGAAATGCGCGATGAAGCGCTTGTTTCAGTGAATGATCCTTCGATCAAAAAGAATATGCCCGAAATTTGTCGGCGCGCACAAACGTTCATGTCGGATGAAGCTCCTAGCCCTGAAACTATTTTGCGGGAAAACGAAGTTCGCGATGGCTCGCGTCGAAAGCCTCGCGGTGGGTGCGTCACAACGTCTGTAGCGCCTGTGCATCCGCGAACGCTCCGAAAATGGCTCGCTTCGTTCAACGAATTCGGAATGACAGGTCTGGCCGACTCCATTGCAAACCGAGGGAACCGGACAAGCTACTTCAGTGCCGAGGAGAAGGAGCTACTGATGCGCACTGTATACGCAAGCTATTTATCGCTGAACCGGCCATCCCAAAAGACTACGGCGGACGACGTCAAAGTAGCGTTCCACAAAGAGAATATGAAACGCAACGCTCAAGGCTTGACACCGCTTCGAGTTCCTTCTCGCCAAGCTGTTCGTAATGCCATCCGCAGCATTGATAAGTTTCAGGTGGTTTTGAAGAGGAAAGGTCTCGAAGAAGCAGTAAAGATTTTCAGACCGGTTAGTTCCGGTTTGCAGGTTTGTCGTCCATACGAACGAGTAGAGATGGATGAATGGAAGATCGATTTGATCACCATTATGGCTGCTTCAGGTCTCATGTCGCTGTTCACGAAAGAAGAACTTCAGCTTGTAGGGCTCGATAATAGTTCGGGGCGCTGGTGGATCACGGTATCGATTGACTGTCGGACACGCTGCGTCTTGGGGATGAAGTTAACCCTGAATCCGACTTCCTGCGCAGCCCTTGATTGTCTCCGCATGACGACCTCTGACAAGGGCGTTTGGGCGGATGCTGTCGGCGCTGTTTCGGGATGGCATATGGCCGCTACCCCAGAGACGCTGGTAACAGATAATGGATCAGCCTTTAAAGCATTGAATTTCTCGGCTGCGTGTAGCGACTTGGGCATCACTCATGAACGTTCAATTGCTGGATTGCCAAGTATGAGGGGAACCGTAGAACGCCTTTTCCGTACAGCGTCGATGAACCTTTTGCCCCGGTTAAACGGACGAACGTTCTCGTCCGTACTGGAAAAAGGAAGTCATCCTTCAGAGGCACTTGCCTGTTTGAAACCTGAGGACCTTTGTTTCGCGCTGGTCCGGTGGATTGTGGATATTTACCACAATACGCCACACTTGGGCCTGGGGGGTAAAACACCGCTCGAACAGTGGGACGATGACATGACGAATGGCAACTATACGTTGAAAGCTAGCCCATCCGCACGCAACGACCGGCTCGCTTTTGGTGTTACTGTTAAACGGCAGCTGGATAAATACGGTGTGACCATTCTCGGTGTCAAATACCACTCAGAGATGCTTTCGAATTGGTACAACAAATTCGGAAAACAGGATTTGAATGTACGCTGGCTAGCCAATGATATCGGTGCCGTTGAAGTTCGCTTGGGTGATGAGTGGCATCAGGTACAGGCCGTGTTAAGTATTTTCGACGGAGTGCATGCGCAACAATGGCTCACAGCGCGACGCAGCCTGAAGACAAGCGATCCCGCTAAGCTTAAATGGCGCGATGATGTCGTGTGCAACGCGATTAGTGCCATTCAGAAAATGAATGGCGAACGTACTCTGGAGTTCGGTTTAATCACACAGCCTTGGAATTCCGAGCGCATCGCATCTGCTGAAGAAGCACTTTTTTGCGGTTTCAATATTGCGGAAACAGAAGCCCCGACCACAAGTCCTTCGGGGCAGTTCGGCCGAACATTGCGACCTTCAGAGCCCCGGATTGAAGCTACACCTAAGGCATCAACACGTTCCGTTCCTACGAAACCAAAAGCGACCAAGACGAAAAGCTGGAAAATCGAAAAGGGGGATCAATAATGGGCTGCGTAGAAAAACATAGCTGGAGTAAATCTCTCACTACGCTCCGGGGTCTTCACATTTCTACTGAGCGTGATGAAGAAATTCTGCGCCAGCTAAACAGGCTCTTGAAACATGACGACGAAGGGAGCCTTATTGCTGAACCGATGCGGTTTACAGGCAACCTTGAAACTCGCGGTATTGCCCTTATCGAAGGCTCGGGTTCTGGCAAAACAACTGCTGTGGATCGAGTGCTATCAACACACCCTGCATTAAAACCGACTTCGGCAGGCGATCCGCCGAAGTTCCTGCGAATCCAAGTTCCTAGCCCGGCTACTCTGAAGAGTCTCGGTCGGGAGGTTCTAAAAGCTACAGGTCTAGTAGACGTATCACCGAGAGCATCTGCCTGGGAAATCTGGGGAGTCGTCCGACACAGACTCGCTCTTCTAGGTATCGTTGTTCTCTGGTTTGATGAAGCGCACGACATGTTTCTCTCTGGTTCTGCGCGTGAAATCGACGATATGCTGAAAATGTTGAAATCGCTGATGCAGAATGAATCCGCCGTAATCCCCATTCTCAGTGGCACTCAACGCCTGGCGGAAATCACGCGCTTTGATGAACAAGTGAACCGGCGGCTTACCAAGGTCGTACCAAAACCCTTATGTCAGGGAGTGGATGAGGAGCCGCTCTATCGTATGATCGAGGAGTATTGTGCGGAAGTCGGGCTAAAACCTGAGGTCGATGATACATTGGCGCTTCGCTTGATCCACGCAAGCCGACACCGTTTTGGTCGAGCAATTGAAACGATTATCAATGCTATCGAAAGCGCGCTGGAGGAGGGAACTCGAGTTCTGACATGGGAGCATTTCGCAACAGCTTGGGGGATGCAGGAGGGATGCGACTGGGAGCAAAACGTCTTTGCCGCTACTGATTGGGCCGCGATTGAGCTTGATACGGATGCTGAAAATTTCGAAGCAGAGCGGACCAAGCGGCAAACCCGTCAGGTCGGGAGACGCTGAATGGAATTGTTGAAGCCCTGCCTACTTCCCGAGCCAGGTGAGAGCTTGATTTCCTGGTTGCACCGTTTTGGACATTTCCATACCGGGTTATCACTCGACAACTTCCTCAGATTTATCGGATTAAGGCAGCAGGATTTGAATTTGGGTCGCCGCGAGATTTGTGACCGACTATCGCCTATCTGTGGTATGCCTGCGGATGAGCTTGCATCCAAAAGTTTTCAGCACGTTTCGGATCGCCTCTATCGATATAATGGTGAGGTCTTTTTCAAGGAATTTTTGCTGCGAAGCCAAGTTACTTTCTGCCCAGCGTGTTTATTGTCTGATATTTCAGGACGCCCGGGAGGTATGCCCATTGGTATTGGGCGTAGCAACTGGGCCTTTAGCGCGATCAGAACGTGTGAACACCACGGTGTGGGATTATATAGGAAGCCTCGCGAAAGTGGGGGCGGCCTTGAGCTGAATGTATGGGCACACACACCTGATCATAAAGTTTTGGAAGAGCTTTGGCGTAACTCAGTAAAGCGTAAACCATCCGCTCTCCAAGAATACATCACTGCGCGTTTTGCTGGTGCCACAGGGCCGTCATGGTTGGACGCCCAACAGATCGACCTTGCATGTAAAGCGACTGAAATGTTGGGAGCATGTGTTGAATATGGTCCCCATGCGTCACTCCCAGAGCTGACTGATGACGACTGGGACCGAGCCGGTCAGATCGGATTTGAGTTTACTTCAAATGGTGACGCGGGCATTTGGCAAGCCTTGGAGTATCTATACAGGAAACCTCAAAAGAGCGCGGTTAAATGTGGACCACAAGGGACATTTGGGAGGCTGTATCAATGGGGGCAGTTCAGAAAGTCGGATAAGCCGGTTGGCCCAATTTTGGATACTCTAAGCGACTTTATCTTAGATCATTATCCGATCAAACCCGGAGCTGTCCTATTTGGGCAGGTCGTTGAAAAACAAAGGCGGCACACCGTTGCATCCCTAGCCGCATCAATGGGTGTGCACCCGAAAACCGTGGCCAATGTTTTGTCACAGTCGGGCATGTTGCCCAAAGATGTATACCATGCAGATAGTCGGCAAACTGTTAAGGCGGAGCCAGCAGAAGAACTAATTGCCAAATTGAAGCGCGCAATTCCAGTCGCCAAAATTCCAAAGCACATCGGCTGCACACGGCCTCAGGTCGCTTTGCTACTGGAAAAAGGCTTCTTAAGAACTGTCGTTGAAGATGGTGAAAACCGTACAGCGCGCTATAAAGGTGTCGATATCGACGACCTTGACCAGCTCATTGTGGAAATGCGCCGGTTTGGGGAGGACATTCGAGTGCCAAGCAAAGGCATGAAAGATATCGGCCACGTTGCAAAGGCACTCAATGTTTCATCGATGGAAGTGCTTTCGCTGGTGCTGCAAGGCCAGCTTGAACATGTCGAGTTGCTCTCGGAAAAACTGAAGTTCAACTCCGTATTAATCAACGTTCAGGAAGTTGCCTACAAGCTCGGCGCGAGAACGGGCGACGGCGGTATGACCGTTTCAGCTACATCTAAGGCTCTCGGTGTGAGCGCTGAAACGGTTGAATTTTTGTTAATTGCTGAAGAGGGTAAAGGCGAGACGCCATTAAAGGTCAGTGGTCGCGTCCGTCATATGGGAGTCATGCGTAATCTTGTCGACCAAGATAGTGTGACGCGTTTCAAAGAGCGCTATCGAAAGTTATCTTCGATAGAAGGCTACTGGGGTGGCGATCCAAATCGACTACGAACCAACTTACAAGCGAGAGGAGTTTTTCCAGTTTGGAATCCTGCTGATGCAAACGCGGAATTCTACAGGATCGCAGATATCTAAACCCCGAACTTTAAACGATTTAGCCGCCCTCTGGGGCGGTTTTTTTGTTCAAAACCGATTTTCAGTGGGCGATAATTGGTTTGCAAAAGTACACTTAAACCGCCGTTTTTGGTTGTGGTTCAAAAAAATTAATTAAAAATAAGGCCTTAACTTCTTGCTATGGGCTTCAATTGGTTGGCGTTTCATGCGGTCGGGGCTTTCTACATGGGGCAGGTGCGCTTGCCCCTGACGCTGGCCTTGCCGCAGGCATAAAACAAACGAGCGGTGAACGATGAGCAAGGTCAGGCGAAACTCAGGGTGCCCCATCGGGCACCCTTTCTTCGTTTGGGGGCTACATCGGAATGCTCGTATTCCGTTTGATCTCGCGCAGGACCACGTTGGTTTGGGCGCTTTCGACGGCGGGGAGGCGGAACAGGAAATCTTCGAGAAAGCGGTTATAGGCGGCGATGTCGCGGCAGAGGACGCGCATTTGGTAGTCGGCCTGTCCGGTGGTGGCATAGCATTCCAGCACCTCGGCGCGGTGCGCGATGGCTTTGATGAACTCTGCCAGCTTTTCCTGATTGTGACGCGCAAGCTGCACCTGCACCAGCGCCTGAAAGCTGTTGCCCGCCTTGGTCGGGGACACATCCGCACGGTAGCGTTCGATCACGCCAGCGTCCTCAAAGGCTTTCACCCGTCGCCAGCAGGCGGAGGCGGACATGCCGGCCCGCTCTGCCAGATCGGCGTTCGAGATGCGGCAGTCGCGCTGCAACAGCTCCAGTATCTTGCGGTCGCGGTCGTCAAAGCGCATTTGGTCAGACATTTCACCAATCCCCTATATGCTGAATAAAACATTCGTTTATTCCGCGTGGACGCGCAAGAGGGGGCAGATATTTCACGGAAACGTGGTTTGATGGTCAAGACAGCCAAGGATTGCCATCATGACCAAAGAAACCCACGATCTTTACCCCTATGCCTTATCCGACCGCTACACGCGTACAGACGGAACGGTGTTTCTGACCGGCACCCAAGCGCTGGTTCGGATCATGTTGGATCAGGCGCGGCGCGATAAGCAGCAGGGGCTGAATACCGCTGGGTTTATCTCGGGGTATCGCGGGTCGCCCTTGGGCGCGGTCGATCTTGAACTATGGCGCGCACGGGATGTGACCAAGGATAACAACATCACCTTTATGCCCGCGGTGAACGAAGACCTTGGGGCCACAGCGGTTCTGGGGGCGCAGCAGGCTGTGCTCGATCCCCATTGCGAGGTCGAGGGCGTATTCTCCATGTGGTACGGCAAGGGGCCGGGGGTGGACCGGTCGGGGGACGCGCTACGCCACGGTAACGCCTATGGCTCTTCGCCCAAGGGGGGCGTGCTGGTTGTAGCGGGGGATGACCACGGCTGTGTGTCGTCGTCCATGCCGCATCAATCGGATGTCGCCTTTATGACCTGGATGATGCCGACGCTAAACCCCGCGAATGTGGGAGAGTTTCTGGAGTTCGGGGCCTATGGGCTCGCGCTAAGCCGTTTTTCCGGCACATGGGTCGGGTTCAAAGCGATTTCCGAGACGGTGGAAAGCGGGCA
>TARA_R110002012_G_scaffold207493_1_pt1 | contig 10101 bp, 9 predicted proteins | sample TARA_R110002012 | Tara Oceans TARA_R110002012 (sample SAMEA4396515) | marine metagenome | biome: Westerlies Biome; feature: [DCM] deep chlorophyll maximum layer (ENVO:01000326); material: water (ENVO:00002006), including particulate matter (ENVO:01000060) such as... | depth 40 m
ACGGCAGCCGAACCCATGCGGCTGTTGAGAGTGGAGAGAAACAAGCGATTGGAAGACAGCGATTGGTGGGTGATGCGAGGTAACGCCACGGAAGCGCAATTGACCTATAGGCAGTTACTAAGGGATCTTCCAGCGAACACGGCTGATGCGAATAACCCAGTTTGGCCCACGAAGCCTGAATGATAGTAACAGACGCACAACAGGAGGTTGCTGCGTGGATCGACCAGCGCATACGGGATACTACCCCACAGGATTTTAGTACCTGCACTACTATGGGAGTTGCGCGGCACAACAAACTAATTTGCGGCGTGGCGTATTGGCAACACGCACACGGGGTATGTGACGTAGCCATTGCAGCAGATAGCCCTATGTGGGCGACCAAACAGACAATATTTACATTGTTTGCCTACCCGTTTCACCAGCTTGGGATGCACCGATTGCAGAGTTTTATACATCCTAAAAACAAACGGTCCAGAAAGTTATGCTCTGGGCTTGGGTTTACCTGCGAGGGGAAAATAAGGAAATTGTACAAGGACAAGGATATGTTAATCTACGGTTACCTCAAAGACGAATTTGTCAGGAGTAAGTGGCATGAGTAAAGGCTCACGGGTCATACAACCACAACTGCCTAGCCCGCAGAATTTAGCGCAACAGCAAGCAGAAGCGAACCGTATAACGCAGTTCACCCCTGCTGGCACACTTCAGTTTGGTGAGTTCGATGCAGATTCAGGGCAATTCAGCCCACAGTCTGGCGCGGCATTAACGGTAACGGAAACACCCGCACAGAGCGCCATACGGCAGCTTGAGGAGATAGGGGCGGTAGAACTAGCCTCTACAGGCGCAACGCTGGCTGGGCAGCTTCCCAGAAGCCCCCTGACCACAGCAGGGCTTACAGAGAGGCCGCAGTTTGACCTATCGGGAGTGAGTGCTGTTCCAGCAGAGCAGGACAGGGCGGCTCTTGAGCAGAGGTTTGCAGATCGAAGTCTGGAGTTACTACGGCCAGAACTGGAAAGAATTGAGGAACGGCGGGATCAGGATCTAGCTAACCGTGGAATACCAGAAGGCTCTGAACAATTCATTGACATACAGGACAGGTATGGACGGTATAGGGGTGACTTACTGTCCTCGCTTGCTTCGGATGCCATTACACAGGCGGATGCACTTTCTGGACAGAGATTCGGCAGGGACTTAACACGCCGTGCGCTGGAGAGACAGGACGTTACGGACAGGTTTGCTTACGACAACATGCTCCGTCAGGCCGAACTTGGGGAACGTCAGGCATTACGCCAGCAGGCACAGAACGAGCTTGTGTCAATGCTGACAGGCCAGATGTTACAGGCACCGATACTGGGTAACTTTGTCCAGCCCGGACAGGTTGATGTACTTGGCCCATACGCAATGCAGCAACAAGCAGCGCAACACGCAGCAGGGATACGCTCACAGGATCGTGCGGCTGCTTTGGGGGCACTTGGCAATGTTGTTGGTTCTGCTGCTGGTTCTGCATTAGGCCCCGGTGGATTTTTAACAGTATAAAAAGGACTAACTGATGGCTCCATATTACGGCGGTTACGACCCCAGCGCACAAAGGGCTGCTCTTGCTGATTCGTTGGCAAGGGCGCAAATGCAAAACCGCAGGCCGTTGGAAATGCGTCCGGCTATTCCCTATGACCCAGAGATGATGGGTGGATATAGCGGCCAGATAGAAGGACACAGTGCGCCAGCGCAGGTAGCTAGTCTCATTGGTAACCTTGCCAAGTCCATAACGCCACAGATACTTGCCAGACGGGAGGCCCAGCGTTTAGCGCAAGAGAAGGCAGTGCGACAGGGAGATTTGGGAGCCGCAATGAGTTTGATTAGCGATACACCCCCTGTGCCAGTAACGGAAAGAACAGGAACGGACCCAGTAATCCCATTGTCGGGATCAGGCATAGGAGATATATACATTACTGGCGGTGAGGAAGTTGCGCGTAGCCCACAAGATATATTCCAAGATCAATTAGAGCGTCAGCGGAGAAATTTAAGTATAGCTTCGTCCCTAGACCCCCAAACGGAAATCGGCCCATATCAAAAAGCCCTTCTTGATAAAGCGATTGCTGATCCTACGTTAGCGGAGAGAAAGCCGCCCAGTACGAGAACAGAGGTGCGTATGGAAATGGGGCATCCTTATGTATACACAATGCTGTTCAACCCTAGCCACCCACAGGCAGATGCAAATGGCGAGATTGTGGTCAATAAGGTTCTAGAAAATAGGCCGAACTTCCAGCAAAGCAGAGAAATATTTCAGACAGACATACTTAGCGGTGTGGAATTGGACACTTGGGATACGCTATATAACTTTCCGAAGGAAGATATTGAGAGCCAAGTAGGGACATTGGAAGATGGTGAATTGCCTTTCGACCCCACAATACAACAGAAAATGCAAGCTCATTTAGACGCAAATAATATGGAGAAGCAGTTAGACGCGTTGTTAGCGGCAAATGCTTTGACAATCAAAGAGCAAACGGAATGGAGAAAGAACCTTGCGGATAAGCGCAAAGAGGCAGACGTCTTCACGGAAGAACAAAAACTTGCAATGGCATTACATAAAGACGAGTTGATGAAAACCCAAGCGAGCCAGATTAAATTATCGCAACCCGATTATCGTATAATCACAATTCTTGGCGAGGATGGACGTAAAAAGACAGTTAGGGTTAATATCAATGATTCCGACCCTCGAAGCTCGGCTCTAGTGCTAGGGAAAGGTGTAGACGTTCAACTTAGTCAACTCCCCGGCGGTGACATTACCAAACTGAATTTGCAATTAGGAAATAATGAATACGCTATAGAGGGCATAGATAGAATCCTTCAAGGGGATTGGTCTAACGAAACGGGAATTGTTGCCTCTTTGAACTTAGGTCTTCAGTCGGTCATAGACATAGGGAAGGACATTGGATCGTTGACGGGTTGGGATGGGATGAGCGAGTGGACGAGTGAAGTAACGCAGGGCGTGTTTAATGATATGGCTCAAGGCGGTACAGAGGCTGACTTTAATGACAAAGCTGCGGAGTGGTTTAATCCGAACCTAAACATTAACGCTTTATTCCAGAACTCGTTGGCGTATCGGCTTGCCCGTGTGCGTAAGGGAGTGGGACGTTTGAACGCACAGGATTTCCAGAATGCGAGAGAGGATTCCAAAATAGTGGGGCTTACTCTTGGTACGGAGGGCGTTAGAACGAGACTACAATTTATTAAAACGGAACTCGAAGCGGCCAATACAAATATACAAAACGTGTTGAACAGGAAAAGTAAGAGTCGTGAGTACAAAGTTATAGGGGAAGGTGAAAACGCAACAATAGTTCCTGTTGAATCTGAAGAAAAGTGGGAGCAGTAAGATGGGACAGGTAACAATTCAAGGAAACACATTCCAAATTGCTGGTGATGTTCCTACAGTAGCAGAAAAGAAGGCTATAGCGCAGGCGATCCAGAGTGGGACTGTACCTACAGAGCCAGAAGTCCCATTTGTCGAGGAGCCACCAGTAACAAAGCCTGTCGGCCCGAAACTTACGGCTCCGTATGGGTCTGATACATGGAAGATAGAGCAGGGCATATCAGAGAGACACGCTATACCCGCAAGTGAAGGACCGCCACCCCCACCGCCCACGGTTCCAGAACGTGTTAAGGGCAGGTTATTTGGTACGGATATGTATGACACTATGCCGCTGACAAGAGGAGGTTCCACTGTCGCGGGGGCTGTAGCAGGAATAAAGCCCGGTCTGAAATTGGGCAAGGCGTTATCAACGGCAGCGCAAGCGCATCCGGCTACAAGATGGGCTGCTCCAGCTATTACTCCAGCGGTAACTGCACTGACTACAGCAGTAACGAGTTCGGCGGCTTCGACTTTGCCAGAGGTAATTACGGAGGGGCTAGAAGCAACGGGTGTTCTGCCAGAGGGATATCGAAAAAAACATATGTTAAACAATCAGGAACTGGACAACCTTGTCATAGGTGAGGCATTAGTTTCTGGAGGTTTTGATGTAGGCATAGGCGCGGTGAAACACGGCTATCGTGCTATGTCTCAACTGTTTCAGTTGCCTAGCGCAAGCGGCAGGGAATTAGCGGAACGAGCAAGAGCTTTGGGGATAAACCTCCCCGGCACTACTACAGGGTCCAGTTGGTTGAACAATATCTGGACACCGATTTTTGGAAGGTTCCCGTTGATAGGCGGCCCTATCAGAACACGAAGCGACTTGGCTGCCGATCAAGTCATTGACGTGCTAAAAATGAAGGTAATGGGGCCAGCAATTCTGGAAACGAAGCTGGGAGAAAATCTGTATAAACGTGCCAAGTCTATGGTTACATGGCAAAACAAACGATTCAGCAGAAAATACAAGGAAATGTGGGATAGGGCAGACGAACTAGGGATATCGTTAAACCCCACACATATTCGTCAAGAAGCTGAGAACATAATGACGATGTTCCAGAAAACAATGGGGGAAGAGGGTGCATTGCCAGAAGGGTGGAAGCCTGTTGCAGAGTTTATAGAAGAACACGCCAGAAAACTTGGCGGTCCTAATGGGGGGCCAATTAGCTACCATAAGTTAGACGGCTTTCTCACGGCTATTTCACATAAAATGGCGACAATAGACAACCCAGAGACACAAAGGTATGCGAATAGCCTGTTGAATAAACTGAGGTTGGCTGGTTTGGCTAATGCTAGTGACCCAAGTTTGATAGTAAGCACGGCAGGTGATGCTGCTCCAGAAGCAGCGGCACGGTTTCTTGGTGATATGAGGGCATTGGACCAAGAATATGCGGGCATGATGAAGCGGTTTGAGACTTCTGCCGGATTGAAGACTGCACGGGTGAAACAAGGAGGTCTGAGGTCTGTGGGATACGAAAAGCCAACCCAGCAAACAGCAGATCAACTATTCAAGGCATTTGAAAATGTTGATAGCCCACAAATTTACAAGGAACTACATGGCATTGTTGGCGACAGGACAATGCGGGAACTCGCTCAACATAGGATACAAAGGGCAGTAGATGCGGCAATAGATACATCATTTGAAGGAGGTGGACAGAAGACGGCCTTCGACCCCGATACGTTTCGTAAAATGTTGGGTTACGACAATCCACGAAGCGCAAAATACGCGGCGATGAATCATCTGATTGAAAACCACACAAACATAAATAGGGCAGACCTTGAAACGCTGATAGAAGCTGGCATGGCATTGCAAGGTAAAGAAGTTCCTAGTATGGCGACTATGCCAGCTAGGGCGGCGGGGATAGGAGGTTTGAAGGGGGCTGTAAGAAGTTTACTGCCGGGGTTAGGCGTACTAGCTACGGCTTCAGGGGGCGGTTATTGGGCGGCAGGTTTATGGGGCATGGCACTGGCAATGGGTAGTGGCCGTGCCGTTTCTATCATTATAGCAAATCCCAAAGCTGCGTTGCCGTTGAAAAGGGTGCTTGCAGAAAGCACACCGCACTCTCAAAAGATCAAAGCTATGATGCAGTTGGGCAGGGTAATGTTAACTGGATTGATGGATGATGGAGAAATAGAGCGTGAACGGTTTGCGGATTTATCTTTTCAAATAGATCAAGCCATCAAGGAAACTTATGGCAATCCAGACCGCAGAAAAAACAAAGATGTTCCCGTAGAAAAATTAAGGGGGCCATTGTTGAATCCGCCAGACCCATTACAAGGTAGAGGCCCGGACTTCCGTTCCAGAATGCGCCCACCTGTCTCCCAAAACGTGCCTTTGTTTGGCAACACACAACCGCTACAACCCAACCAACGACCCCAAATGAATCCAGAAAACATGGCTATGTTGGAGGCATTAAAACGTGTCCCAACACGGGAGCGCGGGTTCACTCCTGCGCCTAACATGAGATGAAGCCCTTATCCCTCTCATTAGCTGGTAGAGGCGAAGACAACGCCGCGCACGGAGGTCAGGTAGCCCATATCAGTGCGGCAGAGGCCGAATTACTCAAAAGGTTGGGCGGTGCTGGCAGCATTAACCCAATAACGGGTCTTCCTGAATATATGTTTGGAGGGTTTACCTACGGTGGCCCTCCCGGTGCGTCATTATCCCCCGGATCAGGCGGGGCGGTTGCTACCAGCGGTAGAGGTAGGGCAGCTAGTTTGGCTCCACAGGGGTTACTTAGCCCGCCCTACGGACTTACTTCCTCAAGAGGAGGACCAAGTAGTAGCACTTCTGTAGCCCCACCTCCGCCACCACCTGCGCCTCCCCCAGCACAATTAGGGGGGCCAAGAGGGAACGTGAGTGCTATAACAACTCCCGCTGAAGCGGCGGCAATTGCTATTACCAAAGGTATGAGTCCAACGATGTACGGGCTTGAAGGACCGGGGGGTATTCTAGGTACCCCGTCGTCACCAAGTCCGGGGTCAGGGTTTGGAGTAGTGACGACCACAGATGGGACACCTGTAACAACCACAGAGGGTATTCCTGTAATGCACGCAAACCTTAGTGGTAGGGTAGCCAATACACCTATTACTAAATCTGATATAGCAACTGCGAAATTCTTTAATCAGCTAGGGGAAGCGACTGAGGGCATTCCTAACATGGTGCTGGCATTTTTATCACAGATGGCGCGGGCACAAACACCACAGAATGTTGCAAGCACACGGGGCGCTCTAGCAATTGCAGGACCGTCAATGGGGTCTCCTTCTGCCACTTTTGGAGGCCCCGGACAAGGGGGCTTACTCCCGTCACAATATGCGCGACCACAAATAAGTTACGGGGGATATACCCCTCCTGCTAAAAGTGCCATTGCACAATTAGTGCAATCCGCTGCACCACAAACTGTTCCTGCAACGACGCAAGATCCTGTGGTTAGCACCGCGCCAGTAAATACAGCACCAGTTACTGCCTTGTTACAAGTAGATCCAGAAGAGGAGGGTTTTTCCCCAGCCGTTCAACGAATACGGCAACTATTCTTTGAAAGCCTAGCATGAAACAGACAATAGCATGGTTATTCGGGGTTGCCTTGGCGGCCCTTTTTTTATGTGGCAGCCCTGCCGCACAAACAAACGAAGAACTATATGAGTTACGCTGCGGAAGTGTGGGGAGTGCCTTTAATATCCTTGAGGAGTATTTTACAGGACGCTGGAACGCTAGGAGAGCGCAGTTACACGAAACAGCCGCTAACAATTACCTTGAACACCATGACGTAACAGATCGGAAGGATGTAGCAGTATACGTCTTTCAATCACGATTTTTCAAAGCCTTCGCCGTTGTGGTCGTCCGTCCAGTTGGCTCTGATAAAGTAATGTGTATAGTCAAGATAGATGGAAGGTTACATAAAGAATATCTGCCCGATGAGCTACATGAAATACTATCAACAGAGAAAGCAATCTGATGCCTGCAAATAATCCAGCCGCTTATTTTATGAACAATCCGATGTATCAAGAAAACCGACCACGGTACGATATGGACCCACTTCTGGCTAAGTTAGCAGAAGCCACTGTAGCACCCCCTGCGAAGACACAGAACCCCCTGTTACAAGCTCTTGCAACGAGCATTATGGATTCTGCCAAAAATATGGGTGGTGCAGGAGTTTCCGCACCAGCCGTGCCTAACCTTCCAGCGGGCTATACTGATGGGACATATGGGGAGTTCACAGACCCGCAGCCAGTAACCTTCTCACAAAACCCAGCACCAGACGTTCCCTTTGAATATAAAACTTTAGAAGAAGCTCAAGCGGCTGTAGAAGCAGCGGCAGGAGGTGAAATAATTCCCGTCATAGTGGAAGAAGGCCAACCGCCTATTGGGTATAATGTCAGACGATCTGGAGGCGGCACATTTGAAGACGCAATAAACGCAGCCAAACAAATACTCCAAAACGCACAGTAAAATGGCTAACCTTGCAGAACTCATGGCATACAATATGCCGAAGAGTGCGCCAAACCCGTTAGCAAACGCTCTAGCGCAGGGTGAGATAAAACCCAGCCTAAAACAGCGACTAAGGGAAAGCGCAGACCTTGCCAGCAGAGAAGAAGCGAGAGAAGAGTTTAAGGAAAATGATTTTCGTTGGATGGAAACACTCAAGGGCGATGACATCAAAACCCGCAAAGATAAGAGCAAGCCTGTTGTGTATATCAACTACGACAAATGGGAAAACAAACTACCTGACGATAGGCTTAAAAATGGGAAGTTGCCGCCAGAGTTAGTAGACAAGTATTTCTTGGCAGAGACTATGCACAATCTGGAGGGCGTTGACCCAGAGATGTATCAGAAGCTGTGGGACGCGGCGACAGGCAGCGAGGCGTATATGGATTGGGCCGCCAATTCCTACAAACATGTTACTACGGGGCGCGAAAACCCTACAATGTATGGGATGCGAGGTAGACCCATAGAAAAACGACCATTCGATGAGTGGCTGAAAAGATCACGTTTTGACCAGACATTAGGCGGGTATCTTTACGCAGGCGACCCAGACTTCCCAACTTTACGAGATTGGAAACGGGCATGGTACTCAGAATCTCCAGAGTTTATGAGACTACTTAACGAACTGGCAACGCAGTTGGAAATACAGTAATGCCTCCACAGGAAGTACCCTTTCCAGTAGAGCCGCCTGTCGTACAACCTCCTCCACAAGACCGATGGCAGGATTATCGTTTTCCAGCCCTACGGAGAGTTGCAGCGGAAGCAGAGAGTGCGGCAGTTGACACGGCTCGTCCCTACATACCTCCAGAGGTACGTCCGTTAATTTCCGCTATTGCACAAGCTCCAAAATACATAGGTTCAGGGGCAGATATCCGTGATGCGCTGCATTATGCAGGAGAGGGAACAAAACGACTTCTTGACGCAATGTCAGCAGATATCAGTAACAAGCAACGTGCCAAAAACGCGACTTCTGCGCTTATCAATGAAGCTACTGCGGTAGCAATGCTTGCACCATTTGCTGGCACTATCAGAAGGGCGGGAACCGCTGGGCTTGAGCGTATCCCCCAAGAGGTATGGGACCGTCTATTAAAACCTGTGCATGGCGGCCCAAGGGTACATGGTGGGGAAATTTACGGAGCGACCCCAAGCAAAAGAACGGGGTTAGTTAATGTTCAAACGATGCCTCAAGACATAACATGGCGGGCAGAACCTGTTTCTCTTGCTCCGCGCAAAAACATTTCCATTGAAGATTTACAAGGAAGTACGCTAATTCCTTTTCCGGGCGATAGGCTGGCTGTGCAGAACGTAACGGAAATCAACAAAATCCCAGTAGATATACCATCACAGGGCGGTCCTTATTATATGAGGACCAAGGAACCGATATTAGAGCTTGATCGTCGTCCTATATGGGCTTCTGACACAAATGTTGCACAAAGGCAACGTAAGCAAGCCGAAGACATAGCAGAACGTGGGGGTGACCCTGTAGGAATATATACGGCAGAAGGAGGGAGAGCGCACAACCAGACTATGGAAGTGCAGTCTGCTATGGTTCAAATGATACGGGCGTTAAATTTGCCTAAAAAGGATATAAAAGAATTTGATGACGCAGTTAGGCAGAAAAAAGTATCGCAGGGACAAGGTGACAAGAAAAGAGACATTTACCCATTTAAGGATTGGCCCGGAATAACCGACCCGGATATCATAGAGTATTTGCGAGGCAAAAGTTCTCATAGGGCAGAGATAGTACAAATATTAGAACAAAAACGGTTCCGTAAACTCAAAGGTACAGAACATGGGTTTCCTGATGTTGCCAGCATCCGGGCAGCACTGACAGAACCAGAGCTTTTTGCAGTACCAAAAGGAACTTCTGGGCTTACTGTGGGACGTTTTGATACTTCCGTTCCCGCGACTGAGCATATACCATCAGGACACAGGACTTATGCAGAAGGTATCCCCGGTACATATTTAGGTGGGACGGAGCCTATACCTCGTGAAATGTTATTCCGTGATTTATATGAAAGAGAGCTTGCGAAAAATCCAAAGGCGAATATTGACCGTTGGCTAACGCACGGGGGGATAGGCAAGGAATCGCAAATAGTAGACCAGCGGTTGGTGGATACCATTGCTGCTTATTTGGAAAGACAGAACAGATGAACGAGGGGCAGCAAGGTTGGCGGCAAATGCTCAACGCCTTGGCATCAAATGTAGTACAAAGATT
>TARA_R110002012_G_scaffold319715_1_pt1 | contig 10099 bp, 5 predicted proteins | sample TARA_R110002012 | Tara Oceans TARA_R110002012 (sample SAMEA4396515) | marine metagenome | biome: Westerlies Biome; feature: [DCM] deep chlorophyll maximum layer (ENVO:01000326); material: water (ENVO:00002006), including particulate matter (ENVO:01000060) such as... | depth 40 m
AAGCCAGATTCTATAGCGGAGGAGCTAGTGGCTGGTGGAGTTTAGGCGATAGCACAGTTGGAGTATCTAAAATGGTAGCGGAGGTTAAAAATAATACCTCTGATGCTAGATATTCTCGACCTGTTTATGATGCGATTACCTCTTGGAAGATATATCACTTTCATGACACAAGTGCTACTGCGCCTATGCGTGGTTACGAAATTGTTCAAGACAATAAAGTACTACGTTGGGATGCCTCAAATATTGGCGCTTTTTTATTGAAATTGAGGGATGACCATAAAAGTGAATATCAAGAAATTGTTAATGCGATCAAATTAGTTACACCATTTTTTGACGATTTCCAATTGGAACCACGTAAAAGTGGCGAAAAAGAAGAAGTTAATTTGAGCTGGACTCAAAAAGGCTCTGACTACCCAATGCAGCCCTATCACTTATCAGATGGCTCTATTCGTTTTATTTGTTTAGCCACAGCATTGCTACAGCCGAACCCGCCCTCGACCATTATTATCGATGAACCAGAGCTGGGTTTACATCCTGCAGCGATTGCTATTTTAGCAGAGCTCATTAAAGCAGCGTCTGAACGCACTCAAGTAGTTATAGCCACTCAGTCACCAGAATTAATTAATTACTTTTCTATTGAAGATATCATTGTTGCTAACAGAAAAGACAGTGCAACAACATTCACCCGATTAGATGAAAAGGATTATGAAGATTGGCTTGAAGATTATTCTGTTGGTGAACTTTGGAATAAAAATATAATTGCTGGGGGGCCTGTGAATGAGTGATTACATGGAGGTTGTCGCAATAGTTGAAGGTAGAACAGAGCAAATATTTATTGAGCGTATTCTCAAACCCTATTTAGCAGCAAAAAACATTTTTATGACGGCGACGCAAATATCAAAGCCAGGTCAAAAAGGTGGCGATGTGAAATTTAGCCGTGCTGAAAGAGACATTGGCCGCTTTTTAAAGCAAAGAGCTGATACCTATGTAACACAGTTTTTTGATTACTATGGCCTAAAAGAGTGGCCTAATTTAGAGACTATTACTAATCAAAACCATATAGAAATAGCAGCGCTGTTAAATGATGGCGCAGTAGAAAAGATAAAACAAAATCATACCAATATCGATATTGATAAAAGATTTATTCCTTATATGGCGATGCATGAGTTTGAAACCTTATTGTTCAGTGATGAAGCTATTTTAGCGAATGCGCTTAAGGTAAATGTTGAAGATGTTAATGCCATTGTTGAAGCATGCGGAGAGCCAGAGAAGATTAATAATAGCCGAGAAACTGCCCCGTCAAAACGTTTAAATAACTTAAAGCCTAGTGGTAAATTCAGAAAAACAACCGAAGGTATCACCATTGCAGAACAAATAGGCATAGATAAAATGCGTGCCCGTTGCCCTCTTTTCAATGAATGGTTGAACAAAATAGAAGCTACGATGGAAGCTGTGGCAGGAGACGAAAATGAAGCTTAATTTCAAACCCCTTGAATATCAGCAAAAGTCGGTACAATCGGTTATTGATTGCTTCAATGGTCAACCTAACTCTAAAGGCATTCAATATCGTATTGATCCTGGTTTAGTTAAAAAAGGCCGCACTCAAAGTGTGAACTTTGATGAAGAGGGCTTTAAAAACGCTGCAATTCAGTTGTCGGAAGACCAATTATTAGAAAATATTCATGATGTACAAAAAGCACAGAACTTACCTTTGTCTAATGGATTAAAATATTTTACTGATGATAAAGGGGCAAAGTTAAAAGGCGTTTACAAACCTGGTGCAGATATTAATTTAGATATCGAAATGGAAACAGGAACAGGTAAAACCTACTGTTACATTAAAACTATTTTTGAGCTAAATAAACAATATGGCTGGTCAAAATTTATTATCACTGTACCTACTATTGCAATACGCGAAGGTGCACATAAATCACTAGAAGTAACGGCTGAGCACTTTAACCAAATTTACAATAAAAAGATTCGGTTTTTCACTTACAACTCTAAAGATTTACACAAGATAGAAAGCTTTTCGTCTGACTCAGGCATTAACGTGATGATCATTAATATTCAAGCGTTTAATGCAACTGGCGCAGATAACCGTCGTATTTATGAAGAGTTAGATGATTTTCAAAGCCGTAGGCCAATAGATGTTATTAGTGCTAACAGACCGATATTAATTTTGGATGAACCACAAAAAATGGAAGGTAAGGCCACGCAAGAGTCTTTGCCGCGTTTTAATCCATTATTTATCCTTCGCTATTCAGCAACTCATAAAACCGTTCATAACAAGATTCACCGCCTTGACGCTTTAGATGCCTATAATCAAAAGTTGGTAAAGCGTATATCTGTGCGTGGTATTAAAACCAATGGTTTAGCAGGCACAAATGCTTACCTTTACCTTGAACAAATAGAAATATCTAAAAAAGCCCCAGTTGCACGTTTAGAGATTGAGCAAAAACTAAAATCCGGCAACATTGTGCGCAAAATCATCAAAGTACATAAAGGTGATCGACTTATCGATTTATCTAATGGCTTAGCCGAATATGAAGGCTTTGTCGTTTCTGAAATAAATGCGGTTACGGATACCATTGATTTTTTAAATGGTAAAAGTATTCAGGTTGGTGTCGCGTCAAATGATATTACTGAAGAGGCTATGCGCCGGATTCAAATACGAGACACTATTAAAACCCACTTAGACAAAGAACGCCGATTATTTGCAAAAGGTATTAAGGTGTTATCACTATTTTTTATCGACTCAGTCGTTAAATATCGTGACTACAGCCAGAAAGATGAAAAAGGCGAATACGCTAGAGCGTTTGAAGAAGAATATGAAATTTTAAAATTAGAGTTTTTATCTGAGTTACCTGAATCTGACCCATATAAAAAATACCTCGCTAACATCAGTAGTAACAATACTCATGAAGGCTACTTCGCGATTGATAAAAACCGAAAGCAAGTAGACCCCAAAGTTAAAACTCGTGGTGAAGAGCGAGGTTTAGCGAATGATGAAGGGGCGACTGCCGCTTACGATCTTATTCTGAAAAATAAAGAACAACTATTAAGTTTTAGTGAACCTAAGCGTTTTATCTTCTCTCATTCAGCATTGCGTGAAGGTTGGGATAATCCGAATGTTTTTGTGATATGTATGCTTAAACATGCAGACTATGACAATGTGGTATCCCGCCGCCAAGAAGTCGGCCGTGGTTTACGTATTGCGGTTAATCAGAATGGTGAAAGACAAGATCACCCTGCAACGGTTCATGAAACCAATATCTTAACTGTGGTGGCCAACGAAAGTTTTGGTGACTTTGTAAAAGGTTTACAAAGCGATATTGCCGAATCGCTATCAGCTCGACCTAAGAAAGCAGATAAATCGTATTTCGTTAATAAAGTGATCAAAACAGATGATGGTGACTTAGTGATTAGTGACGACATGGCAAAAGCTATAGAGCGTTACTTAATTAAGAATGATTACACTGACGATAATGATGAAATTACTGATCTTTATCATAAGGAATTGAAAGCCGGTGAGCTTGGTAAACTCCCCGAGTCATTAGCGCCTTTTACTGACCAGGTTATCGAGTTAATTAACGGTGTATTTAGCCAAGCACAGATGCCTGAAATTACTGATGATCGAAAACCTAAATCGAATGTATTAAATGCTAATTTCGATAAAAAATCGTTCCAAAAACTTTGGAGTAAAATAAATCGTAAAGCAGTATATCAAGTTAATTTTGATTCAAGTGAATTAGTTAAAAATTCAGTAGATGCAATTAACCAAAATTTATTCGTGACGCCTTTGCAATACACTATCGAGGTGGGCGATCAAAAAGAACAACTTTCTGAAAATGAACTAAAACAAGGGAGCAGCTTTGAGGTTAGAGAGACTGATCGACAATTGCACAAAACAACTGTGCAATCTTCAGTGCCTTATGACTTATTAGGTGAAATTTCTGAAGATACTAAGTTAACTCGAAAAACTATTTGTGAAATTCTACAAGCAATTACACCTGAAAAATTTGGCTTATTTAAAGTTAACCCTGAACAGTTTATTAGTGAAGCAACGCGTTTAATTAATGAAGAAAAAGCAACGGCTACCATTCAGCATTTGTCTTATGACCTAATTGATGAGACTTACGATACGGATATATTAACTCAGAATCAGGTGATAAATGATTTTAGTAAAGTCGTCGATAACCTTAAAAAACACGTTTATGATTTTGCATCTACAGATTCGAAAGTTGAACGAAAATTCATTGAAGAAATGGACACCAGCAACGAAATTGAAGTTTATGCCAAACTACCAAGAGGTTTTACTATTCCAACACCACTTGGCACAGAAGGATACAATCCTGATTGGGCAATAGCGTTTAAAGATGGCGCTGTTAAACATGTGCTGTTTATTGCTGAAACCAAAGGTTCGATGTCTACTATGCAACTTAAAAAAATTGAAGAAGCTAAAATTGAATGTGCGAAAAAGTTCTTCAAGCGTTTAGAGCTAGAAGTAGATTCAGACGATGAAGCTGAAAAAGTTAAATTCAATATGGTTGCCAGCTACGGTGATTTATTGAAAGTAGTGGGACAGAATTAAGGAAGATAAATTATTTCCAACAAATTAAACTCAAAGTGCGAGTGAATTCTATTCAGCTTAAAGCTACTTCGATTGCGAGTTGATAGATTTGTATTGATTAGGATACTTAATAGTGTCAATTTGGACAAAAAAATAAAGTAATTACAAAAGCCAACAAGGATGTAAAATGAAATTAAAATGCGCCAAAATTCAAAATTACCGTTTACTTAAAAACGTTAACCTCACTTTCGATAAGCGGACAACTTTGATTGTAGGGCGGAATAATGCAGGAAAAACTTCTCTAGCTGAGATTTTTAGGAGTTTTTTATCGCAAAGTGGGCCTAAAATTAAATATGAAGATTTTAATCAATCATGCTTATGTAAATTTGAACTGGCATTAAAAGCTTTTCAAAAAGGAAAACCTGATAAGCTAATTCGTCGCCTTTTGCCATCAATTATCTTGGAGTTAACTCTTGATTATAAAGACGACGCCAATGATTATGGAATTTTAGGCGATTTCATTGTTGATCTGGACGATAAGCTCTTTGAAACGAATGTCCAAGCTTGCTACCAGTTAAAGGACGGTAAGATTAAAGATTTCTTTGGCGCATTAGATTGCTCCCATAAAGAAAAAAGGAAGAAGTACTTTACGGACTTAAAAGCCGCAATAAATTTGCATTATGAAGCTGTCATATATGCGGTTGAACCAACGAACCCCAATAACAAAGTTAGAGTTGAATTCTCGAAGTTTAAAAAGCTCTTATTGCCGGGGTTGATTAACGCTCAAAGAGGTTTAGATGACGAGACCCATACGGAAAGGGATGTTCTGGGAAAATCGCTAGGGAAGATTTTTAACAGCGCAAGCAGTACTGGTGCTCCCGAAGCCTTTAAAGCTAAATCTGACGAGGTAAATAAGGTTGTAGAGGAACTACAGGAAAAAGTTGATACTGATTTTCAAGATAAGGTTAAAGCTTTATTACCTACACTAAATATTTTTGGCTATCCTGGTCTGCAAGATCCCAATTTGAGTGCGGCTACACAACTTAATGTTAAGTCTTTGTTGGAAAGTAATACGCGTGTCTTTTATGAGGGGGAAGATCATTTTACTTTGCCTGAAACATATAATGGCTTGGGGGTTAGAAACCTAATTTTTATCCTCTTTAGAATTTATGAATATTTTCGGGATTTCCAATCTCAATCTACACCACCAAAGGGACATCTGATCTTTATTGAGGAACCAGAAGCTCACCTTCATCCGCAAATGCAGGAAGTATTTATTAGGCAACTGGATGAAATTGTTAGTGAGTTTCAAAAGCAATTAAATGATGGAAATATCTGGCCAGTACAATTTGTTGTTAGCACCCATTCATCTCATATAGCCAATGAAGCGGATTTTAGTAAAGTTCGTTACTTTCTATCAAAGCAAGGCCAAGAAACTAAAGTAAAGGATCTCGGTGAAGCTTTTCAAGGAGAGGAAGTAAAAGCGGACAAGGAGTTTTTGCATAAGTATTTAACTTTAACTAAGTGTGATCTGTACTTCGCTGATCGAGCAATATTAATAGAAGGAGCCACTGAGAGAATATTGCTTCCGGAAATGATTCGAAAAACAGATGACATAGAGCTGACAGAGTTAAGACGAAAATACATGTCTGTGGTTGAAGTCGGCGGAGCCTATGCTCATCATTTCTATAAGTTTATTGATTTTCTTGAATTAAAGACATTGGTTATTACTGATTTAGATTCGGTGAAAGCTACTCAAGGAGAGCAAAGGGTAAGTTATCCCGCCTCTATAGTGAGTACCGGGACTCATTCCAGTAATGCAGGGTTATCAAACTGGTTTGGCAAAACAGGTTATGCTGATTTAAATGAACTTATGGGTAAAGGGAGTGATGATAAAATTTCTGGTTGCCGTCGGCTGGCTTACCAAATATCAGAGGATGAAGGGGGAGTTTGTGGCCGTAGCTTTGAAGATGCCTTCATTTTAGCTAATGTCGATCTATTTGAATTGGACAAACTCCAAGGTTTAGAGTTAGAGAACGCAGTATTCGCAAGAGCTAAAGAAGAAAGCAAAGACAGCAAGGCTAACTTTGCCATTAAGTATGTTATTGAGCAGCCCGATTGGTCAGTTCCCAAGTACATTAAAGATGGGCTCGTATGGCTTGATGAAGATCACTTAGTCGAGGAAGCGTAACTATGACACAGGTGAGTCCAGCTGAAAAAGCATCAGAAGAAACTCTTGCCAAACTTAGATCTTGTATCGATAAAAATCAGTGCTTTCGATTGGAAGCAGGTGCGGGAGCTGGTAAAACATACTCTCTCATTGAGTCAATACAATATTTGATAAACAAAAAATCCAGTGAGTATCTGTTAAATGAACAACATATCGCCTGTATAACATATACAAATGTTGCTAAAGGTGAGATCAAAGACAGAACTGATAATCACCCGGTTATATTTGCAGACACTATTCATGCTTTTAGTTGGAGTATATTGCAGCATTATCAGGTTAAGTTAAGAGAATTAATACCTGAATTAGGTGATAAGTGGGTTAAGAGAGTTGAAGAGGCTGGGGGCATCACTAATCATGTAGTTAGATATGATCTTGGTTTTGCAAACATTAATGATAATGCGATCACGCTTCATCATGATGATGTCATTGCTTTAATGGCCAAGTTGTTAGCTTACCCTAAATTTCAAAAACTACTTAAGAACAAATTTCCGGTTATTTTTATCGATGAATATCAAGATACTGATGCGCAGCTGGCTCAAAGTATTGTTAATAATCTAATAGATAATAAATCGGGAATTATCATTGGTTTGTTTGGCGATCATTGGCAAAAAATTTATGGCTCGTCTGCTTGTGGTTTAATTGAAAGTAATGCCGATCTGATTGAAGAAATTGGTAAGAAAGCTAACTTTCGTTCAGATAAGAACATTGTAGATAGTTTAAATAGGATGAGGCCGGAGTTACCTCAGGCGGAATCAAATCCACTCTCTGCTGGAGTCATAAAAGTTTACCATTCAAATGATTGGCAGGGAGTCAGGCGTACTGGTGGCCACTGGAAAGGCGACTTGCCAGAAGAAGATGTTAAAGAATATATAGATAAAGTTAAACTGCTGCTCGAAGAAGATGGTTGGCATATGAGCCCTGAGAAAACTAAAATTCTCTTCTTAACCAACAACCTTATTGCTAGTGAGCAACAATTTAAAAATCTAGCTGGTTGCTTTACGTATACGGATGATTACCTTAAAAAGGCTGATAAATACATTAAATATTTTTTAGATATTGTAGAGCCTGTTTCTTTAGCATTTCAGCAGCGTAATTATGGTGAATTGTTTCAGTTAGTGAATCAAGGTCATCTACGGCTCGCTAGTCAAACAGATAAACAAGTTTGGGCAACAAACCTAGAAAAGCTAATTCAAGTCAGAGATTCCGGCACTATTGGCGAGCTGATGGAGTTATTGAAAGAAACTAATACTCCTCGTCTACCAATGAAAGTATATGAGTCTGAGAAAAAATATACCGAAATTCATAACAGAGAAGAACCTAAAGATTTATCGGATGAAGATAAGCGTTTTTATAATAAGCTTAAGAAAATTAAAGAGGTAAACTACAAAGAGGTAATAAATTTAGGAGAGTACATTGATGAAAAAACACCTTTTTCAACTAAGCACGGTGTAAAAGGAGCACAATTTGACAACGTACTGGTAATCTTAGGCCGTGGGTGGAACCATTACAATTGGAATCAAATGCTTGAATGGATGAATCAATCTCCCCCTCAAGACAGGATAGATATCTATGAACGTAATCGAAACCTGTTTTATGTTAGTTGCTCAAGGGCTAAACATAATTTAACGCTGCTATTCACACAAGAGTTGTCAGACGATGCACTTGCTCAAATTGAATATATCGCTGGAGCCGATAATTTAATTGGCAATCCATTTTAGTTAATTATTTTCCTTTAGAGAGTAGAAGCGTTAAAGCATAGCACCATGAGCAATAGGTGCAGCCTTAATAGCTTCTGAAACGACAATTTAGTGCTATTGATAATCAATTAGATATTTTTACCAACGCAGTAGCTAGTTTGGCTAATGCTTCTTTTCGTTCATCCAAGTAATCATGTTTGTTATAAATACCTTCAACGCCTTTGAGTTTATGGTTAAGGCAACGCTCGGCAACATGACCTGGCGTGCCTTGTTGTGCTAGCAACGTACGGCAAGTACGGCGTAAGTCGTGAACAGTAAAATGAGGCATATCACCCATTAAGTTGGGTGGCTGCTTCTTTTTGCCGGCTTCATGGCCAAAGAGTTTGGTAATGGCACGATTCAGCGTGTCAGCTCCCATATGAGGCTTCTTGCTGGTTCTGCGACTAGGAAATACATATTCAGACCCAAAGGCTCGTACTTTTAACTCTTCTAGCCAGATAAGTACTTCAGGTGCTAACGGAACCGTAAAACCAACATTGGTTTTACTTCTTTCTGCTGGTAGGTTCCATATTTTATTTTCTAAATCAAACTCATCCCACTTAGCTTCGCACAACTCTGATTTACGAACGCCTAGGCAAACCAACAATAAACAGGCTAGGTAGTTCTCTCGACTAAAACTGTCGTTATGTTTTTTGGCTGTAGCAAAAAATTGTTTGAGTTCTTCTTCACTCAATGCTCGTTCTCTGCTTTTTTCTACGCCGCCAGCATCTTTAAAAGTAAAGGCGGCAGCAGGGTTATAGGCGAGTAAATCGAGTTTTATGCCGTGATTGAATAATTGTTTACAATAGCCTAGTGCATCATTAGCGATAGCTAATCTACCTGAAGATTTTATATCCTCTATCGTGGTACGAATATCTCTGGCGGTTACCTGGTCAATTTTAAATTCACCAATATGTGGGGCAATATCTTTGGTATAAATGCGTTTGGGGATTTTTGGGTGTTTAAGTCTAGCTTCGAGTGTTGGATACCAGTCTTCAAATAGGTCATCCACTGTTTTAATGCTTTCTTGCTCGGCACGTTTTTTTGCTAACAGCGGATCAAGGCCTTCTCTGAGTTGCTTCATTTTAGAAGCGGCTTCAAATCGAGCATCTTTTAACGAAAGATCTGAGTACTTACCCAGCGTCATTTCTTTACGTTTTTTATTGGAAGTGTAGCGAACCATCCAATAAGCTGAGCCTGACTTTGGAACAACAAAATACAACCCACCACCATCGGCGTAGCGACCTGCCTCTTCTTTTTTTATTTTAGACTCTACTTCCTTAACCGTTAGGTTACCCGTAGTACTCATAGTGCTCCCCAAGCCTTATATCTCTTGAGGTTCAGTTTACCCACCACTAGTGCTTTTGTAAACACCCACCTACCCACCAATTAGCCCACCACTTAGGTATGGATTTCGGTGGGTAACTGTGAACAACTACGAACGGTGTTTTTAATTAATCCCTTTAAAATCAGTAAATAAAAGGCAGTTATGGAGCTTGGCGAATACTATTCAATATTTTGGATCTGCTCTCTCATTTGCTCGATTAACACTTTTAACTCTAC
>TARA_R110002012_G_scaffold183899_2_pt1 | contig 10096 bp, 6 predicted proteins | sample TARA_R110002012 | Tara Oceans TARA_R110002012 (sample SAMEA4396515) | marine metagenome | biome: Westerlies Biome; feature: [DCM] deep chlorophyll maximum layer (ENVO:01000326); material: water (ENVO:00002006), including particulate matter (ENVO:01000060) such as... | depth 40 m
CCAGCCCAACTCCACCGCTATCAGTACCGTCCGTAACACTCAAAGCTGCCCAGGTGTCGTCATTCTTACGGTACTTAGCAGAGATTGTAGTGTTTGCCGTACTATTCGCTGATCCGATAACGACACGGACTCCACGTACTGGCGCACTAAAACAGAGATAAAGTTTATCTCCAGTAGCTGCGCCATCCAGTACAGTACCCGTACCATTAGCAGTATTTCGATCTGCTAGGTTTCTAACAAGATCTCCACCGCTGTCGATATATTGAGAACCAGTATCACCACTTGCATCGTAAAACACAGCACCGATAAGTGCAGGATTTAGTGCGAGTCTGAAGTCTGTAGTTGGTTGAAACAGTATAAACTGATCATATGTTGGTCGTATACCAAGAGTTGCATAGGTAGTTGACGTACCTAACGTCTCTCCCTGAATCTTGGTAGCTTGATAGTCTGCCATAAATCCACCTTTGGCTGGGTATAATGCCCCCAGCCAAGGCGGTATTATTAAACTTCGTCGGCCCAGGCATCTACACGTCGAACACGGATGGTATTAGCACCATCATTGGCTCGCGTGATAGCTTGAACTGAACCACAGAGCAGGGTAGCTGCTGTAACACAGGTTGCGAGAGCACCTGCAGCAACACCATCAATCCAGAAAGCAGCGTTTCCGCTACTGTCTACCTCAACCCTTAGAGTACGTACTTCGCCGTCGGCCCAGTCTGTACCCGTGTCGATGGGAGTTTGATCGGCATTGTTTTTCACAGCAGCAAGCATGATAGAGGATGTAGCGTGGTCTGCATCTACAACAAACCCTACAGCATCTGTAGCAACTGTAGTTAGAGTATCTCCCACATAGTGAATAGCTATTGAGTTATTGCTTTCTGATTTAGCATCAGTAAAGCCAAAGAAGAAGCCACAACCAGTAACGTCAGTGACAAGGATTCGTGCTTCAATAGCAGAATAGTTAGACCCGCTATAGATAATAGGGGTCGATATCATACAGGAATCGTTATCTGCAGTTCCAGTGGTAATCAATAGTTCACCACCAGCTACCTCAGAAATAGCAATAGTATCCGATGTACCTGGAACAGCAACTGCCCAAGCATCAGTACTAAGTGTATCTACCATAAATTTATCAGAGAAATGATTTTGTTTCTCTAACAGGTCGCCAACAACGTTAGCCCGATGCTTTGCATCATTGACAAATTGTATCTCTCTTCCGACTTTTACAACGTGACTCATAGTCTCCCTTTCAGCCCACCACGGAGCGGTAGCTTCATTCGTTTAATTTCATCCCCAAACTCATCATCGCCAGTACCTTTTCATCAGGTACCTCAAGGGTGAAGGTTGAGGGACGACGCCTTACCCAGGCATAAATTGCGTATTTTTTTCTATCATCATCTACAGGTTCATTAGTAACTCTGGAAGGTGGAGTCATTTTTAAAACAGTAAAACCTTGGCGTTCAAGGTGTTTACCAAAACGATTCTGATACGTTCCAGCGTGCCACTGAACCTTTTCCTCGGAAGTAGGGAGGGGCACCGTAAACGATGCCCGCTCCCACACCCCGTTCTCTGCCAGTGATCTATCCGCATAGGAGCGGTTAGTCAAACCTTTACTTGGCATCAATCTCGCTACCAAAGCCAGACTTCACAATCTTGTGGCCGTAGACGTTGTACCCGACGTACTGATCAAACAAACCATCTTCAACGTTCAAGTCTTTAACCATCGTAATAGATTTTTGCTCTGCAAAGGCAATAGCTTCTTTCTGGAACAAAGCGTTCTTCGTACCCGCGGTGCCTGCTTCCAAGTTGTTGGATTTGTAAATATCAAAGGTGTAGAGACTACCAACGAAACCTGGCCCCTTGTCGCCATTTACATTACCAATGGCAGAGGCGTATAGGCTGTTAGTGTAGCGCTCGATCTTCAACATACTTGTCCATGTACCTGGAGAAACCACCAAGTAACGGCTTTCGTTAGGCGCATTTGCATCATCAAGAACTTGTTGTGCCTGCAAGATCAGGTCGTCCGTAACGTCCACGTTGTCAGAACCAATAGCAGTAAAGGCGTCAAGACCGTTTGAGTTGTCTCCTGCCAATTCACTATCAACCTTCAACGCAACAGCTTGTCCGATACCTTCAGTTAGCAGCGGCACATAGGTGGACATTGCCTGTACACCCATTTCTGCAGGAACCCTAAACGCTTTGTATGCCATCTGGTTAACAACAAGTTGTGTCTGAGATTCAGTCACAGCATCAAATGTTAGCGATGCGCCTGTTCCAAATGTTGAACGCTTGTTAGCACCAGTGTTCTGCGTAAAGTTAGGAATATTTACCGTGTCACCACGACCAACCCCGATCTCTGGCTCCCACCGCCTATCCATAAGCGGAGGAAGAACCGTGTTAGAACGGTAGGTGATCGAAGCAAGCGACGACCATTGCTCTGGCAAATAGGTCGCCATTGTCGTTGCTGTCATATCAGCCATAATTTACCTCTTGTAATTGACTCCAGTTTCCTTGTGGAGTGCTTCGTATAGAGCATTTTTGTGCTCATTTAGTTGTTTTACTGTCATCCGCGATGTATCAATATTAGATAAAGCTTCACTTGAAGCATTCCTATTAGATGAGGTAGTTGTCGATTCTCCGGTATCTACCCGTCCAAGATCCTTCATAATATCAGATCTGATTTGTCGAGTAAGTTGCTCAACATCAATCTGAGTACTTGGGGAGTTTGCTTGGCGAGCATCTGCCAGTGCCTCGGTTACCCGTCCGCTGTACCACAAATCTCGGGATCGAGTATACTTTTCATCGGTATTGAAATTATCATCACCAATGATATCTGATAACTCTCCCATAGCTTTAGAGATGTATTCATCATTTTGCTTCTGTGCATGAGTTTGTTGCATAACATTATTCAGGCTAGAAGTATCAATTAATGAACTTGATCCTAAAGCATCTACCATAGCAGCCATTGTTGCTTCCCACCGAGAATCAGAACCAGAGGACTTGAATTGTAACTCAGCAAGCTGTCTTTTCAGATTTTTTTCACTAACGTCTTTTGCTGAAAGCTTGCGCTGTAGGTTCTGGTATTCTTCTTTGGTGAAAATCCGATCTTCTTGACTATCATCTACGGGGGTTTCAACTATTTGATTATCCGTTGTAGTCACTTCTTCGTCTGCCATGATTCTCCTTGGTTAGCCACTCGTAGTGGGTTTCCATATTTTGTGAGTGAATTATATCACAAGCTAACTATACTGTCAACCTGTTTATCCGTCTATTGGTTTTAAATCCCAAAACTTTACGAGGAAGCGTTCTATCTCAGGGTTGTTACGTCTGAGATTTTTACGCTCTCTAGCTATCTTTCTATTGATAGCCTTGAGTTCAAAGCCCAGAGACGATCTTTGTTCTAAAGCAGCTTCTTGTTCTGCTCTATTTAGCATTTTAAGGTTACCCCAAAGTATTTGCTCTCTTGGGGGAAAACTCTGCCATACTTCCCAATAAGGTTTAAGCGTATCTAAGTTTTGAAAATAGTCTATTACTACAGGGTCTAGATCTCCCCTGGCAAACTTTTTATCTTTGATTAGTTGTTCAACTTTTTTAATAGTGCTTTCCCCAAATTCTGCTTTTAGATTTATTTTGTTATTATCCATTGCCATATAGTCAAGTTCACCGTACTCATCTATATGAGAGAAAACTTGAGTCATATAGGCGTCGTATGCCTGATCAAAGAGTATGTCTGGATTACCCCCTTGCCTTAGCTTTCCCACTACATCTGGGTATCTTTCCTTCAAATCACTTTGACGTGTATTACGATCTTGATTAGCATTACTAATCATTTTCCTAAACTGTAATCCTCTCTTGGATCCATGTATTCCCTTTACGAATTGATCACTAGCAGCAGTAACATCTATAGCCCATTTATCATCAAACTCATTTAGACTTTTAAAGAAATCTACTCGATCTCTATTATAATCAAATAGACTATCTTGCTCAGTGGCTTTAAGTGATTGGGCCTCCAGTTCAGTTTCGTTCTCTTGGTCTATAACAAATTTCTCAGCCTTATCAAGTTCCTCATAGTTTCTACCATGTTTTTCTTGAGAAAACTTATCTTTCATATCAACTAAGACATCTCTCTCTCTTGGAGTAGTAGCTGATAAACCAAAGAACTCTGCACCGAAAGCGCCTCCTTTCTGCGCCCATGATCCTGTAGCAAGTATTCCCTGTAAGGCGAAAGGTAGTAATTCTCCACCAAAAGCTGAAGCAAGATTTTTAGCCCCCCCAGGTGTGATTTCTATATTGTCCTCATCAGGTAATTGTTCTCCAATACCAGTTTCACCAAGGAATAGGTTCATAGATGAACCAGCTAAAGGCGATGAGTTAGACCTTACAAATCTTAATAGAGGATTTTTTCTATACTCATCTGCGTCAAACAGTCTGAAACTTACGAAATCATTGGGTGACTCTGATAAACTTTCTAGTACTCCTGCGGCAGTCCTGGCAAAGGTTCTCATTTTACCGCCAATACCAACCTTCACTCCGCCTACTTCTACCTTTAGAAAATCACCATCTTCTGGGTTGAAATTTATATCTTGATTGAACATGTTGCCGAAACCCTGCATGGTGGTATATCCACCTATCATCATGCTAAACATTGCATTTCTTGCTTCTCTCCCTGCTAGTCCGCCTTTGAAAGCGTCCAGGGTAAGAGCAGCCATTGCTCTCGTGTATCGAGGGCTAAACATGGCAAAAGCTTGTTCAAAAGCACGTTGCCTTTTATTCACACCCATGCGTGCGGTATCAATAGTGCCCATCATTTTATTACAGTACTTTGCTAGGTCAGCAAGACCGGCTGGCCCCTGCTCCCGTAGTACAGTATTTCGCATAGCTTTGTAAGTTTCTAGTTTTCCTTGATCAAGGAACATATCAAAAGAGTTACCAAACCTTTGTAATAGATGACCGGCATAATTTCTGTCCATCCGTGCAAGCCAACCATTATTTTCAAGGCTGGCAAATAAGTCCGCACTACCGAAAATCCCACCATTTTCTATAAACTCAACAGCCACATCAGCATTTTGATTTATATAAGCTGCTTTTCTGGCTGGTGACTTCTGGAATGATTTTATGTGATCGTAAGCAACTTTTGCCCAAATCTTAGGGCTTCTAAAAAATAGTGGAAGGCCCTGGATAAATACGCTACCAAAGTCAGTAGAAGCTTTCATAGTTCTAAGGCTATTAGCAACATCTGCGGCTTTACCAAGTACGCCTCCAACATTGTCAGCATTAAGAGCATCTTCTACTGCTTGTGCCTTTTTCTCATCTACAAATTCCAGCGGGTCATTGCCAAAGCCAAGTTTTCTGGAAGCAAAACCAGCCTCGGTTGTAGTAGATACTGTTCCCAAATCGTCTATTGGTACTTCAAAAGTCTTTTCCCATGCTCGACGACCAAGACTTGACCTTGAAGCATCTGTTAAAGCCCCCATAAAGGCTGGACTTTTTACCAAAGCAGCATCTGCTATGTCTGTGTAAACCTCTTCAACATAGTTCAAGAGAGATTGTTCAAGGTTGTTAAAGTTAAATTTTCCTGTACCACCTTTTGTGAATGCTTGATTTTCAGAAAGAAGTTTAGTCGTTAGTGGTTGGAAGTCAAATTGTCCAGATCCTTGATTTCTAAATCCTTCCAGACGTTGCTTTTCAGTAAGATCATTAATGATCATTTTCACTTCATTAACATATTCAAACTGACTTTCCGATAAACCGTAGATATTACCAGCTTCTATTGGAGAATCGAAAATATCTCTAACAGTAATATCTTTTGTTGTCAATTTTTGGTGGATATGTGGTCGGTCTCCCTTCCAAATAGTTTTGACTGGGGAGTCTAGATACATAGCTTGCGTGCTCCCTACGATGGGAGCAAGTGGCTGGAAATGTTGTTGAAAACTACCCAGATGGGATAGTCTTGATCCTATTACAACAGAAAGGTTATGACCGGCACTGATCATCCCTTCACGTATAATAAAGGCTCCCTCTAAAGAGTCGGCCCTAGTTGTTCTTGACGGGTCTGCTACTTCAAGTATTTTTTTGCCTACCCTGTTGAAACCTCTATTTACTAGTGAACCCATGTTCTTAGCGAACTCTTCTGGGCCTGGTAAGTCAGGTATTCGTTTTGCCCCTTTTACTGCTAGTTCGATACCTGGGTCATATAATCTGACAAAAGATTTGCCTGTAAGCATTCCTCTCTTAGCAAGACCTATGGCTCCCATGTATGTCATCGGGTCTGTTCCTAGTTGAAGACCTAGCTTCACCCAGCCTGGAGCACCCCATTCATCAAAGGAATCACCTAGTGCCATCCAGAAATTCTGTCCTTCACTTAACTTTTTATCAACATTTGCTTTTACTTCATCATCACCAATCATTTGAGTAAGTGCATATGCGACTCCACCAGCTACCGGATCAGCAACATATTCATCATATATCTCTATGACTTCCATTACTTTACCAACTGTGTTGCCAAAGACCGCTCCCAGAGCGTCGATAAACATATTAGAATCTTTATCTACATCGCCTTCGTACTCGTTGTTGGCAATTTTAGAAGCAGCGTCATTTATTCTTTGTTCTGCGTATTTGTTATAGAGAAAATACGTATCAGGATCTTCTCTCAACTTATTTGCAGTTTCTTCTTCATCAGTTCCGAGAATGTCCATAATTTGCCTATTAGACATTCTTGGTAAAATTTGTTGTAAAGTATACTCCTCGTTACGAGTTGCTCTATCAGCAACAGCCGTAACGTTTTGCATGTGAGTAGAAACATCTATTGTCCTAGACGCATTACTCGTAGGCAAACTATTTATTTTATAAACGTTGGGAGAGTTGGGTAGATTATCCAAGCGTCCTCCTTGAACCACCTGTGGGAGCAGCGGTCGGCGCTCCTCTAGTTAATTTCTGGAGAATTTCTTCTTTACTCATCCCAGTTCTTGCCTGAATAGCAAAGATAACATCTCTTTTTTCTTCTGGAGATAGTCGAGAAAATGATTGGATATTGTGTGTCAGGAAGGGATCAGTATCTCCTTCTATATCCGTCAAGAATTTTGAGGGTTCAATGCCAATCATCTTAGCGATATCATCAAACATCCCCATCTTTTTAAGTGAGAATAGTATTGCTGGATTAGATGCGAATGTCATCATAAAGTCTATCTTCATTTTTCTTCTATCGAGTTCTAGTTGATCTGAACGGAGCCTTTCAGCAGCCCTGTTAGATCTTATTGATTCGGATAGATTGCCTTCTGCAATAGCTACCTCAAAGTTATTTTGCTCCCTCAATCTTTCTTCTGCAATAGCAGTTCTTTTATTCATTTCACCTTGAGTAAATTTTGCTACAGCCATTGAAGAACTTGGATCAGTTATCTTCCCAAGTTGATCTTGTAGATAGCTTTGGCCTTTTGTCATTATTGAATAATAGATAGGTGCCGTTGCTTTTAGTTGGGGAGTTAATTCACCCCCTTTAGCATCAGTAAAAACTTGACTATTACCCTCCGTTCGTATCTCAATAGCATTTTCTATAAACCAATTTTGAAGATCATTTGTTTGTGTGGATACATCTTTTGCGGTTTTTGGTGGTGGTAAATCTACTTTAAACTCGCTGAGTTGTTCTCCATAATCTTTAGATGACATTGTTTGGAGTCCTGATGACGATACATCTTGATCATCTTCTAGACTTTGTAGTCTGTTAGTCCAAAAGTTTACCTGATCAGTGTTATCAGGGTGGTTTGTATTAATGTAATCTAGCTTTTCTTGATATACAATACCTAATCTTTCATCTACAACATCTTGATAATTAGAAAGAGTAGCTAATCTATCATCAACCACATTGTTATCCATAAATTCAGTCTGTTTTGTTGCTAGACTTGCTTGAATGTCTTCTAATTCTTTGACATCCATACCACTAAGTTCACTAGCCCATCTTTCATACATACCAGGATATGTATTATCTAAATATCCAGTACCTTTTTTATCATCTAGTAGCTGTGAGCCTTTATAGTAACTTCTTAAATCTTCAGAAGAGATGCCGCCATACATCCGTTGTGGGTCATATTCCGGTGCTTTTCCAAAAGCACCACCAGGCTGAAAAAGTCCAGTAAACCAATTAGCACTTGCCGGTGCACTTGGAAGACTAGTGTCAGAATTAAGAGCATATTCATTTTGTCTATTAAGGTTTTCACCAGCTACAGTTGCTATATTATTAGCCTGGTTGTTAGTCCCTAGTTGGGCGACGTTTGGTAGAGAAGGAATCTTTGCTCCGTCAGGTTCTCCAAATGCATCCAACAGTTGTTGAGCTGATAATTTCATATTATAAACTCCACCTACCAAACTGATCTGGGAAACGTGGATACATAGACCCAGAACCAGGTCTAGCTATTTCGTATCCCGAAAAAGGTTTTCCGGCGTATGGGTTTGGTAATCCCATACCGGAAAAAAGACCTTCATTTCCGAAAGTATCTTCAAAGTCTGCTTTTTCAGCCCATTTTTTAATCTCAGCATAAGTCATTTTTTTATTTACATCAGTTCCCACAGCATCTTTTATTTCTAAACCATTATTTTTCGCCCACTCAGATGGGGTTACTTTTATTGCAGTTTTACCTTGTATAGATTCAGGAATTACTGTCCTTTCTGATCCAGGCGTTTTTAGATGTGCTCGTGGTATAAGTCTGTCTTGACCCCAAGGCTTCCACCAGGGTTTTCCAATATTTTGTAGCATTACGCCCAGTTCACCAGTCCCTCGATCTGATCTAGTGTAGGGGATTTCCTCACCAGATATAGCATCATATCTTGGCTTCATTTCACCTCTAATAGAATCACGCCACGGCCAAGTAGCTGGGTTAGAAGTCATGCCTTGAGGCACAGATCCTCTCCAAGCTTGTTCTGCAGGCCACCAACTTGGTGGCTGTTGGGAAGGCCAGGTGGATGGATCCAGAGGACGGCCATAAAGTGGACGAGGAGGCATAGGCCCAGAACCAGGTGAGTCTTGATCCATCCATCTGCTGGCATACCCGCCAGGAAACGGTTCTCCATTTACTCTTGCAACTGGAGTAGGGGTATTAGATATATTTGTAAAATGTCTAGATTGCTCACCCGTGATAGCGCCTGGCCCTGGAGTCTTACTACCGCTACCTAATGCAAGTTGCGGTTGCTGTCCTACATAATTTCCAGGTAATGCCCTTCCTCCACCCCACGGTGTTTGCCAGGGAAGGTTTGGTTGAAATTTTCCTGCAAGACCTGCTAGTTTACCAGCAAGACCCATACCAGCAGTTTCGCCCAATAGTCTTCCAACATCTACATCCATATCTGTGCCTGGAATACCAAAACCAAAACCACTTGGCTCATTTCTAAGATCATATTGAGAACGTAATCCCATCGGATTTGTCCATCCCTGACCTATAGAATCATAATAAGCATTTCTTTCGTCAACTTGTCCTTCTAACCCTTGCGTGCCAGGAATCATTTGTTGAGTACCTGAAGCAAAAAAGCCACCTATTGGCCTCGCAATATGTTCATCAAACGCTTGCATGTATCTAGGATCTAGTCCACCAGCAGCAAAACCTTTGGCAGCGGCATCCCTCCATCCACCACTTGCTGGGCCACCAGATGTTGGGGATTGACCAGCCCATTTTTGTCCAATAGGCCAATCGTCATCAACTGGTGGGCCACCTATGCTCATATCGCCTTCAAATCCAGGTGGCACCCGTGTTTCTGGCCCTCCTATACTCGGATCACCATGAATGCCAGAATAGCCATATTGAGAAAAATCTTCTTCTTGATTACGATGAGGCATGTTATTGAGAAATTTTGATCCAGGTTCAAAACTTACATGTCCGGTATCTCCTAATCTTTCAACGCCTTGATGAGAAAAAACACCTGGTTCATTAAATACTTTAGGTTGCCAGGTTATTTGAGGCCCCATTGTCCCATCGGGGTTAACCATACCAAATTCTCTATCTTCTCTAAAATTACCAGGAGGGCCAAAATTAGCGTTTAGCATATGTTGGCCTTGACCTTCTTGGTAAGATGCTCCAGGTTGAAGATTCAATACGGTTGAAGCAAAATTCTT
>TARA_R110002012_G_scaffold225798_2_pt1 | contig 10096 bp, 4 predicted proteins | sample TARA_R110002012 | Tara Oceans TARA_R110002012 (sample SAMEA4396515) | marine metagenome | biome: Westerlies Biome; feature: [DCM] deep chlorophyll maximum layer (ENVO:01000326); material: water (ENVO:00002006), including particulate matter (ENVO:01000060) such as... | depth 40 m
ATTACCCATAACATCAATAAGTTGTCCATCTACACCACTACCAGCATCTATAATACCTTGAGTTTCAAGAACAGTTCTATGCCACCAATCTTGATTATCATAATCCATTTTAATTGTAAACTCATCACTTTTAATTACATCATATAGTCCTGTTTCTTCATCTTTAGATCCAAGCTTATCTTTAAACCAATTAACACTTCTTTGTAGTTTTTGTACTATACCTATACCTGCACGCAATGTATTTGTATTTGATGCATGTGTATGCCAGGCTTCATTAATTGCTTCATCATTCCCTGTTAATCCAATATTGGGTATATCTGCAGAGAATCTTCCTGGGTCAATACCTTGTATAAAATTCTGTTGAGTTTGCTGTATATGGTCAAACATATTTTTAGAATGCATAAAATAATAATCATTCTTATCTACATCATAGTCACCTTCAAATATATTAAGTACGTCTAACTCATTGACAATCATAGAGTTGCCATACTTTTCATCCATAAATCCTTTTAGTCCCATTATAGTCATATCATTTGGTCTAGTTCTAGGATATCTATTAGTAACCATAGCTAACTGATATTTACCTTGAGGAAAAAGTCCATAATCTCCAGCAAGCATAAAATGTAAGTCACCTAATACTAATTGGTCTATTTGTTCATCGACAAATTGTTTCCCAAATACATCTTCTAATTCTAATACTTTGTTAGTTTCCCTATCTAATATTCTAACTCTATTTTTCTCATTCTTTTTTAAAGAGATAACTTCATCAGCTTCATATGCTGGTATCATTATTTCACCATATTGCTCAAGCTTTCCATTCCTAAATATAGTAGGTTTAACTTTATTATTTGCATCTAATGATTGTATTAAAACTGCTTTACCTCCAGCTCTTTTACCATCTATCATTGCATTTTGATTAATAACAGGGTCTACTAATTTTCTATAAAATTGAGACATAATCATTTTTTGTCCTAAATCAATAGGATCTCCAACTCTAGAATACCTTAATGCTGCAGCTAAATTTTGAGAACCTGCTCCAGTATCCATTAATGATTGTATAGATTGATCATCTCCAAATCCTTGTTGAAAGAATGCTCTTCTTCTAAGTGGGTTTTCATAGAGTCTTTGCATTTCTTCCATAGCTAAATTTAACTTACTAGAATAAAGCTCACCATATATAGAGCTTGCTTCAGAACTACTTAGATAATTATATGCTTGTATAGAAAACTTACCCATATCTCTATCTTTAACTCTATCTTGTTTAATGCCTACAGATTCTAATGGAATCTCTCTTAATGCTATTTTACCATCTATATCAGGAGTACTATCAATTTTAATATTAGGTAATTCAACATCAGAAGCTTCAATCATTTTCCAAGTATCACCTTTAACTTTTGATGCACTTGCTGTAGTAAGAATATCTACGCTATTATTATCAAAAAATCCATCCATCTTAGGTTCATATACAAATACAGTTTTACCAAATAATAAAGCATCTTCATTGGAGCTAATTACAGGTTTAAATAATTCAGTACCTGCTCTAGCATTTCTACTATAAGCAATTTTTAAATAATCCATATATTCTTTTGATATATATGTAATACTATCATATGCTGTTTCATCGCCCCTAGAATACAATTCTTTCTGGAAAAAGTCGTCTACTTCTTTGGAATTTCTAAACTTACCATCTCTTAATAAAGTTTCTTTTACACTAGCATTATCTTTATCATTCCATATAGCTACTCTAGCTGTACCCCTGTTGTGAAATTGACTAACTAATTGTTTTTCAGAACCTGTGACAGCCATAGATTCAGTTATTCTTTTATCAAGTCTTTTAAAATTAGGTGTATGTAATAAATTAAATCGACTGCCAAGCTTCCCTAAGTCATCTACTTCATCCTTTAAAGCCTTTATAAAATTAGTAGCATCATTTTTACTTGCTAATAATTTTTCAAACATCAATTGTCTTAAAGCTACTTCATGTGCTGCAGATTTTACAGTAGGTTCACTATCTAATTTCTTTAATCGACCCAATCCTTCATTGTATAACTTAGACCCCATACTATCTTTATATTTTTCAAGCATAGTTGCATAGGCATCTCTTATTTTAAACATTTCATTTTTAGGAATAGCTATAGGATTAAGACTTCCTGATATTCTAAATACTGCAAGACCTCCATCAAACGTTAAATTTTCAGTATCTAACATACTCATTTTCCTACGTACATCTAAAGCATTCAATCCACTTAAATCATCTTCAAACTTTTTATATTCTGATTTTAAAAATATTTTATCTTGCGCACTTAAATGATTCGAATCTCCATCAAATATACTAAAATGTTTTCTACTCATACCTCTATGGTCCATTACAATATTTTCAGCACTTCCTGATAAAAAATAATAATTAACTCCATTACCTTCTATGTTCCCTTCTGTATAAAATATATCATCCATTAGTTTCATAAATGGGGTATTTTGCATAGTTCTGTATTTGCCTGAGGTGTTACCATTCTCGAAAGATAATACTACTTTTTTTACTGAATTAGACCTAGATGACATTAAAGCTCCAGCATGGTCTAAATATTCTTTATAAGATTGCAGATGTCTTTTATTATTAAAATCTAAATCCATGTATAATAGATTTTCACCATTTATATTGAATTTTACATTAGCTTGTTTTGCTAACATTTCCATTGGATTTTGACCAATTATTTTCTTATTAGCCATAGAATCTAAGTACATATTCTGGCTATCAATACTTAAATCATCAGACACATATCTTTTAAAAAATTGATCTTGACTTAAACTATTTTGAGTATTAACAGGTTTATCATCTAACCTACTAAATAGCTCCGTCATATTTTCATTTTCTCTTTGCAATAAAGCATCTACATCATCAAAAGAAGTTCCATAATCCTGCATAATTTCTTGTAGATTTTCTATAACTGTTTTTCCTGAAGCATCTTTAGAAGAAAGCATATCTTCATCAAATTTCCATTGAGTTTTATTCCCAGTACCATCTTTTGTAATTACTTTAGCTTGAATTAGCATACTATTTAATAATAATCCATGACTTGCATTGGTATTTGCAAAAACTCTCATCTGCTCTGTAAACGTAGCATGATTATTTCTAATAGAATTGAGCATGTCAGTCAATACTTTATTAGCACTACCATCAATGCCTCTTTGAATATTACCAACATCAATATCTAAAGCTATTATTACATCAGGATCTACATATTCTTTAGGATCGCCATAGGAAATTACTTTACCTTTTGCACTAGCTCCACGGTTAATTACACCATCTACATATGCATTGTAAGCTTCAGCTGAACCTTTTGTAGTTGTATCCATAGTATCATCTATAACTATTTTACTTAATGTATAACCCTCTCCTGCAGCTTTACTAAATGAAGCTAACCCTAACTGATTATCCATAAGAGATGTAACAAACCCAATATCTTCTACAGAAAGATCAGAACCTTCTATATTTTTACGATTAATAAAATCAATTACATAATTATTCCATTGTTCCATAACAAAAGAATCAGTTCTCATTCCTTGTTTTTTTAAGAAACGTTCTAAATTTTGAACATCAGCTACTTTAATTGAAGTAGGTTCTGATACTTCAGTTCTAGAATATTCACCTTTAGCACCCATAATACCAAGAACACTTGATAACAATCTTCTATATTGAGTTTCTCTTTCAGGGCTTTTGCCAGCCGAAGTTTCAATAACTATATTATTTTTACTAGCATTATTGACCATAGACATAGTCATATCATCATTCAATCTAAATATACCAGTTTTTAACAAAAGTTGCTTTAACTGGTCATGGCCTGGAGCTCCTTGTGATACTAAATTAGATATTTTTTCAGAAGCTTTTTTAGCATTATTAGTATGCATTAGCCACACCAAGTCTTCTAAATGGTTAATAGTATCAAATCTAAAGTCATTTCTAGCACCAGTTGCTGTATTGACTGCAGTTTCAAACTCATCAATAATTAATTTAATTGAATCAAAAGATTCTTTATCACTTACAAACTGTTCTCTAGTAGGCTCTTCTAATTTTAATCTAGCAATTCCACCATCATTTCCTAATCCATCAATAATAAGATTGACTTTTTTTATATATTCATTAACCTTAGCAACTGCTGCTTCCCCTTGCAGTCCTTCTATAATTTTACCTTCTCTAGCTAAAGCAAGTATTGGTTCAATGCCTTCATCACTAGGGATTAATCTTTTGGGGAAACTACCCATACTAGCGTCATTAATATTTAATTTAGTCCCATCGATATTTAAACCTTCAATTTTAGATATCCTATTAAGAACATTAACCATATTCCGTTCGAATATTTCTGAAGATTGTTGAGCTATATTGTCAAATACTTGGAAAGCTTCTTGAGCATTTTCTATTTTCTTACCATCAAGCTGTTCCCATTTTACATCTTTAATTATATCCATCATTGCATCTGCATCTGCAGTACTTATTCTATCTAATGGTTTGGTAAATTTCTTTTGTCCACCTAATAATTGATAGAAAGCTTTAAATACATCATACCCACCTGTACTTGCTTCGGCAGATAAAACACTAGTTTCACCTCTCAAAGCTAATTCGCTTTGATCGTAATCATCAGTAATAATGCCTAGTTCTTCAGCCTTATCTCTAAATGCTTTTATATTATCATTTGTCTCTGTAGGATTATTATATGCAGCTAAATAAGGATTAAATGTAGGGATATCATTAACTAAATTTCTAGTATCTACCCCTAATACTGTAAGATTTTTACGTATTTTATTAGTACGGGTATGCATATCATATACTCTAGCCATACCTCTTCTATTTACCCAACTACCTATAAGCATTGTAGGAATAACATCTTCAGCAGGTATATCAGCCCCTTGAGTCATTTCATAGAGAGTACGACCAGACATAATAACACCACCAGCTATCATTCGCATAAAGTTTTCAGATAAACTGCCCCATTCTTCTTTTAGAGCATTGTTAATTAATTCTTTACTATATTTTTGTCTTAGTTGATTTAAACCTTTTTTCATAACTCTAGATGCGATAAGAGATCCGTGTTGATCTAAAAATTCAGGATTTAATAAATCAAAATCATATTTTGTACCATCTATCTTAACACTTTGAATAATATTATCTACATCTGCTTGACTATCAGAAATAACATCTCCAAGCCACCTAGACTGCTTTTTAAGCGTAGCATTGTTCATTTTAGCAAAGATATCTCTATTCATGTACCCTTTGATACCATCAACCATTTCCGTTCTAAAATTGGAAGATTTGCCTTTTGGAGCTAAAAACTTCAATCCACCAAAACCTACACCAATTGCACCACCCCAAACAGGAGCCATCCAATCATAAGGCCTATCTTGAGCTTGAGACCTAACACCTTCACTAATAGCATCTATAGCTCCAAATATAAGAACTTCATCAGCCATATTACCATAAAGGGCTGCTTTATCTCCACCAATATTTTTAGCTGAAAATAATTCTTTAAAATCTGCAAGAGGTTTACGTGTCAAATCTCTTTTAAATACATTATTAACAGCACGTAAGTCAGCTGCTTTTAAATTACCCTTAGCTGTATGGTGTAAGACTAAATCATCTATAGCGTCTTTAGACTTTTCAACAAAATCTTTTGATATATCTTTTCTAGCTCCAGCTGCACGAGTAAAACTTATATACTTATTAGTAAAATCTTCAGCTACCTCTTTTTTCATACCAGCATCAATAGCTTTTTTCTTAGCTTTCTTAGCTACTTGAGAAGCAGTTTGACCTAAAGCATATTCTCCAGCTCCCTCAACACTTTCTTTTACAAAAGGTCTTACAGCTAATGAAGCTAATTTTGTACCTGTTTTATATGGGAGACCTAATGCAAAACCACCTAATGCTCCAATTCCTGAACCTATTTTAGCAGTTAATGATTCTGGTAATAAAGATTCAACTTCTTCTTCATAGCCCATTTTACGAGCAGCATATTCTGGCAATCCAAATCCAGCCTCATCAGCAAAAGACCAAAGAGTACTGCCTATAACATCATAAGCAAACCCTTTTGATTCGGTAGGTTCAGTTTCTAATTTTTGAGATTCTATTTCTTCTAATTCAGTTAAAAAATCTTCTAAAAATGGATTTGCCATTATTTCCCTTTAATTTTAATAACCCCTGCCAGGAACTCTTGTAGTAATAGTAGGTTCTGGGTCGTCTCCAAATTCAGGATCAACATAGTCAGGAATTTCTTTATCTTCTAGAATATTTTTATAAGTCCCATCTTCATTTAGAGTTAGAGAAGTTTTACCACCTTCTTCTTCTAATAAATTTAAACTATATAAAACATCTTCTATGCTATTTTCATGCATATCTTTCATATTATGGAATCTATCGTTTCTATGTAAAGCTTGCCTACCATAATTCATTTCATATGCTTCTAAATCTAATTTTCTTTTTTCTTGTGAAAGCTCAGGATTAGCACGCTGGGCTGCAGCATAAGGAGTTGTGCCACCTATTAATATACCTATAGGATTCCAAGGGGACCAATAATCTCCACTAGCTTCATATATATTTGCATATTCAGATAGTTCTTCACTTATTTCTTTACTTCTAGTTTTTTTATCTTCAATATCTTGATAATAACTACTTTCGGTATTAGCATAACTATTATATTCTTCAATATGACTAGCTAATTTTAATTTAAGTTCTTCATGAGCTTGATTAGCTTGAGTTTGCATTCTTTCTTCGCTATATTTTTTAGGTGCAGCTAAAACGCTTTTAGTAGTATCTGTATCACTCTCAATTTTATCTAAATTAGCTAAAATATTAAATGATTCACTAGCTCCACCTTTCTGTTCTTTTATATGCATATCAGCTAATAATTTAGCTTGTTTTGAATATCCTGAATTTGACCACTTATCGACTATTTTTAAAAGCTCTTCATCTCTAATAGTTGCATCTTCAGTTCTTTCATATATTTCGGCAATAACCGACATTACTCCAGTACTATCTTTAGCTGTGTATTCATTAGCCATAATTACCTCTATTTTCCAAATAAACGTACAGGATCATCAAAATCAATGTTATCCTCATCATCATAAGGTTTCATTGTTCGTTCTTCTTGTATCAATTTATTTTGTATTTCTTTTTCATATTTATTAAGTGTAATAAGCATTTTTTTAGCTGTATCACCAGTAGTTAATTGTAATAGTTTTCGTATATCTTCTTTTTCAAGGTACATTTTTTCAAGTATATTTGTACTATCAATACCAGACAAGGTTAGTACTGCTCTTTCATACGATTTCTTATCAAACCCTACTTTTCTAGCTTCTTTTTTAATTTCACTCCACTCATTTTCTTCTTTTATATTTCCATCTGTGTTAAATATAATAGACTTTAAAGATGTAGCTAACTTATCTTTTTGACCTAATACTTGTACAACTTGAGGGTTAGTATAAATTTTCTTTGCAACATCAGATGATAATACAGATACTTCGTATGGAGTTTGATATTTCGAAAATGCTACATTAGGGTTATATGCTTCTTTTAACCCTTCAGATGTTAAAACATTACCACCACTTTTTAATGCTTGCATAGCTAAATTTACATAATTATCAATAGAGCTTTCATCATATCCTTTAACACCTAAAGCTCCTTCTCCTCCATATTTATTTTCTAAATATTCTTTACCTTTAATTCGTAATCCAACTTCAAAAGCAGGCATATCTGAATAGTCAAATTGTCCAGGCAACTGATCATCATATCCAGCTCCACCTTGAGTAGCTCCTATTTCTGCAATTTCATCAAGTTCAAAACTGCTTATCCTAGTATATTCACTAGTTATGCTAGAGCTTTCTTCAAAGGCTCTATATTTTTCATCTCTAGTAAGACCTTCAGTATTTCTTATAGTAGGATAACCTGATGCTTCTGCTCTCTCTGCATATAAAGATTTCCTTACATCTTCTTTTTCTAAAGCCTTCTCTTCAACTGTTCTTAACTCTCTTTGTGCAGCCTGACGCTGGTAAAAATTAGGGTCTGAAGATGTTGCTCCATGTCCTATAAATAATAAAGCATTTTCTAAAGCATCACTACCTTCAGGCAATCCAATTTTTTCTGTAGCTTTTGCTACGACTGAAGCCATTTCATTATCATCAACTTCAGGGTCACCAATATTAAATTCCTGCATTAAATTTTTACCAACATTAAAATAACTTATATTTCTATAAATTTGATCTATATTATCTTCAGTAGCATCATTTTCATTTTCAATTTGTTTACTTAATGTTCCTAGAGTATTTGCACTAGCATTTATTAAGTCATTATATCCTACAGTAGAATCTGCACCTTCCATACCATCAAGCAAATCTTTTGTTATTCCTAATTCAGAACTTTGTTGTATAACTTTTCTTTGCTCTCTTTCTAATTCACGCTGTTTATCCATTTCATTTCTAAGAAAATACATTTGAGTATCATATTCTCTATCTGCTTTCTGTTTCTGATACCCCATAATTAATGAAGGTAATTGTTCAAAGAATGTATTTAATGCGCTTTTTTTATATACGACTGCCATATTTTTCCTTTATCACGTGTGGTATAGATGCAATTGCAAATAATGGAAATAATAAAGTATATATACCTATTAATCCAAAAGTAGCTAAATTGCCTATAATTTTATTTTTCTTTGAATATCCTATAATATAACTTAATGGATTTATCCATAAATGATGAATCATCCATCCTAAGTAATTTTTCTTATTTCGCTTTGTATGGTCAACAAATGCTGTAGTAGTAGTATCTACCACCCAACGAATAATATTGCTTTTTTTAACCCATTTTGATAGAAATTTGCCCCATGTGTGATATCCTTTAACCCAAGCCTTACCTCTTTGACTACCATCATGATGAGTATCTTGACACCATTTTACAGCATCTCTTTTTTCTGAATCAGACCAAGCTCCTGAATCATTTAAAGCTGTAGATACAACGCAAGTTTTACTATTAGGGTTATTAGAACCAAATAGATTAAATCCTTGCCTACCAACATATTCAGGATCACTTTCAGGATCACTCATAATTTGAGACTCTACGTTACTTAATTGACTCATAAATTTATCTTGATAATCTTCGTAAGCAGACTTCATATCCATTTCTGCACCAAGGGATGCTTGCTGTTCTTGTAAATTAATTCCTTGTTGAGCAGCTGTATATCCTCCTAGTATACCACCTTTTTGAGCATTTAAATCAGATACTACATCTCCTGCACCTTCAAACCCTCTTGTTTTCATAGATTGTCTTTTAGATTCTTCTACTTTTCCTATTTGCTGAGTTGCTTGACCTATGATATTTTGAGACTTTTGAGATAATCCACTCATTTTTAAAGATAGATTTTTTTTAATATTCTCTATTTGAGTTTCATCAAATTTAGCAAAATATTTAGAATAGTCACTTCCTATATCAAAATTATCTAAAATTTTATCTAAATCTTTTGTCGAAGCATTTGCTAATTCTTCTGCACTATATTCAATAGCCATAATTTCCTTTATCTTTTTAAGGTGTAGTTTTAAATCCTGAAGACATTTTATCTAATATGTTCTCTTTAGGATTAAGAGAAAATTGATTAGGATCAGGATTTCCTGCAGCACTCCAAGCACTCATACCAGCAGTAGTTCCAGCAGTTAATGCAGAAGCTAGACTAGTATCTTCAATTTCATCTGATATTTCTTTTCTTTCATCTCCAAGGAACTTTAACCCTTCAGCTTGTCCACTTAATATTTCTTTATTTTTTTTACTTGTTAAAAGTCCTCCTCCAAGCTTACTTCCTGCAAGACTACCTCCACCAACAGCTAAACCAGCTAAAAGAGGATTAGCCGCTATACCTAATGGCCCTAATGCTGCCATCATTCCAAGTGAACCAATAGTTCCTCCAAGAGAAGACCATAAACTTTTTTTCCCTGCCGCTTTCCCCAGAGCAAATTCTTCATCGCCTACATCTTTTTTTAATTCTCTACCTGCAGAGGCCCAACTTGTTGTAGCCATCATAAACTCCTTTTTCTACTTAGTTTCTATCAATATAAAATACATCTT
>TARA_R110002012_G_scaffold188109_2_pt1 | contig 10095 bp, 7 predicted proteins | sample TARA_R110002012 | Tara Oceans TARA_R110002012 (sample SAMEA4396515) | marine metagenome | biome: Westerlies Biome; feature: [DCM] deep chlorophyll maximum layer (ENVO:01000326); material: water (ENVO:00002006), including particulate matter (ENVO:01000060) such as... | depth 40 m
CTGAAAAAGCCCTTGTTTCCGAACTTTAGAATACCTGAAAGGTGAGGTGAATCAACACATGTTGGCGGCAACAGGAGCGTAACATATTGTTAATTTTGTTGCCTATTTTCCTTTAAGCGAATTTTTTCAAATTACAGGCGCTTAGATTAAGTTTTCAAAAAACTAGTATTTCGTTTTAAATCCGCTACATTTATAAAAATTTATTTAACTAATAAGGCATGAATATTTTCGTTGGCAGTCTCCCTTACAGTATTGAAGAGGCTGAATTAAAAGGTTATTTCGAAGACTACGGTGAGGTTTCTTCTGTAAAGATTATCACAGACAAATTCACGGGTAGAAGCAAAGGGTTTGGTTTTGTTGAGATGCCGGATGATGAGGCTGCTCAGAAAGCGATCAAAGAATTAAATGGCGCCGAAGTAAAAGGAAGAGCTATAGTGGTGAATAAGTCAGAGCCGAAACCAGAAGGCGAAAGAAGAAGCGGCGGTGGCGGCGGATTCAATCGTGGTGGTGGCGGAGGCGGAGGCTACAACCGTGGTGGCGGTGGTGGCGGAGGCTTCAACCGTGGTGGTGGCGGAGGCGGCTATGGCCGTGGCAACCGTGACTCTGATTACTGAGAACTATTAATCGCCTAAAGAAATTAACAAAGTGGTTCAGACAATGAACCACTTTTTTTATTGTCTGTTGTTAAGAAAGTCTGGCAAGGTTGGTCTGCCATCTTGTTTAATAGTTATCAGTCTTTAAAGATTATCGTTGAAAATGCCTGAGTCCTCGATTAAAACTCCTCATTCAGAAAACCAATTTGCAGACTACCGGAATTTCTGGTGGAACAAGGGCTTTATCGATTTGATGGCCAAGAGAATCAAGCTGAGCAAACACACCTCCATGCTTGATGTGGGCTGTGGCCAGTGCCACTGGAGCAAGATTCTTACCCCTTACCTCGGCAAGCCTGCCTATGTGGTGGGAGTGGACAAAGACCCAACCTGGGCAAAAGGATCGGCGGAGCTCAAGCGGTTTTTTAAAGACCAGGCCGCCTGGTTCGAACTCTATCAGGGCGATGCCATGAACCTTCCGTTTGAGGATGCGTCCTTTGATATTGTCACCTGCCAAACGGTGCTGATCCACGTTGGCAACCCCACAAAAGCGGTAGAGGAAATGAAGCGGGTATTGAAGCCCGGAGGCACGATTCTGTGCGTGGAGCCTAACAACAGAATTCAAAGCCTGCTGAGAACTTCCGAGTCGGAAAACACCTCTATCGACGAGATGGTTGACCATGTGAAGTACGCCCTGATTGTGGAGCAGGGAAAGAAAAGACTGGGCTTTGGCGACAACTCCCTTGGTGACCTGCTGCCCGGCACGCTGTCGAAGCAGGGCTTTGAAAAGATAGACGTTCGCTTGTCCGACAAAGCCATTGTGATGGTGCCGCCCTACGACACGCAGGAGCAGATGGCCACTACCAAGCATTGGAAAAAAGGCAACGCCGGCGACGCCATGAACAATTCGGATCTCTTTTACTTTGAGGCGTTCGGTGATAAATACCTGTCCTTTTACGACGAGTACCATCAAAAATACGAAGGCCACTCAGAAAGGATCTTTGAAGCCCTCAAAAACAACGACTTCCATTCTGCAGGCGGAGCGCTGATGTATTTGGTTTCTGGGAAAAAGCCCAACCACTGAGTTACAACTTTCTCTGGTGTTCGGGGGTCTTCTATCCAAACAGTCAAACTTATGAGAGCCATTCTGCTTTTTGTTACAGCTGCTATTATTCTGGGAGCCTGCGGTAGTGAGGACGAAGAACTTCTTTCCGTGAAGCTAAAGTCGGAAAGTGAGTACATTAAAACAGGCATTTCGTGTGGGCTTTGTGCGGGCGTATGTTTGGACTCCCTGGCTGTAACACCCAATAAGCTCATCTACAAGAGAACCACCTGGGGAGCTGGCGATCCAAAAACAGAAATCATTGAACAGGCGTTTACCCAAAAGGGCTGGGAAAACCTGATCGGGCTCGTGCCTCTACAGGAATTCGCTGTGCTGGAGCTGGAATCCTGCGCCCGCTGCTACGATGGTTGCGACTACTGGCTGGGCATCAAATCGGGGGGCATTGAAAATTCCATCTCTTTTGTCTGGAACGAGTTCCCGCCTCAGGTAGACTCCCTCACCAAAGCGTTGAATTCCATCAAGGCGCAGTTCAACGACAACTAAGCGCTTTTATTCTTCCCGCAGCACTTCCGCCGGATTGGTAGCTGCGGCTTTGTTTACCTGCCGATATACTGATGTTGCCATAAGTGCACCGATCAATATCGTAGCTGCTGGCACATACCACCAGGAGGCGCTTACATGAAAGGCAAATGAGTTGAGCCAGTTGCCCAAAAAATAATACGAAACAGGGGCACCCACCATAAGGCCAACGGCCAATACCCCGGCAAACGGACGCCCCATTTGGGCCATGATGTGCCACAAATCTGCCCCGAGTAGCTTTCGGATACCCATTTCCTTCCTCCTTGTTTCCAAAATAAACGCTGCCAGCCCAAAAACTCCCAGCAAAGCAATAAGCACAATGACACCAGCTGAGACACGGATGAAAAAAGAGAGTCGGTCGTCTTCTCTGTAGGCCATGTCGAGGGCGTCAGTGAGCGAGGTGAATTCGATCTCCTGCGTAACACCAAGGTCACTCAACACGGCTCTTAGCTTTTTCTTTTGCTCCTCCACATCGCCATTTTCCAGCTTCACGGCAAGCAAGTTGCGGGAAGATGCAGGCACAATTTGCCAAATCATAGGCTCCAGCTCCTGGTAAAGCGACTGAAAGTGATAGTCTTCCATTACCCCTATGATGGTGCCTGTGTTCAGAGAGTCAGCAAGCACTTTGGAGAGTGTTTGGCCAACGGCAGCCTGGGGAGACTGAAAACCGAACGCCTCAACGGCTTTTTTGTTGAGCACAAACGCCCGGCCGATGTCAGAGGCGAACTCTTTGGAGAAAAACCGCCCGGCCACGAGCTTTACCTCATACACCTCGTCAAAATCCACATCAACATAGTTGGCATTCATCATAGGGGTGGCTCCGGTGCTATCTGCTCCAAGCCTGAACTGCGCCCGCACATGGTCGCCGGTAATGGGAGTGAGCGATATAGAAGCTGCGCTAACATACGACTGCTGCAGAAAAGCCTGCTTGATGGCGTCGGCCTTCGCATTTACCTGAGGATCGGTGATGCTCATCGTTACCACCTGTTCTTTGTCGAAACCAAGGTCTTTATTTTTGATGAAACGCAATTGTTCATCCATGCCAAGGGCAATCACTGCAAAAAGTACAGAAACGATCAGTTGAAGCCCCAGGAGACCATAACGAAGACTCAATTTTGAGCGACCAGCTGCTGCTCCCTTCAGGTTGGTGACAGAAATTGTGCTGGACACTAGCCAAAACGGAACAATGCTCGAAACACCTGCCACGGCGAGACCAAAAAAGAAAGTGAACAGGTAGTAGCTGACGCCTGTGAAGAGTCCGGTTCTCAAAGTGATGTTGAGCATGGCTTCAATTTCAGGCACCAGAAAGAACGTGAGGATATTGATCAAAAGGATGACCAGCGACAGCATGCAAACAGATTCTACAAGCAGCTGACCATACTGCTGACCAACAGGCTCCCCCATGATTTTGCGAATGGCCAGCTCTTTGGATCGCCTCATCAGCAAGGCTGTGGCCAGGTTCACATAGTTGGCAATGCTCACCAGCAATAGAAAGGCAGCCAGCACGCCCAGGGCCAGGTCGTTGAGCTTGCTCCCTTTTCTTCCAGAGTCGAACTGGTTCCCATTGGCATAATGAACCTCTGTGAGCGCCACAGGAAGCAGGCTCAACACATCTCTCATGCCTTCAGGAAAGTGTTCTTTGGTTATCCGGGTAAATTCTGTCTCAAGCTTCATCTGATCTGCCTTGTCTCTTAGAAGGAGATAGGTGAAATGGCCGGGCACGAGGGCTCCAAGGTTATCTCTCATGGCATTTTCGACATGCGAATATGGAGCTACTATGTCAAAACTAAATGAAACATTCTCAGGATAATCCTTAATCACAGCTTTTACCTGTCCCGAAAAACTACCTGCCGGAGCTTCCAGGGCAACTGTTTTTCCAATTGGGTCGTCGTTACCAAAAAATCTTTCGGCAGTCGTCTCACTGATGACAAGCCCATCCGGTGTTCTCATAGCATCAGCCAGGTTGCCGCTTAGCACCTCAGATGAAAACGCTTCAAAAAAACCCGGATCGGCAAAAAGCGTCAGAGTTTGGCCGAGCTCTTTGCCGTCAGCACTGACAGAAACGGTCGAATACCTGTACCTGACCACCTCTTCCACATCGGCCATTTGCTCTTTCAACAGCGGCGCCAGCGACTTGGAAGTGGCGGCATAAATCGAGGTTGATTCCGGCAGGCTCACTTTGGTGCTTACCCTGACAATCCTCTCGGCCTTGTCGTGAAACTTATCAAAGCGCATATGGTAGTACAATACCATCAGCACGGGTATCAGGGCACCCAGGCCAACTACAAAACCAAGGATTTGCAGAAAAGCAGTGGAGCGAAACCTCCAAAGGCTGCGAAGCGAGAATAAAAGATGATGACGCATAGTAAACTAATTTATTAGTCAATAAACTAATAAATTAGTTTTAATGCAAGAGACTCCTTGTTTTGTTACAGACTAATAAGTAAATCCTAGTTTGTCCAGACCACTCTGCACTTCAGGTGCTGACATGAACAAGTCCCACAAAAGGCCCGATCTGTAATTTTCGATCATTACCACTTCGGGGCCCTGGTCGATGGCCAGGTACCACTTCACATACCAGTCCTTTTGTTCGCTGAAAGCATCGTAAAAGCCATACTCCCCCCACACCTTGTCGCCCAGGTCGAAATAAAGGTGCTTCATTACTTTCATGCTTTCTTCGGGCGTGTAAGGGAATGAGGAAAGCGCCGCCGTGGGAGTAATAACCCCGAGGTCTTCATCCATGGGCCGGTGGGCCGCATAAAATCCTGTTGAGTAGCTAGCTGTAAGGCCCCAGCAGTTTTCGCCGTACCCTTTGTACCCCTTCGGATTTTCGATGCACCACTGCCGGTTGATCAGGGTATGGTTCCTGTTTTCCTGCCAGTAGTCGGCATACCTGTCTTTGAGATTGCGGGGATCCAGCCCGACAAATGAATAATGAGCCCAGAAAAGTGGGCCACCATATTGCTGCGCAAAATTATGCTTCAGGTTCAGGTGGTAACCGTATTGAGAATGGGTAGAATCGTTGAGAATAGCGCCATCTCTGGCCCAGCCATTGTGATACACCTCGGCCGGGATGCCATGCGTGGGTGACGATGCCGCCAGCACATACATGATCAGGCACTCGTTCCACCCTTCGACCGGGAAGTTCATTTTCCACCCCTTGTCGGGCGACCAGTGCCAATACAGCACATCCTGGTCACCGTTGCGGTACCAGTCCCACTCTACTTCTTTCCAAAGCGTATCGATGCGGTTGGCCAGGGCCCGCTCCTCGTCGGTGCCTTCGTTGAAGAATTGACGCACTGCCAAAAGCCCCTGCACCAGGTAGGCCGTTTCCACAAGATCGCCCCCGTTATCGTTCTCACCAAAGGGCTTTACCTTGCCCGTTTCACCGTTGATCCAGTGCGACCAAGCTCCGTGAAAGCGGTCGGCAGTTTCCAGGAAACCCACAATTCTGGTCATGCGCTCCAGGCCCTGCTCCCGGGTGATGAAGCCCCTTTTGATCCCCACCAGAATAGCCATCACCCCAAAGCCGCTGCCGCCGGAGGTAACGATGTGCTTGTCGTTGTCAGGGTAGTTGCCATCGGTATGGAACCGCTCCCTGGCCATGCCAGAGTTGGGCTCGGCCCCATCCCAGAAGTACTGGAAAGTGCGGTATTCAACCAGCGTCATGAGGGAATCGTCGCTGATGGTAGCCTCATCTGTAGCGGTATCCGCTGCAGGTTTACTTGGCGAGCAGGCGCTTAGCCCTAAGACTGCCAGCACGATAAGAATGGAAAGGTTGTTCTTCATAGTCGTTTATCTTTCGGAGGTAAAGCCAAGTTTATCAAGCCCGGGCTGCACTTCGGGCGCACTCATGAAAAGATCCCATAGCAGCCCAGTTCTATAATTTTCTATCATCACAACGATTGGCCCCTGGTCGATGGCCAGGTAGGAGTTGGCCGTCCAGCCCTGAGTGATATTGAAAGCGTCGTAAAAGCCATTTTCGCCCAGCAGTTTATCACCTAAGGTGTAGTAAAAAAACTTAAGTGCCTTCATCGACTCCACGGGGGTGTAGGGGAATGAAGACAGGGCCGCAGTGGGTGTAATCACGCCGAGGTCGTTTGTAGGAGCATGGGCCGAGTAGCCATTATGGTTGTCGCTGGCAGTGAGGCCCCAGCAAAGTTCGCTATATCCCACAAAGGCTTTGGGGTTGGCTACGCAGTAGGCCTGGTTGATACGGCTGTGGGCAACGTTCTGCTCCCAATAGTCGCCATAAGTGTCGCTCAATCCAGTCGGATCCAAACCAAGGAAGGAATAGTGCGCAAAAAAAAGCGGGCCACCGTAGTCGTAACCCAAAGGAAGTTCAATGTCGTAGAACTTGCGGCCGTTTTTGATCGAGCCATTGCCTGCCCAGCCGTTATGATAAACGTCGGCACTTACGGCATGCGTTGGTGAGGCGGCAGCAAGAAAATAGGTAATGAGCGCCTCGTTGTAGCCACGGATCTGGTGGTTCATTTCCCATCCGAAGTTGGGCGACCAGTGCCAGTAGAGCACCTTCTCTCCACCCTTGGTGTGCCAGTCCCACTCTACTTCCTCCCACATCGTGTTGATGCTGCTAATCAGGTCAGCTTCGGCAGCATTGTCGGCGTTGAGGTATTGGCGAACTGTGAGCAGCCCCTGTACGAGGAAGGAGGTTTCTACCAGATCGCCGCCGTTGTCTTTGGCGCTGAAAGGCTGCACGGCACCGGTGTCGCCATTGAGCCAGTGGGGCCAAACCCCGTGAAAGCGGTCGGCGGTTTCAAGAAAGCCGATGACTTTAGCAAAATGATCGATGCCTTGCTGCCGGGTGATAAAACCCCGTTCCATGCCCACAATAATGGCCATCAGGCCAAACCCAGTGCCGCCAGTAGTAACTGTGCTGCCAGATGAGTTTCTTTCCCGGGCCATGCCACTGGCCGGGTGGGCATCGTCGTAGAAGTACCTGAACGTCTTCTGCTGGACCAGAGTAAGCAGCGCTTCGTCGCTTATTTCCGGAAACACCGGAGTGGGGTCGTAGGTGGTGTAAAAGTCTTTTTTGAAAAAATTGAATATTTCCCCCTCCTCGCCTTTTATGGTTTCGTAGAGCCAAATCTGGGTTTTCTGAAGACCTTTCAAAGCAGTGGAGGGCACAATGGTTAAGGTAGTTTTATCTTCAGAAAGCGTGATGGCGGAGGACAATAATCCGCTGGAAGAAAAAATGCGGACGTTGGCATCTGTGATCGTGGACGCATCTACCGGAGAAGAGAAGGTAATTTCAAAAGAGGGCGTTAAGCCGATATCAACGATCCGCTCTGCTGAGAAGTAGTCCACTCCATCGATGAGTAGCTGGGTGACGTTAATTTCTTTAGGAACGGTTTGGAATGAAACGGTTAGCCCGCCAAATTTTTCATTGCTGGTTCCTCTTAGCGTGTTTTTTATCTCCAGGGTATAGTTTTCATTGCCCTCGAGGCCATTTTCGGTGGAGGCAGAAAAAGTTTTGTCGTCATCGAGGAAGGAAAAATCGAGGGTGACGACTACGCCCTCACTGTCTTTGAGCTCCACTGACGACGCCACGGTGGACTGTTCCAGGGGAGAGGTGAATGTAAAAACCAGGGGTTTATCAATTGGGGCATCGATGTTTTCGTCCGAATTGTTCAGGTTCAACGAGTACGTACCAATATTACCTTTGGAGAGCTGCAAGACAAGATCGGGAGTCGTTCCATCATCGTCCTCCCCTCCGCAGGAAGTCAGGAGTAAACTGAGTACTAAAAAGAAGGGAGTAAGTTTATTGTGCATCAAAATTTTGGGGAAAATGAGAGGGTTCCTAAACAGGAACCCTCATTTACTAAACCAATTCAATCTAACTACTAAGGCTTTTCTGAATCGTACATTTTCTTGATTTCTTCAGCAGTAACAGCTACAGAGAAGATCCTTACATCATCAAGCTTTCCTTTGAAGTGCTGCGATGTTGGTAAATTGTAGTTGCCCCAAGGCTCATTGCTCCAGAGCGTTCCGCCTCTTGATTGCACAAAGCCAAAAGCCAAAACATTTTCAACTTCAGCACTATTATCAAATTTGAGGCCCACTGCCGTCGGTTCCTTGTATTCTGAACCCCACAACTCAAATTCCTGCCTCTTCTTTAAGTCCCCATTAATATAAAGTTCCCGATACTTCTCAGTTCCGCTAAAAACAAAGGTTACATGAACCCATTTATCTTTCAAAGAAGCAGTCAAATCTCCATCAGCTTTGCTAAATACCGTTCCTTTCCAACCTTCATTATCCTTTGTTTTACCATCACCGTTCCACACAAGATCTCCACCAGTCCCTGTGGTTCCATCACCATATTCCATCGTAGAAGCGACTTTAAAGTCACGATAGCTACCAGTTATTTCTGTCTGAAACCCGTGAAATGCACCCAAGCCCATCACGAAATGTCCAGTTGGATCTCCAGTTTCATTGACGTGTCCCTCAGAGTTGGTTTTCGCCCAATAGCTTAGGGTAAAATCCGCTCTGTTCATCAGCTCCGCTGCGCCAGGTACTTCAATGATACTTACGTCGCCATCAAACGTAGCCGCCTTACCTGCCGCCGCATTCCTTGAATCAGTGTAAGTGATAGCAATTTCAGCATCAGCGTCAAAGTCACCCACCTGATCATCAGCATTGTCTTCAAATGTCCAGTGGGCAATTACATTTTGGGGGGTAAAAGACCCTACAGTGGTGAAGGTTCTTGTGATGTCTGCTCCTAAAGTTTTTCCTTTGGTCGAACTTAGGCCAGCCTTCAGTGTCAAAACATAGAGCGAGCCACCAAAAAGGGGCTCTGCTGGGGTGATTGTTAAAGCTCTTCCACTGGCCACAACATTGATATCCACTTCACTATCGTCGAAGTCATTAACCAAAGTTATATTTGACGCAGCAGATGCAGGGTCAAGGTCTGTTGAGAAAATGCCTGAAATTACTGAGGATACAGATACACCATCCGGGCTCGTGGCACCATTCAGGTCATCATCTCCAGCGTTCAGACTCACTATTGTGAGCTCAACAGCCGCTTCTTCATCGCCTCCGCAGCTTATCAGAAAAGAAACCGTAGCCACCATAGCCAGTGCCCACAGCGAGTTGAAAATTAATTTTGCCTTCTTCATAATGATGTAGTTAATAATTATTGAGGTTTAAAATTTAAATTCTTTAGTATTCGGGGTTCTGCCCCAGTGTTCCTTCCGACAGGTCTACTTCGGTTTGAGGAATAGGGAGCAGCTCGTGTTTTCCAGCCACAAAACCCAGGGGACCAAGCACTTCAGGTGCCTTGCCCGTTCTTACCAGGTCCCAAAACCGATGCCCTTCCATGGCCAGCTCATGTCTTCTTTCTTCGATAATGAGCTCCCTGAGTTGATTCTTGTCTGTAACGGTAATGTCGGGTAAAATAGAGGCATTGCCTCCCCTGGCCCGGGCTCTTACCATGTTCAGATAGGTTAATGCTTGTGCCGACTTGTTGTTTTCGTTCAGCGCTTCAGCAGCCATGAGCAGCACATCAGCATACCGCACAATGCGTCGGTTGTGCCCCCATGAGGTGATGGTGTTGCTGCCCTCGGTCCACACTTTTTGATTATAGGTTTCTATCTCAATCAGGTTTCCATTAGCATCACGGGTTTCGTCGGGTGTGGTGCCATCGCCGATCGTTACCACGCCACCCAGCACATCACCCAGGAAAATGATGGTTGCGTCCATGCGTGGGTCGTTGTTTTCGAAAGAGTTCATCAGGTCTATGGAGGGGCGATTGAATCCCCAGCCTCTGTTGGGAGATCCTCTGATGCCCTGCACGTTGGAGTATTGGTTACCGCCGTTGTTGGTTCCCTCATTGCGGCGGGCACC
>TARA_R110002012_G_scaffold10961_3_pt1 | contig 10090 bp, 10 predicted proteins | sample TARA_R110002012 | Tara Oceans TARA_R110002012 (sample SAMEA4396515) | marine metagenome | biome: Westerlies Biome; feature: [DCM] deep chlorophyll maximum layer (ENVO:01000326); material: water (ENVO:00002006), including particulate matter (ENVO:01000060) such as... | depth 40 m
TTAGCACAGTTAATAGAAGACCAAATGAACGGAATAAAAGTATATGATATAGAAAATGACATATTATTAACTAAAACAGATTTTGAAAATAGATTAGAAAGTGGTTTTAAAAATGATTTAGAAAGATTTGATGGAAATTTTGAAAATAGACCTTTTTTACAAAATATTGTTTTACAAAGTAGGTCAACAACAACAACAAATAGGCAACCAGTAAACGGAGATGATGGATTTATGAATATGACTGATTATTTGGATATGATACAATGGGAAAGAACAAATGTTCAAGATATTGGACATAAACCAGACCCAGTAGGGGGTGGAACTGGTCAAGATTGGGATTGGGACAGTATGAGTGGAGCAAATCCACTAACAAGGGGTTTTGTAGGTATTAGTCCTATTAAACCCTATTATATTTTAAGAGATAGTATTGATAATGGAGTTGATATTACATATAGCAATACATCTGGGAGCACTACCTATATTGGAACGCAACATACAAAAGATGAAAACTTAACAGTTGGAGAATATTGGAATTATAGAAATGATTATATTGATACTAAAAGAACAAGAAGAATAGGCACAACTAATTTTTCATTAAAATATGATTCAGAGAAAAACGGTTTTTCAATGAATGGTTTACATAATGTTATGAGGAGTCCTTCTCACGATAGATTCGGAGGCAAAACCGCATCTGCTGGTCAACCAGTAATTAATTTTAAAAAATGTAGGAGGGGAGCATTTAGACAAATTGATATTACAACTGGGAATGAACAAGAAAGAGAAAAAAGAAAAGAAGATATAGCAACTATTATTGGAAATTTAAATATTCCAGAAACACGAGATATGGGAATTAGTATTACTAATTTTTCAACTAAATATAGCACAACAGAAGGGATAAGAACAAATAACGTGATAACTCCAGATAGTGGAAGATTTCAAGATTGGTTCACTACTAAAGATGAAGCAAAAGAACAATGGAAAAAAACTATATGGTATAAAATGGGTTTTACTTATGAACAATTAAATGAACCAAATATTAAAACCCCACAATATACTAGAGGATTTGCTGAAATATACGGATTCACTACCAATGCCCCTTTAACTAATGATATTATACCTACTATATCTTCTTTAAATAATCCTTGTGAGTTTAACGCTCCCAATACACCCAGTGGTACTAAAGCACCAGAAATTGCTGGTTTACAAATTTTTAATACTAATACAAATCCAATGCCCTATTCTGACATAACAGAAGGAACTGTTCAAGGATGTTATGCCAACTCTGTTTATTCAGAGGCGGTAATGGTGCCTACTATTATTTCTGACGTTGGGGGCGTGGTTGGTGCTCGATTACCAACATTATCAACTCATCCATATTATTTAATAACATCTGATATATGCGATAATTACAAAGATAATGTTAGAAAAGGGGATGTTTTGCCGTTATTGGGTGTAGTCCCGAAGTCAAGTTTATCTAATCAAGATTTTATAACTAGTGAAAATGACATTGTCCAGGTATTATCCCAAGATAAAGTTTTAAATAAAATACATTTAAAAATATTAAATCCAGATTTAACGGCACCAGACCTAGATGAAAATAGCAGTGTTGTTTTAAAAATTGTTGTTCCAAATAGGACTCCAGCATCTCTTATGCCTCCTCCAATACAAAAACAAATGGCAGAAAAAGGGGAACAATTAATTGGGATGTAATCCACAATTTAAACAAATTATTATTAGTTAATATAAAATTAAAGTTTGAAGTTTACATTTAATTAATTATGACGGTTGCTAATTATGAAGAAAATTTAAAAGCAATAACAGAATATATTGAAAATTCTTGGTCAAATTGGTGGATAGAACAATATGTTTCACCATCAAGAAGGGATAATATACAACATTTAGAATGGGCAATAAGAAGAGGTATGGAGGAACACATAGAACAATTAACACAAGAAAAATGCCATTTAGAAACAGTCCAAGGTGGACAATATGTTCATCATTTAGAATAAATAAAAATATGTTCTAATATATAAAAACAATGATTGAATATAGCGGTTGTAATTGTGGATGTAAAAAGAATATAATAGTTCATACAAAAAGCAATATGAAAGACCCTTTTAAACAAGATAAAAAAATAAATAACAAACAAAAAATTAATATTAAATTTATAACTACCAAAAATAAAAAAATAAATCCGTATTAATCAAAATTCAATGAGCATTCATCTTTTTTTTCAATAATAGGTTTATCTTCTTTTGTTGGTTTTCTATAGTATTTTTCCATCATTGGGGCATCATAACTTTGCCCTATAAAATGTGCTACTTTTTTCTTTTCTTCTATAGATTTATTTTGATTAATAAACCAAGTTAAAAATATGTGCCTTAAAAGGTTTACTGAAAGTTCTTTTCCAATTATTTTTCTAGATTGATATTTTAAACAATCAGTTATATTTGGTTGTGTCATTGCTCTTTTATCTTTATTAACGAATAAATTAGTTTCTTTTTTGTTATTAATGAATTTTTCCCTTATATCCATATAGGTTTTTAAAATATTACTTAATCTACTATCTTTTAATATGGTATTTTCTTGTTGTCCAAGATATTGACTTGTTTTATATTGGTTAAATACTAATTGATATGAACCATCGCCGTTATCCATAATATAATTATGTTCTTTTGATAGTGAAGATGCCTTCCTCTTTTTTTTTTCTCTAATTTTCATTAATTGATAGTTTCCAATTCTTGTTGGAGGTAATAAAATGTATAATCCTAATAGTAAAAAATTTCTAATAAAATTATATTTTTGATAATCATTAATTTTTTCTTCTATTCCACTTTCAAATTTATATTCATAAAATTGTAAATATTTTTCTTTCAAGTCTATGTAATCAATCCAGTTTTTCTTTTCATTTTCGGACATTTCATTTTTTTCTATATCTTTTTGATTTTCTAAACAATATTTTTTTAATAGTTGATTAAATGGTTCAACCTGGGACATATTACCATTTTTATATTTAATAAATAGTTTTACCCCTAAAATGGTTTGTATTTTGGTATTTAATTTATAATCTTTCATTGATTTTTCAAATTTTTGTATATCTGCTAAATCTGATAATACGATATCGTTAATGTCTTTTTTTAATATTTTAGACATTCTAATTAAATTATATTTCATTGTGGAATAGGTGGATGCTGACTTATTAGGATTGATTTTTTCATAATATTCGATTAAATCTTCAATTGATATCATATTTATTTTTAATTAATAAATAAAAAGATTTTAAATAAATAAAAAAACCATAAATAAAAAAAATACTATATGTAATTATGTTAAACGGTGATTTAGTAGAAGTTAATATACATCAAATAGATGAATTATCAGAAAATATAACTACAATGGAAAATATAACAGAACAAAAATTTTTAGAATTAGCAGAAGATTTTAAAGGAATAGTTCTTGAAAAGGATATTGAATTAAAAAAAGTTAAAAAACAATTAAATGATTATAAATTTATGATGTATAAAATATTAGGTATAACTTCATTTATAGAAGATATTATTATTCAATTAGATATAGGACATTATCAACAAACTATAGAGCATAATTTATCATATATTAATGAACAGATTAAACTATTATTAACATTCTAAGTTAAAATCAATTATTTCTTCAATTAATTCTGAAAACATACCATTTGTTTTAACATTACTATTAAATTCTGTTAATTCCTCAATTAAATAATCTAAAAATTTTTTATGTTTACTCAATTTTTTTTTAAAAATTTCTTTCGCTGATGTTAATTGGTAAACGGTTTTTGCTGTTTGTTCATCCATATTGGTTTAAATGTAAACTTCAATACAATATCTTCAAGATAGTTTAACAATACACTTAAAAGTTTTTTTAAATTACAATATATTATCATATTTTTTTAAGTTCCCCTTTTAATATGTGTTAATTTTTTTTTTAAATCTTCCATAACGGATTGGTTGAGTCTTTGGGATTCTTCCTTAAATTTTTCAGTTTTTTCTTGTATTTCTATTTCTTCTTCAATTGTTTCTAGTTGTTTTTTAGATTCTGCTATTTTATATTCTTGTAATTTCTCAGATTTTCTAAGGCATACTTTTTCTAAAATTTCTAAAATTTTTTCTTTTGAATAAAGATTTAATATTCTTTTTATCTTTTCGCAAGTAATACAATGTGTTTTAAACACTCCAGCGTAATCTTCTTGACATAGGCAACAATACATAGTTTAATTATATTCTTATTTTAGATTTTTATTTCTTATTTTTAGGGATATTAATTGGTTTGAAGTTTACATATTTTATCTCAACCTAATTTGAGAGAAAAGAAAAAGCAACCAACATTCAAAATCATTGACTATATAGTCAATGAATCTGATAGTTGGTTGCTTTCTAAAAGATAGGAAAAAAGTTTAGTAGTTATTAGACATTAACGATAAAAGGGAAAAAATAAGGAAAATTTAATCATTATAATTGAATATAAAATATTGATTATTTATCAACCTAATCAAGATTTAACAGAAATATTAGCAGTTATAGTCTGAGCAGACCCAGAAGAATTAGCATAAGAAAGTCTAACGTATCTAACATCAGAACTAACTAATTTGTGGAAATCACCAGAAGAACTCATAGAAATATAATCATCAGTTTTTTCAATCCAGTTTGAATTATCTAAACTGACTTGAACTTTAATGCTACCGCCAGTATCAGTTAAATTACCAAAAACGGAACAAGAATGACTACCTGTAATATCAACACTAGATGAATTTTCAGTAGCACTATTCGCCACACTAGCACCACTGATAACAATGGTATTAACAGCGGAAATTGTCCCAGCAGAAACGGCAAGGGTGCCACTTAAAGAAGCACTAATAGCGTCTAAAACAAGTTTTGAAGCATCTAAAACACTATCAATTTCGCCATTTTTAGTTAAAATATTATCTAAAACAAGTTTTGATGTATCTAAAACAGCATCAATAGCGACTAAATCAGCGTGATTAGCAGTAATTAATGCTGAATCTTTACATTGAAGTTTGCCAGTAGCATCAACGGAAGCAAGGGTAGCAACCCCAGAATTTACACCAACGAGAGAGAATGAAGACATTTTTTAATATTATAATCTTAATATAGATTTTAATTTTTAGGATTGTAAAACAAAATATAAATTCATAGTCATTGAAGCATTAACATTGGATATTCTAATATATTTAGGCGGACAATCAATTAATTCATTAAATTTATGAATTCCTCCAACATCTAAATTGTATAGTTCAGACATTCTAAAAAAATTGGTTCCATTGTCTGAAAATTCCAGCATTAAATTATTATTAGTATTATTATATCCGTATATTCTCAATTGTCTATATCCTCGGCAATCAATGGATGTGCTATCTTGATTCTGTGCCAATGTAATATTTAAAAGGGTTAAAGTTTGTTTTGAAAAGGAGAAAATAGAGTTAGTATTTAAAACCCCGTTATTATCACACGATAATGTTTGTAAAATATTATTGGCATTTTTTGCTTTAATTTTAACACTCATAATTAAATGTAAAATTACAATATTAATAAATAATTAGATAAAAAATAAAGTATGTAAACTAAAATATGTAAACTACAATACACTTAATCAGTTGGTAAAATCAATGGGAGTTCATCTTTACCACTTATAAAAAAATCATTGTTATAACTTTTATTGCTATCTCTAGTAAAATCAACTAATTTAAGATATCCAATAATATTTATTGATATTCTATTAATTCCAGTTGGAACCGTATTTACTTTAGCAGTAATAGATAATCTTTGTTTTTCTGGAATAACCCAATCAACTTCACTATTTAGAAATGACGTAGAATGTAAATTATATGTTTTAATTCTTTCTTTTGTTAAATTCACACCTCCAAGTCCGCTGTGCCATTGGTATTGATTAAAGAATAAGTCGCATTCATCTTCGCAATAATAATTTATTGATAATTTTTGAATATACAATTCAAATCCAGCAGGCACACAATAAACTGGATTATGAGAAATACCGTTGTTTATTTCTATTATACATTGGGGGTTTGTTTCTCCTCCACTGAGTGTTCCTGTTGTATCATCATTATATATTTTTATTGTTCCAGCATTAGTTAATAAATTTCCAGCATAACGAACCTTAGCACTATTAATTTCAGTAAATTGATTCAAACACGAAACTTCATTAGTGCCATTTAATAAAACATTTTCTTTAATTTCATATAAAGAAGAATTTAAACCATAAATTTCAACTTGATGAGCACCAATTCCGCTATTGTTTACATCGTGGGTTATAGTTGATTTTAATTTAATATTATTGCTTTTGTGTGTATGGTTGTTTTGGTCTATATATCCACTTGTATTTATTCCATCTCCATATAATAAAAATTCAGTATTGGTTAAATCCCCTTGTGCTGACATATTCCAAGGAGAAATACCTTTAAATGTTTTACTCTGTATTTCTGTTTTAAAATCTCCAATATTTTTGACTGCTAGGCATAAAGCGTCAAGTTCAACAACTTTGTCCCTTGAAAAATACATATCAATTGGAATATCTATTGGTTCTGCTGAAAATTTATAATGTAAATCATTTATTGAATTAGGATTAGTTAAAACAAAAGAAATGAAATTAAAGTTGACTCTGACATTATAATTAAAATCATAATTTATATTATCACTTCCACCAGAAGAACTTAAAACTGATGAATTTATTTTAATTTTTCTAAAATACAACATTTCATTAATATTTGTATTGCCATCAATTTCTCGGTATGCTTCACTGTGATGATACATTTTTAAATAAACAAAAGGTTGTGGATTTGTATTGGTTAGTTGAGTTAATCTAAAAGTGATTTGAATTGAATTATTCCCAAAACATTTTGTAGTTCCTAAAAAAACATCATTAGTTGAACTAGTAAAATTGCCATTTGATACAATTTTCATTTTTATTTTACAATATATAAGATTATAATATTTTTATAAATAAAATTTAATTTTATAAAAAAAAATGTATTATTATAATATAAATTAAATAATGTCGAATCCAGCATCTCAACCAGTTCAACAGAACCAGCAAACAAACAATGCCAAATATGTTTCTATTATTCCAGAAAATGGAACTTCTTTTGTTGAAGGACAAAAGATTATTTATAATCTCGACCCATCCTTAGGATGGATTAAAGGTAGGGATTCCTATTTAGTTTTTGATATTGAAAGCACCGGAACTGTGCCTATTAAACTATGTCTTCGAAAAGGTGGTATTTCCAGTGTAATTAAACAAGTTAATATATTTTCAAAACATAATGGAATGCTATTAGAAACACTAGACAATTATAATCAATGGACAAGTGCTGAAATGGAATACACCAACGATGATGCCACTAATATTTCTAACATTGAAGGTGCTAAACCATATCAGCAACCTTGGAGAGGTAATCAACCACATATTAACAATGTTAATCTTATTACTAATTATAAAAATTCTTTTCACGAACCAGTTTTACATAAATTAAGCGGTCATACTACCGGACTTGCTGATATGAGAACTGCTGTTCGGTATTGTTGCCCTCTTAGAAGTGGTATTTTTAGACATTGGGATACTGAAAAACTTGTTCCAATTTTACAACTTGGAGGTCTTAGAATTGAACTTGTCCTTGCTCCTTCCCTTGAAGTTTTAGATATGCCCTGGACTGGTTCAGATATCTTTAATGGTGGTCATCTTATGCCTTCAATTGGTGATGCTAGCGACGTTCCAACCCCAGTGAAACTAGAAAACGCCACAACCGGTCAACCAGTTGTCGATATTTCAAATATTATGGATATTTCACAATGTGGTTTATTTGTGGGTCAAGGTGTTTCCGTTAAATGGACGAATGGTGGTGCCCAAGCATTAGCAACAACTATTGCTTCCATTGCTCAAAATGGTGCTGGGGGACGTGTAAGACTTACTTTAGCAGACAACCTTACTAGTGCTATTATTGGTTCAACTGGTAAAATACATATAGTAGATACTGATATTTCCCTAGATAATATTAAATATAGAATTGTTGGTTCCGAATTCCGATTACTACAAGAACAACCGCCAAATGATAAAATGGCGAATATGGATTATGTATTTACAAGTTATGATTTATTTAGAGATACTATCCCATCTACTCAGACTAACTTTAACCAAGATATAACAAGCGTTGCGAGTAAGGCAGTTTCGCTATTTACTATGTATGAATCCCCAGCACACGACGCAGTCCTCCAATTTCCACTACAGAATTATTATGATGGGCAATCTCCATCTGGCGAAGGTGTAAATCTTAATAGTGTTGTTTACTTTATTAATAACAAACTTTATCCTCTTAGGGCGTATAACCCCGGCAAATACGGCGACCGTGTGATATGTTTAAATGAACTAGTAAAAGCATTTAAAACCCTTAATGTATCACCTAACTGTCTTGGCAGTTCTGAATATGCTGATTTAGGGGAATATACAAATAGATTTTTACACGCAAGAGAACTGGCAAGAGGACAAAGTGTTTTTAATCTCCAGAACTCAGAACCACAAATCCGTTTAGGTTTTAGTGGAGCAAGAGCAAATAATGTGTGGGGACAAGCAGTTGGCAATCTTAAAATGTCTACATTTGTATTTAGTAAAAAAATACTTCACATTGATGGAGAAACTGGATTGACTCTTGAACATTAATAAAATAAGTATTAAATTCTTATATAAAAAAAGCAACCAACTATCAGATTCATTAACTATATAGTCAATGATTTTGAATGTTGGTTGCTATTAGTTTTTAGTTTTTTAATTTTTTAATTTTTTTTATTTAGTTATTTTTAATTAAAATAAAATGTCTTATTATTATATATAAATTAATTATGCCAGTCAAGAAACTTAATTTTAGTCTTTCCCCTATTAATGATAATCCAACCACATTACAAGGAGGTAATATTACAGATGGTTTCTCTCATAAAAATGGTTTCCCAACTGTTAAATTTTCCATTCCAGCACAAGACGTGCTCCTAGATGTATCAAACCTTTTTTTATCTGGTCAAATGATTGTAATTAATCCCAATGGAAGTGGAATTTCTACCCCAGATGCTTCATTAAACGCATATGATATAAACAATGGCGTTGATTCAATACAGCGTCAAAATTGTATTAATACAGGTAATTGGAACGGTGTTGCTTCTGTTATTGACAAAGTAGTTGTTCAGAGTAAAAAAACCCAAACTGAACTATCAACTATAATAAATTATAGTGGATATAATGCCCTTAAAATGGGTCATAAAAACAACGATGATGATTATTTACAATCTCCTTTTATTAGAAATATCGCATCTGGTGTAAATCACGGTTTCACTTCTCGTCATACAATAAATGCTCCAACGCTTGCGGATTGTCGCTTAACTTCTAATTTACAGAAAGAAGTTGGGCAATATTTCAGTATCCCTCTTGATGTTGCCCTTCTTCAATCTCAGAGTATACATCTTGGCAATGATTTTGCTGGGGGTTTACTTCTTACCCTTCACCTTTCACCAGATAGTGCCGTATTCCACAGTAGATATAGAAAAATAAATGGTGGCACAACCTTTGCTGATATTACAGGTGTTTCTTATATTCTTAAAAATCTTAAATTAGAGGGTAAATACGCAATCCCCAGTCCTGATGATTTAAAACAATATAACCCAGTTATAACAATGAATAGCAGAGTTAACCTAATGAACGATATTGTATCTAGTGAAAATAGCAACACATACACTCCACAATTACAGATGGTAAAAGGTGTTGTCAATACTTTCTTAGATGATAACCAAGCAAACAACTTTTTACAGAATCAGACTAACTTTAGGGTTCCGTGTGGTTTAGTTGAATACCAGCAAGGCAAAAACAATATTAGATACCCTTATGATTTCCAAACTAAACAAGTTCCTTCCCCTCAAACGCTTAATATGGTAGCAAATAACCCTACTTTACCCATTATGTCTAGGGGTGATAGTGAATTAAGATTACAATTTGGGCGTGCTCTTCTTGGTGGTTCTCTATCTAGTCATACAAGTGCTTC
>TARA_R110002012_G_scaffold29142_5_pt1 | contig 10085 bp, 11 predicted proteins | sample TARA_R110002012 | Tara Oceans TARA_R110002012 (sample SAMEA4396515) | marine metagenome | biome: Westerlies Biome; feature: [DCM] deep chlorophyll maximum layer (ENVO:01000326); material: water (ENVO:00002006), including particulate matter (ENVO:01000060) such as... | depth 40 m
TATTACCCATTGTTGGAGATTCAAGGATGAAGTCTAGTATGACTCTGGCTAAGCTCGCCCTGACCACTGTTGGCACGATGATGCTGACGGCTTGTGTTAGCGCCCAGATGCCGATGTCCCCGGCGACCGACGACGTGGACGCGGCGCCACCGCCGCCCAATGTCGAGGCAAATAATCCCCGCGCAGAGGGAGCCGTCGAGTGTGATATCGCCGCGATTCAGTATGCCGTAGGCGAGTCATTTGAGGAGACGAGTGAGGCCAAGCTGCAGCGCGAAAGCGACGCACGTCACGTCCGTGTGCTGCACCCTGGCGATGTCGCCACCATGGATTACCGTTCGGATCGTTTGAACATTCATCTAAACGATCAAGAGGTTATTGAAGAGCTGCGCTGCGGCTAACGACAGCGGCCCTAGCGTAAAATCAGCACGACACAGGCGGCGGTTAATATTCCCATGGTGACATTGAATGCCCTCCATGCGCCGTCGCTTTTGATCCACTGACCAATCGCGGTGCCAAAGGCTGCCCACAGCGCGGCACACGGCAGCGCTACCAGCTCCGCAAAGCTCGCCAGTATCAGTGCGTTGACGACCGGCTGACCGCTTTCGGGTAGAAAGCCCGCCATCAGGGCAAGTCCCATTACCCATGCTTTAGGGTTGGCAAACTGGAATGCGGCGGCCTGCCAAAACGATAACGGGACGCTATGTTGATGGGCGTTTAGATTGGGCGGTGGGGCACTGGCAATTTTCCAGGCTAAATAGAGTAAATAGGCGCTACCTATCCAGCGCAGCGCGGTTTGAATGGGCGGATAGCGTTCAAACAGGACACCTAAGCCCAGGGCGATGCCGGCAAATAGTAAAAAGCAGCCGCCGAGGATCCCCCACATGTGCGGAAGCGTGCGCTTAAAACCAAAATTCGCGCCGGAAGCCGTGAGCATCACATTGTTCGGCCCCGGCGTCAGCGTCATCGACAGCATATAAAGCGCGGCAGGGCCAAGGATTAACCATTCTTCGTTCATTTAACGGATCCTGTCACATGGAAAGTCAGTGTTTTAGAACGTTTCGGGCGTACGGTTTGGGTGCCAGTGCTAATCATAGCGATCTTTCCAGCGTTGACGTTGAATATGCTCCTTGAGCATTTCGAGCGTGTCGTATAGCACTTGTTCAGTGACGCGATTGCTGCCTTCGTCCACTGTGAGCCATGTGTCAAAACCACTATCCGCGGTGCGCTCAACCAATCGTTTAAACTCATCTGAATGAATGCCCAGCAATAGCTCATCCACCAGACGCTGGGCAACACCGCTAAGCGATGCCTCCATCGCACTGGTCGCCTGCTGGCCCATGGGCAGGCGGTTGAAACGTTGAATCTCAGGGCTTTCTCGCAAGGTCCGGGTGACCAGGTCACTAATTGCCGCCATGATGGCTTGTCGGTTGTTTTGATAGGCGTTGCCGACGGTGCCCTCCAGGCGTTGTGCGATTTCCTGAATCAGTTGGGCTTTGCGGGGCATGATCACTCGATCGATGACCTGTTGGGTAAGTGAGTCAGTAGCGCCTACCTGTTGCTGTACATTACCCAACAGTTTCAAGGCAATACGGTCGGAAAGCTCTTCAAGCAAGATGTCGTAATACTTGGCAAAAAACTGAAAGGTATCCCAGTGTCTAACATTAATGATGCCTAGGCGCTGCAGCCGGTGAAGCAGCGATACGACACGTAAAATACGCAGTAGGCGGAAGCCTGCCAGGGGAATACAGCCCAGCACGTCATACCAGTGCACGAAAGGGTAAAAGAACCAGCGGTGGTAGCGTCGCTCGGCAATCGCGATTGACCAGCCCAGCAGCACATCGGCAATAAAAAAGCTGACAAACACTAAGTCGATGGTGATAAAGCGGCTGTGGATCGTGTCAGCGTAAAAGGCGTGAAAACCGGGCGTGATGCTTTCGATACCCTGGTTAATCGGGCCGATCAGAAACAGCGAATCAAACAGCAGTAACCCGAGATTTATTACCACGAGTACTAAAATGAAAAAATCCCAACCAATATGGGCGTATTCGACCGCTTTCGGCAGGTGCGGGTGGCGTTCCCTGGCGAGCATACGGACTCCTTGTCGTTGGGTGACGTTAGGCGAGTGGCTGGGCCTGATGCTGTTGTTGGGTCAGCAACTCCTCTCTTTCCGCCTGTTTACGGAGCTTTTTGCGCAGTGCCGCTTTTTCAAAACGTAGCTTCTGCAGCGGCGTTACCAAATTCAGCGGCGGCACGCTGGCTGGCTTACCGTCCTCATCCACCGCGACCATGGTGAGGTAACAGCTATTGGTATGGCGGATCAGTTTATTGCGAATATCTTCGGCCACGACCTTAATGCCAATTTCCATTGATGAGCGTCCCACATGGTTGACGCTGGCTAAGAAAGTGACCAGTTCACCCACATGAATCGGTTGTTTAAACAACACCTGATCCACCGATAGGGTCACTACATAGTGACCGGAATAGCGGCTGGCGCAAGCAAAAGCAACTTCATCAAGCTTTTTCAAAATAGCGCCGCCATGTACCTTCCCACTGAAATTCGCCATGTCGGGCGTCATTAGTACGGTCATGGAAAGTTCATGCTGTCCAGGAAGGGCGGCATTCGTGCTGAGGTCGTGGTTGGACATAGGGGGGCTGGAGATAGGGGGGCTGGACATAGGAGGGCTCTCTATTGAATGACTTACCGCCGCTCAGTGGCTTGGTCGAAGTCGATGAAGACGCTGAGCGACGGAGTAAAGTAACGGCTGGAGGCTAGAGCCACACTAAACCAACGGAGATGATAACACCGGTAATCACTAGCTGAATCAGGCAGAAGCCCATAATGTCCTTCGCCTTCAGACCGGCGATGGCGAGCACCGGCAGTGCCCAAAAAGGCTGTAGCAGATTCGTCCAGGCATCGCCCCAGGCTACGGCCATGGCGATGCGTGGAATATCGGCGCCCAGTGCTTGTGCTGCGGGTAGCATTACTGGCGCCTGCACCGCCCACTGACCACCACCGGAGGGAACGAAGAGGTTCACAATCCCAGCGCTGAGGAATGACCAGAAAGGCAGCGTCGTTGCGGTCGCAAACGACACTAGCCATTCAGACATGCTTTCTGCCAGCCCTGACTGAACCATTATCGCCATGATGCCAGCGTAAAAAGGGAACTGAATAACAATACCTGCGCCGCCTTTGATCGCTTCGTTAAGGCTATTCAGCAGATTGCGGGGCGTGCGGTGCAGCACAATGGCCAGGAATAGAAACATGAAGTTGACGACGTTAAGGTTTAAACCGCCGCTGCGTAGCAAAAAGTGATCAAGTAAAAACAGCAGCCCCGGCACACCTACCAACAGCGACAGGGTTAAGCTGTTTTCAAGCCGCTCTGCCGGACGGTTAGCGCGCCCCACCGGCTCAGGTTCATCGTTGAGCATATTCTGATCGACATAGACGCTATCCTGCTCATCCGGCAGCATCAGACGATTGACCAGTGGGATGGAAATAAACAGACAGACCACAATGGCAAGGTTGAAGAATGCAAAAATGGTCGAGCCGGTGCTTATTACGCCGATTTGGTCGGCGGTAAAGTGGCCCTCTGTGGCGATGGTGAGCGGTATCGAACCGGCCAACCCTCCATGCCATACGACAAAGCCCGAGTAGGCACTGGCGACTAACAGGCGATAGTCAACGCGAATCAGGCGGGCCAGTTCTTTCGCGAATAACGCCCCGACCACCAGCCCAAAGCCCCAGTTGATCCAACTGGCGGCCAGCGACACCAGCGTGACCAGAATAATGGCGCCGCCGGGTGTTTTGGCAGTGCCGGCGATCTTTTGCAGAATACGCTTAACAGGCGGTGAGCTTGCCAGCATAAAGCCCGTTACCAGTACCAGCAGCATCTGCATGGAGAAGGTCAACAATCCCCAGAAGCCGTCGCCCCAAAAACGTAGCACCGCCAGCGGGGTTTGACGCTCAATGGCGATGGCGGCGACCGAGGCGATTAAGGTCAGCAACAATACGAAAATATAAGGGTCGGGTAGATAGCGCTCCACCAGCTTGACCGCTGGTTTTGAGATCATTTTAAGCATGGGATGCTCTCTTTATTCATTATTAGGACGTGGCTCATCAAGTGCCTGGTTAATATACGGGGGAGAGCGATGTTTTTCACGTGAAAGCTGGCCGCTTTGGCGATGTGCCGTAAGCACTGTTTAGCTGGTTGGCGTTAACGCCACCGAGTATGCCGGTAGTGCCGATAGTAGTAGATTAAAACCGCCGAACGAACTAGCGTAAACAGCATAAAGGCAAGCCATAGGCCATGATTGCCTAACCCTTGGCTGAGCCACCACACCGGTAAGTAGACAGCAAGACCAATAAAAATACTGTTGCGCATTTCACGCACGGCAGTGGTGCCAATAAAGACCCCATCCAGCAGGTAGCTCCATACCGCGATCAGCGGCATAGCGACCATCCATGGCAGGTAATGCGCTGCGGTCGCGCGCACGTTTTCAAGGCCCGTCAGCAGTGCGATAAGCGCGTTGCCGCCGAAGGCGAACACGACGGTGGCAGCAAGTGCGGTCCATAGTGAAAAACGCATGGCGGCGCGCACGGTGTCAGCAAACTCGTGCCAGTCTTTGCGCCCATAGGCGCGTCCGACCAGGGACTCGGCGGCGTGGGCGAAGCCATCAAGCGCGTAGCTGGTGAGCATAATGAACTGCAATAATACGGCGTTGGCAGCTAATACCGTATCGCCCTGGCGGGCACCCTGTGAGGTAAAGAACGCCATGGCGAAAAGCAGACCGAGCGTACGTACAAACAGATTGGCATTAACGTTAAGCAAAGCGGCATAGGCCGGTAGCGCCAACAGGCGCTCGCGCAAGAAGCGACCATCCAGCTTAGCCACTTGGCGCACTACCAATGCACTGCCAAAGGCCAGTGCGCTGTAGTCAGCGATCACGCTGGCCCAGGCCACTCCATTACTGGTCATTTCCAGGACCACCACAAACCATACGTCCAAGACGATGTTAACGCTGTTGGTCAGCAGCAAAATCATCAGGGTCACACGGGCGTTCTGTTGGCCTAGAAACCAGCCTAGAATGGCGTAGTTGGCAAGCACGGCAGGCGCCGACCAAATACGTATATGGGCGTACTCCCAAGCGATATCGGTCGCGACGTCGCTACCCTCTAACAGCCATAAGCCTAGCGAAATCAGCGGCGAGGCAAACACAATCAGCAACGTGCCAATCACTACTGCCATGATCAGCGATTGCCCCAACAGGTTGCGCACGTCACTGTCGCTATCGCGTCCCATGGCTTGAGCCACCAAACCGGTAGTACCCATACGTAAAAAACCAAATCCCCAGTAGAGGAAGCTAAATAACGTAGCGCCCAGGGTAACGCCGGCTAGAAAGCGGGAGTCGGGCAGATGCCCGACCACAGCGGTATCGACCAGTCCAAGCAGCGGGACGGTGATATTGGAGAGAATGATTGGCCAGGCAAGGGCCCATATCCGCACGTGATGGCTGTCTAAACGTTTAAGCGGCAGTAATAAGGCGGTATTTCGTCATTAGTTGCTCTTGGCTTTCGTGGCGTTCAGGGTCAAGCGGAATACAGTCCACCGGGCAGACTTGCTGGCACTGGGGTTCATCATAGTGGCCAACGCACTCGGTGCATAAATTGGGATCGATGACATAGATTTCCTCACCGGGAGAAATGGCATCATTGGGGCATTCGGGCTCGCAGACGTCGCAGTTAATGCATTCGTCAGTAATCATCAGGGCCATGGGCATACCTCGCGTATAGCATTCGCACTCAGGTTATTGTAACTCAATACCTGAGTGTTTTACTCAACAATGGCGTTGGCTAGCTAGTGTAGTGGTTATGCAGGGCTTCGGCGACCTGTGGATGCACCAGTGGCGAAATATCGCCGCCCAGCTTGGCGATTTCACGCACGATGGTGGATGAAATGTACGAATTTTCGACCGCTGGGGTTAAAAATACACTTTCCAGTTCGGGGTTCTGGGCACGGTTCATATTAGCCAACTGCAGCTCATACTCAAAGTCGGATACCGCTCGTAAACCGCGCAGAATGATCGTCGCACCCTGCTCATGCATCATCGTGGTGAGCAGGGAGGAAAAGCCAATCACCTTAACGTTGGAGAGGGGCGCGCACACCGTTTTGACCAGGTTTATACGTGTGTCAAGGTCAAGCTGGGGGCTTTTGCCAGGGCTTGCCGCGATGGCAATCACCACGCTGTCGAACATGCGCGCGCCGCGCTCGATCAGGTCGAAATGACCATTGGTGATGGGGTCGAAAGTACCGGGATAAACCGCAATATTCACTTTGCCGTTATCCATGATTACGTCTCCTCATCCAGTCGGCCAAACGGATTATCGCTCGTTAACGATACGGCATGGTCATAGCCGGGGATATGAATCCGATCGCTATGAATATCAAGCTCCGGACCTTCAAGCACCGCTTCCCCAAACTGATAGCGTGGCGCGTAGTGGCCACGGTCTGCCTGAGTGAGATAGGCCGCAGCTGCTTGACGGGTAGCTTCACGGCGCTCTTTCCAGGCATTGATTGCCACTTCGCCGTGGCGTTGGGTCAACAGGCGCTCGGTAACCGCCGGTGACAGCACCACACCGGTCGCATTGTTACCGCCAAAGCCTTTGGCGTTAATAAAGGCAGCGTCCGCATGGAACGTTTGCGCCGTTTGCGAAAAACGTAACCGCTCGGCATGCACATCGTCAGCCACCGCATCCAGGGTCGGGATACCCGGTAATAAACCGTGGGCAAAACTGCCTAGCGCGCTTGCCAATTGATCGCCTGCCGCCGAGCCTTGGGAATGACCAATAAAGGCTTTAATAGCGACTACTGGCCACTTTTCGATGCCATTAGCGCGGGCAATCTCATCAAATACATGCGATTCGGTAATGCGGTTTTTGGGGGTGCTGGTGCCATGAGCGTGTAAAAAAGTGCGCTCTTTGAGGGCTTTCTCACCCAGCATATCACGTACCAGGGCAGCAGCTTTGCCCAGGGTAATGTAGTTGCCAATTCCCGGCGCTGAAATCGATCGCTTATAGCCGTCGGCATTAACAAACACGTCAGGTACTGAGCCGAGAATGTCTGCGCCCACGTCAAGCGCCAGGGCATCATCCATCAGCAGCACAAACTGACTGGCTTCGGCCATGGTAAAACCGCAGTTACGCGCAAAGGGACGACATGCGCGCTGGTAGTCGCTATCGGTTAATAGCTCCAGGGCATCCAGCGCCTTTAAGCCTGCATCATCGGCTAGGGCTCCCATTGCCCGGAAACCTTCGATAATTTCTGGGGTGATCGGCGCATCTGCGGTGCCTACCATCACTACCCGGCGGCGACCGGCGCGGATGTCATCAATGCCTAACCGCAGGTTGTAAAGGAAACTGGCACAGGCACCTAATGCGGCGCCGGTACCGCCGACACTGCCCAGCACGTAGGCATTCAGGAAGTCGGCAGGCATTTGCCCGTAGCCCAGCGGCATCTGCTTGGATGTGGCCCGCTGGCCACTCACCAAGCTTTTAAGCAAGCCACCCCAGCCCTGGTCGTCTAACTGACCGATTGAATTACCGGCGTACACGGCGACATGATCAGGATTCAACTGTTGACGCAATGTCTCCCAGTGAAGGCCGCTGGCGCCGAGGCAGTCACTAGCACCAAAGATGGCCAATGACAGACCGCGCGGGTGGTGCACGCTGCGGTAAAGGCTGGCAGGGTCGAAGCCGCTGGGTAGCTGCGCCGCCGCACGTACTTTGGGCACCTGCGCATCTGGCAGTAATACCTCTAGTGCACTGGCGGGAACGCTGACTTCTACCTCGTGGGCATCGATATGACGCACCTGCCAGTTCGCCGGCAGGTTTTCCGGCAGCTGGCGACGGCGCAGCGTAAAGCGCATCGGCTCGGCAAGTTGCAGGCTGGCCTGTCGGTTAGCCGGTAGGCCAGGCTCAAGAAAACGGGCGTCCTCATTGCGCCGGATCAGCGTATGATTGAGTACTTGATCACGCAGCGACTGAGCTGGGTCGTCTATGGATTGGCCTGCACTGTCGTGCCAGCCATTTTCTGAATGCTCTACTAAACGCATAAGCGCCGCTAAGCCTTCCAGTGTCTGGCGTTGCTGGTCAGCAGAGAGGGCATCAAGCACAGTGCGGCGGAAGGCCTGATGGCCAGACGTTCTGCCAGCAGGGTTGATGCCGCCCATGCCGACAATCACCGGTAAGTGTGACAAGCCGGGTTCCTCGTGATGCGGTGGTGGTAATGACAATTATTGGCAATGTTCAACGTCAGCGAGACACCAAACAATGCGCTTATATAGGTACGTAAAGCGTGATCATAGCACTGGCCACGCAACGGCGTCATGCCGCAAGCGTTAGAGACTGATAGAATCACGCTTTTCAGCCGAGAGATGGCATGCAGCATAATTCTCGTCCCGTGATATCTAACCAGCCTGGGCCGCACCACGATTTAGCACGCCGGGTAGACCGTGCGCTTACGCACCCGTTGAGAAAGCCGATCGCTGCGCACACTCAGGACAGCTTTGCTCACGCAGTCGAGTGGTACGAAGAGCGTCAAGCGCCTCTGATCCTTGATTCAGGCTGTGGAGTAGGGTTATCAACCCGCCATCTTGCGAACCGTTTTCCGACCCACAGCATCATTGGCATTGACCGTAGTGAGGATCGCCTGGGGCGTGAGCATGGCGAGCTGCCTGCCAATGCGCTGCTAGTGAGAGCCGATCTTGTCGACTTTTGGCGCTTAGCCTATCAGGCAGGCTGGGCACCTGAGCGTCACTACCTGCTGTATCCAAACCCGTATCCCAAGTCAGGCCACTTAAAAATGCGTTGGCATGGTCATGCTATTTTCCCCACACTGTTGGCGCTTGGAGGCCACCTTGAGCTGCGCTCAAACTGGTCACTCTATGTTGAAGAGTTCGCCTTGGCGGTGGCTCAGGTGACGGGCAGGCAAGCCGCGGTGACTGAGTGGACACCCAAAGAGGATTATTTAACGCCGTTTGAAGCGAAGTATGCGCAAAGTGGTCAGGCGCTATGGCGGTTATGCGTTGATTTGGAGCGGACATGACGTTTGTCTATTTAATTCTGGCCATTGTGGCTGAAGTCGTGGCTACCAGTGCCTTAAAAGCGTCCTTGGGATTTACGCGACCCCTGCCAAGCGTGTTGGTAGTCGTGGGTTATGGGACTGCTTTTTACTTGCTTAGCCTAGTGTTGCGCACGTTGCCGGTAGGCGTGGCGTATGCCATCTGGGCGGGCTTGGGGATCGTGCTCGTTACCCTGGTAGGTATTGTTGTCTTCGGTGAAAAGCCTGATTTAGCGGCAGTTGTAGGCATTAGCCTGATAGTGGCGGGCGTGGTGACGCTGCAAGTGTTTTCTAATATGAATGTGCATTGAGGTAGCGTAATGGGTTCTTTGTGTATGTCTGGCCTTAAGTGGCGCCGTGCGCTGGTCGCTGGCGTTGCGTCGCTGGCGCTGTGCGCCAGCACTAGCCTGATGGCTGATTTTAATCGGTTGAGCCAGCTAGAGAATAAAGGCTTTTCAATTAGTGCCGAAGCGCGCTTGCTGGATGCCGACTCAGGAGCGCCAGCGCTGTTAGGCAGCGTGAATCCTGAACGTCAACTATCGCCTGCCTCGGTCACCAAAGCATATCTATCCGCGGCGGCGTTGACGCGGTTTGGTCCCCAGCATCGCTTTACGAGCCAGTTGGTTAGCACCGGCAGTATTGAGAATGGCGTGCTGCGAGGCGACCTGGTGTTTGAGGGTGGCGGGGACCCAGGATTGACCACTGAAAATTTGTGGCGCTTGGTACAGCGGTTGTATTTAGCCGGGGTTCGCGAGGTCGACGGTGCGTTGGTGGTTAGCCAATGGCGTTTTGGGCCGGTTGAGTGTATTACCACTGACCGCTGCGATGCGCTAACGAGGGTAGCCAACGCCTACAGCGCGCCGCTTTCGTCAGCCGGGGTTAACTTTGGCAGCTGGTGCGTCAATGTAGCACCCGGTGTTAGCAGTGGTGAACCTGCCCGGGTGGGGTTGTGCGATAGCCAAACGTCGT
>TARA_R110002012_G_scaffold6596_5_pt1 | contig 10085 bp, 3 predicted proteins | sample TARA_R110002012 | Tara Oceans TARA_R110002012 (sample SAMEA4396515) | marine metagenome | biome: Westerlies Biome; feature: [DCM] deep chlorophyll maximum layer (ENVO:01000326); material: water (ENVO:00002006), including particulate matter (ENVO:01000060) such as... | depth 40 m
GGGGTGCCTGCGTCCGAAAATGTGGGGCAGGCCATTCCTGCTGGCCCGGCCTTTATGGGGCCGGAGTTTCTGGAGACACTTAAGGTAGTAGTGGACGAAGCAAGAAAGCTGGAACTTGAGGTGGGAATGAACCTGGCGAGTAGTTGGAATGCTGGCGGAAGCTGGACAAAGCCTGAACACGCAGCGAAGACTATCTATATGTCAAAGGTGAAGGCACATTCGGGCAGTACCCGGATCAAGGTGCCTTTTCCGACGATTCCCAAGCTGGACCCACGAGGAAGGACTCGTGTGATAAAATATGGAGATGATGGAAAACCGGAATTTCGAAGGGAGATAGCAGTTTTGGCGATTCCTAAAGAGGCAGATACGCCTTTGGACACGACCAGAATTGTCAATGTGTCGGCGTTTTTTGATTCGGAGGCAGATGTCCTTAGCTGGGTCGTTCCTGAAGGTGAATGGGAAATCCATCGATACGTCTGCGCCAATTCGGGAGAGCAGCTTTTTATGCCATCAGCCCAATCGGTAGGCCCCATCATCGATCACTACGATTCATCTGCGACTCGTGCCCACCTTGAGTTCTTTGTTGACCAGATCAGACCGCTGGTTGACGATTTTGCTACTTCGCCCATCAAGTACTTTTACCTGGCGAGCTATGAAGCCAAAGACTTTGCCTGGAGCACCACTTTGCCGGAGTCCTTCAGACGAATGAATGGGTATGATATCGCCAAATTCCTCCCATTGCTTTTTGATAATAGCCTGTTTGATAAAGAGCTTGTCGAGCGGTTTCAGTTTGATCTCCGAATGACGTTGTCGGAGCTGATGATCAACAACCACTATCGCAAGGCAAAAGAAATTTCCAATAGTTACGGACTAAAGATCGCCTCAGAGGCCGGAGGCCCGGGGGTATACACCATTCCTGTGGAGGCACTAAAGGCATTGGGCTCACTCGATATTCCCCGGGGTGAGTTTTGGCACAGAACAACAAGAGTCGAAGATGGTGTCGATATTATCTGGTTGGTAAAAGAGATAGCAGCTGCCTCGCATATTTACAAAAGAGGCATCGTTGAGGAGGAAGCGTTTACGAGTTTCATCAACGACTGGCAGGAGGGGCCCGCTGACCTCAAGCCACTGGCTGACAAGGCATTCGCCGAAGGAATGAACAGGGTAGTGATTCATGGCTTTACGCACAATCCAAACGCTGAGGGTGTACCTGGTATCGGCTATTTTGCAGGCACTCATTTCAATCCCAAATCAGGCTGGTGGAAAGTGGGCCGTCCCTTTGTGGACTACCTCTCACGGATTTCCTACGTGTTGCAGCAAACGGATTTTGTTGCGGATGTGCTTTATTACTATGGCGACGATGTTCCCAACCTGGTGCCTCCAAAAAACACCCGGTTCAAAGTAGGCGATGGCTATGACTATGAGATCATCAACAAAGAAATTCTGCTAGGTCAGCTTACCGTTGAGAATGACAAATTGGTTTTACCCGGGGTTGGCTCGTATCACGCCCTCTACATAGGTGGAGCTGAGGCAAGCAGCTATGAGGTATTGGAAAAGCTGGCCGAATTGGCTTCAAAAGGAGCCATTGTTCTGGGAGAGAAGCCCGTGAGAACGGCCGGGTTGAGTAAAGACAATGAGATCGAAATAAAACTGACTGATTTTTCAGATAAAGTTTGGGCTCAGCCAGGGACGAACGTAAGGAGTGAAGAGGGGAAAATCTATTCCGGCATCTTACCCATTGAAGCACTTAAACAACTGAATGTCCCACCCGATTTTTCTTATCCCGAGAATGAGAATTCGAGCCTGGACTATATCCACTATCGGAAAGATGGTCTTGATTTTTACCTGGTTCGCAACACAACTGATCAATGGGTGAACAGTACATGCCGTTTTCGACAGGAGAATAAATCGCCTGAAATATGGGATCCGACGACTGGCGAGATAGCAGCAGTTCGAACCTTTGAGGAGGAAGGAGGGCAAGTGTCCCTGCCACTGTCATTGCCGCCCCACGGTGCGCAGCTAGTGTGTTTCACTCCACAAAAATCAAAGGCAGAGGGCCAGCCCTTACCTGATTTGAATAACGTCTCCTGGTTTCGCTACGAAAGTGACGGAATTTATGTAACTGCTGGCGTTCCGATTCTAACCGTCGACAAAGAGTGGACAGTAAAGTTTCCAAAAGGCTGGGGGGCGCCCGATTCGATGTTGCTGCCGGGCTTAGAACCTTTGACAAATAGCGACATCCCTGGTGTAAAGTACTTTTCAGGCACTGCCTCCTACACCACAAGTTTCGATTTCAGGAAGGGAAATAACGAAGCCAAAATTGTCATTCAGTTGGGAGACGTTTCCGAAGTGGCTGAAGTGTGGCTCAACGGACACTCCCTGGGTATTTCATGGACGCCACCCTTCCAGTATGATATCACTGATAAGGTAATAGTCGGTAAAAATGAATTGAGGGTGGATATCACCAACAATTGGTCTAACAGGCTGGTCGGCGATGCCATCACTGGCGAAAAGTTTACCACCACCAATATCAAGGTGGTGAATAGAACGAAAAAACTCGGTTGGGAGCATGTACCGTTGGTACCGTCAGGCTTGATCGGGCCGGTTGAGATATATGAAATGAAAGCGATACGATGAAAGTAAACGGAGAGGCCATGAGGTGCCAAATAAACTATTCGAGATTGATGAACAATGCCATGAAAGTACTGGCAGTGGTCGCTTTGTTTGCTTGCCAGCCGCCTGTTCAGGAAGAAAAAGAAGCTGCTGCCAGTGAACCTCAATATGATGTTGCTGCCTACGTTTGGCCGTCTTGCCACCACGATGAGCGGTTTGGCGACATGCTGTGGCCTGATGGGATGGGCGAGTGGGAGGTAATAAAAAAAGGAACACCACGATTCGAAGGGCACTATCAACCGAAGGTTCCGTTGTGGGAATATGAGCCGGACAATGACCCAAAGGTGATGGAACGCTGGATAGAGACTGCAACCGACTACGGCGTAAACACTTTCATTTTTGACTGGTACTGGTTCGGTGACGGCCCTTTTCTGGAGAGCTCACTCAACGACGGGTTTCTCAAAGCGAGCAACAACGAGAAAATGAACTTTTACCTGATGTGGGCCAACCACGATGTGAAGCAGAACTATTGGAATGTCCACAAATACAAGGACGTTGACACGTTGCTTTGGGATGGTGCTGTTGACCTGGTAAATTTCAAAATCATTGTGGACAGGGTGATCAATAACTATTTCAAAAAGCCCAACTACTACAAAATAGATGGTAAACCCGTCTTTTCCATCTTCAGCGTTGCAAACCTGGTAGAAGGACTAGGCGGGCTTGACGAAGCTGCGGATGCTCTCAACTATTTCAGGGAAGAAACGAAGAACGCAGGCTTCCCCGGGCTGCATATTCAGCTGATTAATTTTGGTGTTCCCAATGAAAACGCCCTTCAATCTATTAAAGCACTAGGGGCTAATAGCGTCACTAAATACAACTGGGGCGGCCCGCATCCAGAAGATTATGTCCAGTGGGGCGTTGAGTCGATGGACAAAAGGCAACAATGGGACGAGGCACTGGATATCCCGGTCTTCCCCAATGCTTCGATTGGCTGGGATGATTCACCGAGGTTTCCACACAAAGGAAAAGCGGACATCGTCCATTATAACAAAACACCAGAGGCTTTTGCGTCATTTCTCCAAAAATCGAAGGAATACTGCGATAGCCACCCAGAACAACCAAAGTTGATAACAATATTTTCCTGGAACGAATGGATTGAAGGCGGCTACCTTTTGCCTGATATGCTGTACGGCTACCAATACCTTGAAGCAGTGAAGAAGGTGACCTACGGGGGTTCGGAGAAGACTGGCCCATGAGAGACATTAAGGAATAACCACGGCGTCCTAAGCAGAGTCGGTTTGAATTATACACATACACTACTATGAAAACACGATTTTCGACATTTATTGCCCTTGGATTATTCGTTTGTCTTCAATGCAATTTTGCCGTTGGGCAAAGCACATCTGCCTACGAGCAGGTCAAGTCATCGTTTCAATCTCCACCCCAAAGCGCCCGACCCAAGGTTTACTGGTGGTGGCTCAACGGAAATGTGGACAGTGTTAGGGTGAAAGAAGAAATAGCCGCCATGGACAGAGCGGGGCTTTCGGGGTTTGATCTTTTTGAAACGGGTGTGCCTCCGGTAGATACAATGGTTGAAGCAGGGCCGGCATTTCTAAGCAAAGAATCCCTCAAGGTGATCAGGGTGGCGCTGGAGGAAGCTAAGAAAAGGAATATGGACGTGGGCTTCAACATGGCCAGCAGTTGGAATGCAGGTGGAACGTGGGTAACTCCCGAAAATTCCGCTAAATCGATTTATGATTCGAGAATAGAGGTAAAGGGCAAGTCGGGGGGCAATATAAAGCTCCCGTTCCCTCAGATTTCAAAAATAGATGCAGCTGGGAAAACAAGGGTAATTCAGTACCAACGAAATGGGAAGCCGGTGTTTTATCAGGAAGTGGCCGTTGTAGCCATACCGTTGAAAAATGGAAAGCCTGACTGGGATCCGGCAAAGATCGTTGAAGTTTCCAGCCAATTTGATCCGGAAAGTGAAAAACTGAACTGGACACTGACAGGTGACTGGGAGGTGCACCGCTACATCTGCTCCAATTCTGGCGAGCAGTTAAAGCGACCAAGTAAGTACTCCTCCGGCCCTATCATCGACCACTTCGACGCACAGGCCACCGAAGCCCATTTTCTTCATATTATCAATGTGCTGACAGAAGAAATGGGCGACTTGAGGAACACTGCGCTGAAAAACCTTTACCTGGCTAGCTATGAGGCCACCGGCTTTACGTGGACGACCACATTGCCAGCTGTGTTCAAGGCACTCACCAGCTACGAAATAAATAAATTCCTGCCCGTGCTCCTTAATCAGTCATCTTTCGAGAAAGGAGTTGTTGAAAAGTTTATGAAAGATTATCAGCGGACTTTGTCGGAGCTGATGATCACCAATTTTTATAAGAAAGCGAAGGAGGTAGCCAACGCACATGGTCTGAAAATCAATTCTGAAGCAGGTGGCCCAGGTATGCCGATGCACAATGTGCCCGCTGAGCCTCTCAAGGCTCTCGGTGCGCTTGACCTTCCCCGTGGTGAATTTTGGATCAACTACAATGCTTACAATGACCAGGGAGTAGATTTTCTGCGGGTCGTGAAGGAAGTGTCCTCTGCGTCTCATATCTACGGTAGGGGCATCGTGGAAGAGGAAGCCTTCACTTCATCTTTGAACTGGCAGGAAGGCCCGTTTGATATGAAGCCAACCGGCGACCGGGCGTTTTGCGAGGGCATGAATAGGGTGGTGATTCATGGGTTTAGCCACAACCCAAGCGGAATTGGTTACCCGGGCATCGTTTACCATGCAGGCACACATTTCAATGATAAAAGAATATGGCACCCGAAAATACGGCCTTTCACTGACTACCTGGCCAGGGTTTCTGCAGTGTTCCAGCAGACCGATTTTGTAGCCGATGTGCTATACTACTATGGGGATGCGGTGCCGAACTACGCAGGACCGAAAAATGGTCGTTTCATGGCTGGCCTGGGCTACGACTATGATGTCATCAATACTGAGATTCTTTTGCAGCTGAAAGTGAAGGATGGAAAGCTTGTATTGCCTACGGGTGGTCAGTACAACCTATTGGCGCTGGAGGATGAGGGAGACATTAACCCAGCAGTGTTGCTGAAAATAGAGGAGCTGGTAAGTGCAGGGGCTACTATCACCGGAGCCAAACCAAAAAAAGTATCGGACAGGCCAGGAGGAACGCCGGCCATGGCCGCTATGATTGATAAAGTTTGGAATCAAAACTCAAAGGCGAAAGTAGTGGCCGGAAAGCAGCCATTCGAAGTGTTGCAGGCCAACAACATTGGCCCCGATATCAATTATTCGGACATAGCGCTCAACACACTCGACTACATTCACTACAACAAGAATGGCCTGGATTTTTACTTCGTAAGAAACACCACCGACGAATGGGTGTCAAGGGAAATCAGCTTCCGGCAGCAGGCCAGGGTGCCGGAGATATGGGATCCAATAAATGGGTCAATTTCACCGGCAACCATCTACAATCAGAACGGCAAATACATTCAACTACCAGTTTCACTACCACCTATGGGCTCGACTTTTGTTGTTTTCAAGCCAGGAAAGCAAGAGGTGAAGTTCTCAAAAATTACGGGAACTCAACAGCATCCACCTATGCTCAACTACACACCCGATGGAGTGTTTGTGATGGAAGCAGGTGCTTTTGAAGTAAAAAAGCAAGACCAATCCTTACCCCTTATTAACAATGTAAATGTTGAAACCTTAACTGGAGCCTGGGAAGTATTCTTTTCTCTGGAATGGGGTGGGCCTGAAAGGAGGCTGTTTCCAGAGTTGAGCTCATGGACAGACTCTGAGGAAGAGAGCATAAAATACTATTCGGGGATGGCCAGGTACAAAAAGCCATTCTATCACGACGTCAATGCAACGCTCATGAAAGACCAACGGGTGTTTCTCGATCTTGGCGACCTTTCAAAAGTAGGTGAAGTGTGGCTCAACGGAGAACCGCTGGGAATCACCTGGGCAAAGCCTTACCGGTTCGATATTACCGACAAACTTAAAGCAGGCAACAACCTGGTGGAGGTAGAAATTGCCAACGTTTGGGCCAATCGTATCATAGGAGACGCCCGGACGGGTGGAAAGGACTATACTTATTCCAACGTGCTAACAACAACAGTTGTAGGTTTCGGTAGGCAGCGATTTTCTTGGGAAGAAACCCCGTTGGTAGAATCAGGCTTGCTGGGGCCCGTGCGATTGATTACTGTGAGCCCGCTGTAACAGGTGGGAAAAATTGAACCAATTGATTGAAATATTAACCCGATTTAGAAATATAACACGCTATATCATGAAGACACTCTTTTCTGTACTTATTGCCTTTGGAGCTTTGATTTGCTTTTCTTTTGATCAGGCCATTGCCCAAAACGCACCATCTTACGATCAACTAAAGGAAGGGTTCAAGTCGCCGCCTCCCGGGGCCAGGCCAAAAGTGTACTTCTGGTGGCTAAATGGTAAGGTCGACACCGTGCGTGTGAAAGAGGAAATTGCCGCCATGGATCGTGGAGGTATTTCTGGCTTCGATATTTTTGAGATTGGCGTTCGTGAAACTGACGATATGGTGGCAGCTGGTCCGGCTTTTTTGAGCGACGAGTCACTCAAGTCAATACGGGTAGCCTTGCTGGAAGCCAAAAAACACAACATGGATGTTGGCCTTAATTTGGCCAGCAGTTGGAACGCTGGTGGTTCGTGGACTACGCCGGAGAATTCGGCCAAGTCAATATATTTTTCAAGCCTCGATGTAAAAGGTAAGTCGGGCGGGACTGTAAAACTTCCTTTCCCGGAAGTCCCGGCAAAAGATACAAGAGGCAGGGCAAAAGCCATTGAATTTCAGAAAAACGGCAGGCCTGTTTTTTATACCGAGGTGGCTGTAGTGGGTATTCCGATGGAAAATGGACAGCCCGTTTGGGATCCGGCAAAGTTCGTTGATTTGACGTCAAAGTTTGATACCAAAAGCGACAAGCTAACCTGGGATTTGTCGGGTGACTGGCTGGTGCATCGCTACATCTGCTCCAATTCAGGCGAGCAATTGAAGCTGCCCAGTAAGAATTCAGTTGGCCCTATCATCGACCACTTTGATGCACAGGCCACGGAGGCGCATTTTCTCTACATCATCGGCCGTATTCAGCAAGCTATGGGCGATGACCTCAGCAAGACAGCCCTGAAAAGCCTTTACCTGGCGAGCTACGAGGCAACAGGCTTTGTCTGGACAACCACACTGCCACAGGTTTTCAAGGAACTCAACGGATATGAGATCAATAAATACCTGCCGGTACTTTTCAATGAAGAAAATTTCAGCGAAGAGGTGGTGAGCAAGTTTAAAAAGGATCGCCAGCGCACTTTGTCAGAATTGATGGTCACCAATTTTTATAAAAAAGCGAAGGAGATATCGAACAAGTACGGATTGAAGATCAATTCCGAATCGGGTGGCCCGGGTTTGCCTTTGCATAATGTGCCAGTTGAACCACTTAAATCGCTGGGAGCTTTGGACTTGCCGAGAGGGGAGTATTGGATCCATCACGATCGGTTCAATGAGCAGGGAATTGATATTTTGAGAATGGTGAAAGAAGTTTCCGCAGCATCGCACATTTATGGTCGGGGTATTGTGGAAGAAGAGGCCTTTACCTCCTTCAAACACTGGCAGGAAGGGCCGTTCGATATGAAACCGTCCGGCGACAGGGCTTTTGCAGAAGGAATGAACAGGGTTGTGGTGCATGGCTTTAGCCATAACCCGGCGGGCTACGGTTACCCGGGTATTGTGTACCATGCCGGCACCCACTTCAACGACAGAAGGGTGTGGTTCTCCAAAGTAAGGCCTTTCAACGACTACCTTGGCCGAATATCATTTGTGTTGCAGCAAACTGACTTTTTTGCAGACGTGCTTTACTACTACGGTGACGCCATCCCCAATTATGCAGGACACAAAAACAGCCGTTTTATGGTTGCCTCTGGCTATGACTATGAAATAACCAACACCGAGATACTGCTACAAACATCAGTCAAAAATGGAAAAGTGGTGCTGCCTACCGGAGCTGCGTTTAGTGTGCTGGCACTGGAGGACGAGGGAGAGATCAATCCCCAGGTACTACAAAAGATCGACGAGCTGGTTCGTGCCGGAGCCAGAGTGACTGGAGCTAAGCCCAAGAAAATATCCGACATTCCTGGCCGCACTGAGGCGATGAATGCTACCCTTAACAAACTGTGGGGTGCCGGGAGTCAAAAAGTACTCGATCAACAGCCGGTGACCGTGCTGGAGACGCTTGGCTTGGGGCCGGACATAGATTATGCGGACAGAACTGCTAACACGCTCGACTATATCCACTATAACAAAGCGGGGCTGGATTTCTACTTTGTAAGAAATACCACCGATCAATGGGTGTCGAGAGAGATAGGATTCAGACAGCAGGGCAAAGTACCCGAGATTTGGGATCCGGTATCTGGCTCGGTGCTGCCCGTTACCATTTACCGAGAGGATGGGAAGTACATCAGGCTGCCATTGTCGCTGGCACCCTACGGTTCAGCGTTTGTCACATTCAAACAAGGGAAAAGCACCGCCAAATTTGAGCAGTTAAACAGCCGGGGACTTTTCCCTCCTTTGCTGGATTACACTGCCAACGGTATTTTGGTGATGGAAGATGGCTTGTTCGAGGCTACCAAAGCAGGGCAGTCTACCCCGGTGACAAATATCACGAAACATCAACCGATCAGCGGAGCCTGGGAGGTGTTTTTCTCACAAGATTGGGGAGGCCCTGAACGAATAATATTCCCCGAATTGATCTCGTGGACGGAATCCGATATAGAAGGCATCAAATATTATTCTGGCGATGCAAAATATAAGAAGACCTTTCAGTACGATATCAACGCATCGTCCATGAAAAACCAGCGGGTGTTGCTTGACCTGGGCGACCTGTCAAAAGTAGGAGAGGTGTGGTTGAATGGAGTGTCGCTCGGTATTGCGTGGGCGAAGCCTTACAGGTTCGACGTGACTGATGTTTTGAAACCAGCCGACAACGTTTTGGAGATAGAAATTGCCAATACCTGGTCGAACAGGATCACCGGCGATGCTCTGACGGAAGGCAAGGACTACACCTTCACAAATGTTGAGATCACAGACATCTTCGGATTGAACAAGATCAAGACGCCGTGGGTGGAAGTACCACTAATCAGGTCAGGCTTGCTGGGCCCAGTCCAATTGATCACAGTTAGTCCGATAGAGTAATCGACTGCCAAAACTAAACTACCATGAAATAGCCATAAGAAATACCATACCCAACGGAATGAATAAAGGTATTTAAATAAGCAGTTTTCATTTCCAAAGGGATTTAGGCTATTCCATCTGGCCCCTAAAAAGTAAATTTTATACAGATGAATAGCCATAAGGAATACCATACCCACGGGAAATGAATAAGTGGATCGAAAAGCTAAATATTCATTCTCATTGGTAAAA
>TARA_R110002012_G_scaffold2900_1_pt1 | contig 10084 bp, 11 predicted proteins | sample TARA_R110002012 | Tara Oceans TARA_R110002012 (sample SAMEA4396515) | marine metagenome | biome: Westerlies Biome; feature: [DCM] deep chlorophyll maximum layer (ENVO:01000326); material: water (ENVO:00002006), including particulate matter (ENVO:01000060) such as... | depth 40 m
GCGTGTTCGAAGACGTGATCTCCGGCAAGACGTTCAACCGGCCCGGTTTGACAGCCTTGCTTGATCAGGCCAGACCCAACGACACCCTCGCCGTCATTCGCCTCGATCGCTTGGGGCGCTCGCTCAAGGAACTCCTGGAAACCGTCGACGGCCTCAAAGCCAGAGAGATCAACCTCATCAGCCTCGAGGAGCGGATCGATACCACATCCGCCGCTGGAGAACTCGTATTCCACGTGTTCGGGGCCATTGCGCATTTCGAGCGCCGCCTGATCTCTGAGCGCACCAAAGACGGCCTGATCAACGCTCGAAAACATGGCCGCACCCCCGGGCGGCCGCCATTGCAGCCCGAGACAATCTCAGCCCTCCAAGACCTCGTCGGTGCAGGAAAATCTGTCTCACAAGCTGCAAAACATCTCGGCATAGGCAGATCAACAGCTTACAAGGCGATCAGGGAAAACGGCAAACCGAGCATGTTCGCTTAAAGTTCTTCCTTAGAGTAATCCTACGCACAAACCTTCCGATGGGGCCTGAATCAGACCTTCACCTATCTTGCTGCGGTGAAGGCGGCTGATCTTTTGATGCAATGGCATCCAGAAGCGGAAGGGTTCAGGCTCGCACCTGGAGCGCACGCACCAAAATGGACGCTCGATGTGGAAAGCCTCGCACCCGGTATTGTCGGTGCTGAGACGTTCGCTGCTGTGCGCCCCGAAAACAACCGTAAGCTCGCCAATGATCTGACGAAGTTGGCTGGTCGCACTGAACATCATCGCTACGTATTTTTCATATCGCCCGCGTTTCCCAGAACGGAACGTTTGCCGGAAAAAGAGCGGAACAGTGTGAAGGTTTATTCCATAGCATTTAATGCATGATGGCATGCAATGCGCCTTTCATGCTTCAGTCTATACTTCAGATTTCACGCTCATAACCTCGCTCAGGTGAGAGAATTTGCTCATTCAGCCGTTCCTTTTCGACCACATATCGCAATGTCGCCCCTCGATCCGACTGTCGGCTCATCTGTTCTGCGAGGGCAGGCAATCCTGATGCCTGATCCTTCCCAACAAACACCTCTGTCTGCCCACGTGCGCGCGTCATGGCCACGTAGCTGGCGGCATCGCGCCAATGGTGGGTATGCAGCAGATAGGTCTGGTCCAAGGTCTTGCCCTGACCGCGATAAATTGTGCCTGCGTATCCCAGATCGATATTCGTATAATCGCGCGTGTCGAACGTAATTTCGCGCCCCCGATCGGAGCGGACTGTGACGCGGTCCCCATCAATGACTTCCACGGTGGCCAAGGCTCCGGCATAGATGCCCTTCGGCTTCCACGTCCCCCGAAACGCGATCCGGTCCCCGACACCTACAGAAAGCGTCCCGCGCTCTGTCTCCACGGTAATGCAATCCTTTACCCGCCCCCGCTCAATCTCGATGGCTTGCATGGCATCGTTGAGCCTCCGAACCTCCTCGTTGGTGTAGGCAAAGACGAACCGCGTGCCCCGCTCGGTCTCGGTATCTGCCTGCCAGCGCTCTAGAAGTGATGCGCGGGCCGCCTCCAGGTCATCCCGCCAGTGAACCAGATCGTGGGCGTCATAGGCCTCCAGCCCTTCCCTAAAGCGCCCCTCCGCGAAATCGCGCGATGCCTGCTTTGCCCAGTCATGGTGTTGGCGGCGAACTGTAGTCAGGGCCGTGCTGCCGGTTTTCTCTCGAATGGCGGTGAAGACCCCACCGCGCTCGATCGATGCGAGCTGCCGATCATCGCCGACCAAAACAAGCTTTGCCCCGGTATCTGTCGCCAGCTGGGTCAACGCATCAAGACGCTGCGTGTCCAGCATTGCGGCCTCATCCACAATGATCAGGGATTTCTTGACGATCTGCGCGTTGCCGTGGTCTGGCGCATGATCGCGATACCAAAGAAGGGAATGGACGGTCGTTGCCCGCTCAAACCCACTGTCGCGGAGATCTTGAGCCACGGCATTCGTCGGGGCGAGACCGACAACCGAATAGCCGTCCCGTTCGGCCGCCTGGCGGATTGCCGAAAGGGTATGGCTTTTCCCGGTCCCGGCGCGGCCTTCGAGGATCTTGAGACTTCCCGCATCAAGCACGTGGCGCATGGCCTCGGTCTGCTCGTCATCGAGGGTCATCTCTTTCGCCACGGTGCGAATGAAGCGCGTGCCGATTTCATGGTCAGCGGACGCGGCCATCGCCGTGGCGCGCCCGACGGTCGCTTTCTCTTGGTCACGGATCGACTGTTGGGTCCACCCGACTTCTTCCTGCGTTGCGGGGTCATAGAGCCTGACGGTGTCGTCATGCGAAGCAATGGTATCGATTAGCAGGGCAGGGGCCAGGACCCCTTTGCTCAAAAGAGCACGGTGGATTTCCCCCTCTGTTACGAAGGACTGGTTACGCAACAATCCGGAAAACACCTCCATAGGGTCGATCTCCGGGGCGTCCTCACGGGCCGGACCCGGGGACAGACTGGCCTCCGCCCGCATATCCGTCCGAAGGGTGTCAATCGCAGGAAGCTGGCTGGGATCGATGTCGGCAAATGCTCGGCGCAGATCCGCGACACGAATGCCTTCGATCCGGCGGGATAGACTGTGAACCGTGCCATACGCGTCCAGCACGACATACTGTCGGCGTGCGCCCAGGGCAGGTCGGTATCCTGCCTCGGCCAAGGCGGACAGGAAAGCCTCCGCCCCATCGGCCGCCTGCCAAAGCGCTGTGATCTCGGCCGTCACGGCCTTTGGATCAATGCCAGTGCGTTCGGCAATCTGGTGCTCCGCATGTGACAGGGTGCGCTCGGGGCGGGGAACACCGTCCCGCTCGGCGTGTGCGCCTTGAACCCGTTCGTGTCCGAACTCCCGTTCCAACTCGCGAGCGACAATCTCATGTTTGCGATAATTGTGACTGTCCGCCACTGCGACCAGGGTATCGGTCCGCACACGGCCCCACACGACATGCACATGTTCACGCCCGAATTTCTCATGCATGACCACGGCCCGGGGCTGGCCAGTCAGCCCAAGTTCTTCTTCCAGCCGATCAACGGCCCGCTCCCAGTTATCAATGCCGAGCCGTTCGTGGATCGGGACATTGATCGACGCGTGATAGAGCGGGTTCTTGCACCGCGTGCCGGAGGACATCGCCTCCATTTCACGCAAGGCACCTTCCAGTTCACGCGACACGGTCCCGCGAACGTCCAGGACCTCCATCCGTTCGTTCGTATCGACACGCTGCAAGTGAGCGGCCAGCTCAGGCGCACCGGCACGGGATCCGCCTTTAACGATCACGGCTGCCGCCCCAGAGCACGCATGAGATCGGCACGCAGCTCATCAAGGTCGTCCTGAATCTGGGCGAGGGCCATAGGATCGAGAACACGCAGCACGCCCACGTTAGCCTTTGCGGCCAGCTGGTTCACGTTCGAGCCGATCTTGCCAAGCTCCCCGAGGAGGCGAACAAGCTCAGCCTTCTCAGCTGGAGGGCGGCGCACGCGCCTTGGTGCCTCAGCGCCAATCAGAACATCTCGGGCGAAGGTGCCCACGGTCACACCGCCACGATCGGCCTCATCCTTGATCCGATCGTATTCTTCGGGAGCAACGCGAAAGGAGATGACGCGTTGGCGTTGTCTTTTTTCAGAGCCTGTGGCCATGACACGACCTTCTTAAGGGCAGGGACAGGGCTGAGACTCTGACCACACTTGAAAATGGGGATGCAACGGGGGCCTTGACCCCCTTGCCAAGAGACGCGCGGTGTATACCGCGCATGGCTTGCAAACCACTATACTGAAATCTTATGTGGGAGAGTCCGCATTCTGCGTCAAGTCTTCCGACTTGTTTCCGGAAGGTATCCGGAATACCACGAAGGCCACTCAAAAAGGCCACGAGCATGGCAGATAAACAAGATCGTTACAGAAAACGAAAATCAGAGCAAGGGTTTCAGCGCGTCGAAGTGCTCGTGCCCGAAGTAGCAGCTCCGCATCTGAAGGCTTATGCCCGCGCTCTTCGCGACGCGCACGCGCTTGGACTGGAACCGCCACTATTCGAAGGAATGGGAAGCTCAGCTCGCAAGATTCCAGAGGCGATAATGTCGAGCACCACGTCCGCAGCGCAAGAATATGAAAGTAAGGTAAACGATCAACCGGTGCGCCCAACACCGACAGTCGCAGCGCCGCGCAAGGACACTCGAGAGGTTAATCCTAGGCCGGATTTTTCAAAGGGATTATTGGACGATTAAAGACTCTGTGCTCCCAAAGAAAGATAAAAGGACAAAGGCCTTTTGCCCTCTGCACACGAGAAAAGCCCCTATACTTTCCTTTTGACTACTTTTTGCAACATACCATTGGCATCGGAAGTATGCGCAAGAAGCTCTCGCTGAAGATCATCGAGATCAGACAAGGTGATAGCATGATGATCAGTTGAGAAAATCTTCGACAACACCTCTTTGCCACTCTGGTAAACTTTTTTTGCATCGTCTGAAGTCTTGGCTCGCTCAAGCGGAGACTTGCGTTTGGAATGCGAAAAGCCTGCAGCAAAAATGGTGGAAATATACGGATAGGCTATTTCTTCAAATGCAGCTATTTCATCTTCATGAGGATTTTCACGACATAAATCGTTCGGCTCCACCACCACTAGAGACAGTTCTTCTCCGTTTTCTTTTCTTTTGCGTAGCTTGTGGAGCTCTGGACGATTGGCGAGGTTTGTTTCGACGATCGTCTCCGCTACGCAATGCTCAGCCGGGTATGTCGACCTCCAAGCTTGGCGCCCAATGATGGCATTCCCGAAATCAGCAAGTGCATTGGCATGAGCACCCAAGTGGTTTCGTTTTTTGAGGACATAGTCAGTCAGAATGTCGCCACCATCAGCTTCAAGCCCTGAAACGTAAGCAACCACGTTAAGCAATTTTCCCATTCACATCCTCCATCAGAAGTCAATCCCATGAGGTTCAACCATCCACCCCACTAACCAGGGCCCACAACACGTGTAACTTCTCTTGCATCATACGCCAGAAGGAGAGACCCGTGAACAAATACCTCATTTCACACATCACGATGGAACTGGCCAAGAAGCTCCGTCAGAGCATGCTGCCGACGCATGTAACCGAAGTCGACATCGAAAGCATGTTTGGCAGTAACGCGCCAACATTCCACGCGAACTTCAGCGAGATCAACATGCTTCTCAGGGATGCGACCGGCATCTGGGGAGAAGCTATTCTGTGCCCTGCTGTACAGAACCATCCGCGTACGGGCTACTACACGTTCTACCAAGAGGGCCAGAAAAGTCTGTTCCTAACTGCGCGCGCTCCTGAAGCCGGTCCCTATTTCATCCCAGATGAGATGCGCTCGTGATGCTGCGCCTGGAATACGTTCACGTGTCTGGTTCACGAACCACCTGAAAACAAACAAAGGAGATCTGAAAATGCCAAACATTCGAAAAATGAAAGGCATCGTCTACATTGACGGGCTGCCCGGAATGAGCCGCGAAGAATATGAAGTGTTCCGCGCTGTTCGCGAGACAAACGGGGATCTCAGCTGGCCCCCGTATGAATCCGTGATCGACGTTGATCCGGAACCTCAAGCTGACGAAGACCCGTCGCCATCCCCGTAACCAAAGCGACTGCCTGCCAAATAGCCAAAACTTGCTATTTGGCAGGCAGCACACCCAAGCGCACCGCAATCAAGTTCGCGAGTTCAAAATGACCAAACCACAAATCTCTGCATCGAAGTCGATCATCATCGGCAACGACAAAGGCGGTGTTGCAAAAGACCTGACCGCCGAAGGCCTGAAAATCGCCATGCTGCGTGCAGGCCTTGATCATCAGCTAATCGAGTTGGAAAGCCAAAAGCGGCTTGGATATCTGTATCCTGATACGCATTTTATCGAAGCTGCTTCGCTTGGCGCTGATGAGATCTATGCAGATCCTGATGTAGTTTTCGCGCCGATGGATACCCTTGCAAGCCTCACTAAGATGTCTCCGCTTTCTGTTGTTTGTCTCGGCGCGAATCTCACTGGAGGGTTTTTGGCGTGGTCAGAGACGAATGGAAGTAGAGTTTTTGAAAATGGCAGCAACCTCCACTTTGTCTGCCTGCTGACAATGAACCGTGCAGCGCTGGCTGCCGGACTGACAAATCTCTTCGATTTTGGGCTGCAATATCCGGCTGCACGACGCACGGCGATCTTGAACGAGTTCGCAGCACCGTTCATCGATGGTGATCGTCACTTGGCGAAGCGCCTGCGTGAGGCGCAAGGCGAGGCTGGCCCGATCGAAACGATCCGGCTTGCCCGGATGGCCGCGCCAGCTTGGGGTTACATTCAGAATCTTGGGCCGCTCGCAGACGTTGCACACATGCCCGCACAAAAGCTGATCGATCTCGGTTTGCCAGAGGGGCCCGCGATCCGGTCAATGGCGATGTTCGAAAAATGGCTTGAAAACGATCTCGTAGGTCCCCTGTCTGCCCTCCTTCCCGATGTGCAGGAGGCGACATGAAAGATCAGATTTCGCACGAAGAAGCCCACGAAGAGTGGTCGGTTAAACAACTCTCCCTGTTTCGCCAGATGGGCGCGCAAGAGCGACTGAACACCGTGAAATCAGGCGCTCTGGAACACTGGGCCGATGCCGCACGCGCTACGGCCCTTGATCTACTCGGCGACAACGGAACGAAGGCAACCAGCTCACCCACCCCGCAACCGACGCGCTTCGAACCTGCCAACTATCCTTTGCCACCGCAGGCCATGTGCGCCAAGCGCATGGACTTGTTCATGATTGCCACAGGCGGCGGATGGGCAGCAATCATGATCGCCACCGCCGCCCAGGCATACGGGCTCTACTGAAAGGCACACACGATGACCGCTCGCTCTCCTTCACCATTCACCTGGCGCAAACCAGCAGGACCGGCCATTAGCGCAGGCATTCTCACGCTGATCATCATCGCGCCGATTACGTTCATCACGGTATTCGGCATTTTTCCTCCTTTTTGGGGCGGCGAAAGCCGGGGGATCTGGGCTGAAACCTCTTACGCGTGGGGAATCACTGTCGATGTCGCTAGGAACGGAGCCTTGGGCGCGATCCGGTATCTGATCCCGTTGCTCCCCGCCGCCTGGAACACAGGCGACTGGATCGCACCATTGCAAGAGCAAGGTTCTTGGGCTGATTTTCTGTTTCGAATTTTCTCGGTGTGCCTTTCAACGCTCTGGGTGACAGTGCTGACCGCCATGCGCACATATCGCCGGACAGGGCGCATCCAAGGCTTCGAGTATGTCGCCGGACCCCAACTGTTCGAAGGCTGGCAGGCCACGTATCAAGCACAGCATGCCATGGCGCGCGATGGTAAGATCACGAAAGAAGTCCTCTACCTTGCCTATAATCTTGCGCTCTCGAAAACGCGCGAGGTTCTCAGCTTCGCGTATATCGGTGGCCAGGGCAGTGGGAAAACTACCGCCCTGAAATTCTTGCTGCGCCAGCTGATCGGCCGGAAGAAAACGAAGATCATCCTGCTCGACCAGAAGGGCGATCTGACAGCAGAATGGCCTGCGTCTGATGTCATCCTGTTTGCCCCGCATGATCAGAGGTCGCATGCATGGGACATCGGGGCAGATGTGACCGGTGAAATCGCGGCGCAAGAGTTTGCCGCAACACTGGTCTCGACAGAAGGTCCAGAAACAGTCTGGCCCCAAGGAGCACGCCAAATCATCGAGGCTGTAATCATCGCCCTTCAGCGCCAACATGGCACAGGCTGGGGCTTCGTGGAGCTACTAGAAGCTCTTCAATCCTCTCCGGAAGGGTTGCGGGCAATCGTGGAGCCTGTGCGCCCCGATGCACTCACATTTCTGGGCATCGATGACACCGGTGAATTCACACGCACCTCGATCGGCTACATCACAAACCTCCAAACCGCCGCGCTACCGTTTCTGCGTCCGCTTGCGCTGGCATGGGGACATGTTCTGAAAGCGGAACGTGTGTCACTGCGCTCGTGGCTGCATGGCAAAGGACCAGCAGCTCAAACCCTGATTCTTCAGAACAACACCGATTTCCCTGAAATCAGCGCGGGATGGATGCGACAGGTTATCCAGCGCCTCGTTCGGATCAGCGGCAGCTCGTCCTTTCCAGATGATCGCGACCGCCGTATCTGGTTTATCCTCGATGAATTCCCACAGCTTGGTCACATGCCGGACCTGCTGCGTGTTCCGGAAACACATCGGTCAAAAGGTGCGACTTTGGTTTTGACTGCACAATCCATCAGTCAAATCTACTCGACCTATGGCCGCGAAGATGGCGACACCTTGGTCAATCTCATGCAGACAAAGATCATTCTGAAACCAGGCCAAGGTAGCGATCTTGTGGCGCGTCTGAATGCATGGGTTGGAAAGCTTCGCTGGCGTGATCCTATGGAGTGCGGCATGACAGAAAACGGAATTCGTGTGCCAATCAAAGAATATCAAGATGATCTCTTGACCCCCGCTTACATGAATGGGCTCGGGCCGGAAACGGGGGGTGTCTCAGGATTGATCCTGGGGCTGGGACCAGATGTCTTCAAGATGCGCTGGCCCTATCAGACATGGCAGAAACAGCGTCCGGGCGTGTGTCTTGCATCATGGGCGCAAACATAACGGAAAACAAAGGGTCCAGAGCCTTCTCCAACGCCCAGATTTTTTGCTGTCGCCTACGGCGGCAAAAAATCTGTTCCCTCTCGCTCCCTAACACCGGGGTCGCGGGCCCCCGGTGTCTTAACGGAAGCGATCGGTGCGCTGGAGCCTCACGGCTCTTTGATAGGTCAGAAGCGGCTGCGTCCTCCGGACACATCTCCGCCGCCAGCAAGCTGGCGCGGAGATGGTCCATTGTGTTTGCCGCCCCTGACCTATCAACCCTTTCTTTTCCCTTTTCCCTGCTCGGGCATCTCATGCCCGTCCGCGCGAAGCGCCGGGCCTGTCGGCGGGTGACCTTCAGGTTGCCCACCGACAGGTCACCCTGAAACCGCCCACCACCTGGATCACCTCACAACGCAAAAGGCCCCCGCCTGCTGACGGGGGCCTCGATCATTGCGGTTGTGCGGGCTGTTACTCGGCGGCCATCCGGTCAGCCTGCGCGATGCGCTCCATGATATAATCTACGGCCTTCTGGGCCTCGGACGCGGCCCGGAAAATCGCGCGGCTGTCTTCCTTCATCGCTTCCAGCCATCCTGCGACATAGGCCGCGCTCTGGTCGAATTCAGGCTCCACCCCGATCTGTGCGCAAAGCATGCAGTTGCCAATCTCCGCGACCAGCTCCTCGAACGCGTAGGCCTTGCGGTCATTGAACCGGCCCAAGCGGTCCAGTCGCTTTGTCGCCCCTGTCCAGTGGGTCAGCTCATGCGCCAAGGTGCCGTAATATCCTGCGGCCCGGTGGAAGGTCGCGATCGGCGGCATGTGGATGCGGTCGGTCTTGATGTTGTAATAGGCGCGCGGCTCCTCAGTCACGGCGATCTGCGCACCCGTTGCCGCAAAGAACCCCTCCAACGCGGGATCGGCCATGGTGCCAAGATCACGGGGCGGATCGGGCAGGATGTAAAATTCAGCGGGCAAGCCCTCGATCTGGTCGGCATTGAACACACGGTAGGCCTTGGCATAGGGGATCTGGCGTTCCTCGCCGTTCTCGTCTTCGCGCTCGACGGTGCCGTATTTTACGACCGTGGCGGATTTCTCGCCCTTGCGAACATGGCCTCCAAGCTGCTTGGCCTGATTGAACGTCATCCAGCGGGCTGAGCTGTAGTCCTTGGCCATCGCCGTGGCCCAAAGCATCAGGATATTTATACCCCGATAGGCTTCACCGTTGAACCGTTCCGGCAAGCTGACCGATGCACCGCCACCGGTCCACGGTTTGCGCCAGGGCGGCGTTCCCGCCTCGATCTGCGCGATGATCTGATTGGTTACATGGGAATAAACGTCAAACTTCTCTGCGGTCATTTGTGACCCTCCTTCGCGTGACGCGGTCCGGGTCTGCTCCCCTTTCCGCTAATGGGCGGGCCTTCCTTCTCTGTTGTCTGGAATGCCCATGCATTCCGGACGGCAGAGCAGGTAAGGGCAAAGCCCGTCCTGCGGCCTGGCGGGGCCGTGACAACCG
>TARA_R110002012_G_scaffold56340_8_pt1 | contig 10083 bp, 6 predicted proteins | sample TARA_R110002012 | Tara Oceans TARA_R110002012 (sample SAMEA4396515) | marine metagenome | biome: Westerlies Biome; feature: [DCM] deep chlorophyll maximum layer (ENVO:01000326); material: water (ENVO:00002006), including particulate matter (ENVO:01000060) such as... | depth 40 m
ACTTTTTATAACAACCTTTTCACAGGGACAGGACGCAAAAACATTGCTGAAAGAGGTTTCTGCAAAAGCCAAGAGCTACGATAACATTTCAATAGATTTTAAGTACAATTTGAACAATTCCAAAGAAAACGTAAATCAGGAAACCCGTGGCGATGTTACGCTTCAGGGTGATAAATATGTTTTGAACATGCTTGGAACCACCCGAATTTTTGATGGTAAGAATATTTATACCATAGTTCCCGAAGATGAGGAAGTAACCATTTCAGCATACAACCCAAAGGATGACAAGGAAATTACACCTTCAAAAATGCTCACTTTTTATGAAAAAGGCTACACTTATAAGATGGACATAGAACAAAATGTAAAGGGTAGAAAAATTCAATATATAAAACTTACGCCTATTGATTCAAAAGCTGAAATAAAGGATATTCTTTTGGGGATAGATGTACAGACCAAGCATATTTATAAATTGATACAGACCGATGACAAGGGTACAAAATACACCCTTACCGTAAATTCATTTAAAACAAATCAACCCGTTTCCAAAACCTTGTTTACTTTTGATGAGGCTAAGTACAAAAAAGACGGTTACTACATAAACAAGCTATAGCCCCGTAAGTGAAAATACTGGACAGGTACATATTGGTTACATATTTGAAGACGTTCATGAGCGTCTTCATTATTTTAATGTTCATATTTGTCCTGCAGACCATTTGGCTCTACATTTCAGAGCTAGCCGGAAAAGATTTGGACGTTTGGATCGTGCTTAAATTTCTTTGGTACGTTTCCCCGCGGTTAATTCCTTTGGTGCTCCCGCTCACCATTTTGGTAACTTCCCTAATGGTTTTTGGAAGTTTTGCAGAGAAGTATGAGTTTGCCGCAATGAAATCTACAGGAATTTCACTGCAACGTGCCATGGGAAGTGTGATTGGTTTTATTGTCGTACTGTCAATTACAGCTTTCTTTTTCGCAAATAACGTGATTCCTTATTCGGAATATAAATGGCAGAACCTTCGGCGAAATATCTCGCAGTTCCAGCCTTCCATGGTAATTTCCGAAGGACAGTTCAGCCAAATTGGCGATATGTTCAACATAAAAGTTGAAAAGAAAACTGGTGATCGGGACCAGTTTTTGGAAGATGTGGTAATTCATAAAAAAAATGAAGTCAAACCAAACGGGAACTTTACTGTAATAATTGCCAATAATGGTGAATTGGCAAGTGAGGAAGGCAGCAATACCCTATCACTAATTTTAAAGGAAGGTAATTATTACGAAGAAATTCAGGCTAAATCTGCGGCTAAACAGAAGGGCGAGCCCTTTGCAAAAAGCTATTTTGACGAATATTCCATAAACATCGATCTTACCGAATTGAACAATAAAGATGTTGATAAAGAGAATAACCTAAATAACCAAAATATGTACAATATCAGTGAGTTACGAGTTGAGATTGACTCGCTTTCTGATAGCTATTCTACCGATATTCAATCTTACACAAAAAACATGTACTACCGCAGTGGGGTTGAAAAATTAAAGGAAAATAAAATTAGTGATTCCGCAAGACCTCCCGCAATAAGCTCCATTCTTGAAATTTATAATCCTGCCCATCAATTGCAGATTGTAAAACTTGCATTGAACAATGCCAAAGGGACCCTGCAAACAGTGGATGCAAAAAAGGTTGAGTTTAAAAATAAAACCAAAAGGTTGAATAAAACCGAGATAGCCTTGCACGAAAAATACGCTTTGGGTATTGCTTGCATTATTTTGTTTTTTGTGGGGGCACCGCTTGGGGCGATTATTCGAAAAGGTGGCATGGGTTTGCCGATGGTAGTGGCTATTCTGCTATTTTTAACCTATCACTTTATCGGCATTTTTGCCAAAAACAGTGCAGAGGATGGAACTATGCATCCCTTTATTGCAACTTGGTTAAGCACAGCCATTATGCTGCCACTGAGCGTCTGGCTAACGTATCGCGCCACTACAGACCAAGGGATTTTTGATTTTGACTCCTTTATGCAGCGCATTGGACGCTTATTTGGAATAAAAAGAAAAAAGAAGTCGGAGTAATACTATAATCCAAAACTCCATTTAACTATTTACAGCCGCACATTTTATATCTTTGCATCACATATTTAAAGCTATGATTTCCACAGAAAAAGAAAATTCCGTTAAACTCAACACGATTGAAGAAGCCATTGAAGATATTCGCAATGGAAAGATAATTATTGTAGTTGACGATGAAAACCGGGAAAATGAAGGAGACTTTATTGCCGCTGCAGAAATGGTTACGCCAGAAATGATCAATTTTATGGCAACCCACGGAAGAGGCCTTATCTGTGCACCTTTAACAGAAGACAGATGCAATACCCTCGATCTAAATATGATGGTTGAAAACAATACCGTATTGCACCACACACAGTTTACCGTTTCGGTAGATTTGATTGGTCACGGATGTACTACGGGCATTTCAGTACACGACCGCTCAAAAACCATAAAATCACTGGTTGATGAAAATACAAAAGCCAGTGACTTGGGAAGGCCCGGACATATTTTTCCGCTACGCGCAAAGCAGGGCGGGGTTTTAAGAAGAACAGGGCACACTGAAGCTGCTATTGATTTAGCGCGTTTAGCAGGATTGAAACCTGCGGGTATTTTAGTTGAAATCTTAAATGAGGATGGTACCATGGCGCGGCTACCACAGTTGATGAAAGTTGCCAAAAAATTTGATTTGAAATTGATCTCAATAGAAGATTTGGTGAAATACCGAATGGAGCACGATTCATTGATTGAAAAGAAGGAAGATTTCAAAATCAATACAAAGTTTGGAGATTTTAGACTTCGTGCCTACAAACAAACCACAAATGACCAAATCCATATTGCCCTTACCAAAGGCTCCTGGAAGGAAAACGAACCTGTTTTAGTACGTGTAAATGCAACTTTGGTAAATGGCGATATTTTGGGAACCCTTACCAACAATGCCGAACAGAAGTTGGATGATATGTTCAACGTTATAAACAGCGAAGGAAAAGGCGCCATTGTTTTTATAAACCAACAAAGCCAATCGCTTAATCTTTTAAACCGTTTAAAAGAACTTAAAGAAGCACAGAAACCCAACGAAATCGCAAAAGCACCCCGTATTGAAATGGACAGCAAAGATTTTGGAATTGGAGCCCAAATTCTTCACGATTTGGGAATTCATAAAATTCGTTTGGTTTCAAATAGCGAGCAAACCAAACGTGTAGGGATGATTGGATATGGTTTGGAAATTACGGAATATGTGAATTATTAAAGAGTCGACAGTATTGCGCTTTTCATAGCCTCTGCCCGCTCCTTCACTTGCTTTTGCGTCCAGCCAATTTTTATGAGTGATGAAATTGTACGGCCCATAATAGCATCACTTTTTGAGAAATCGGTATTGTTTAGATCCTGCATTTGGCTTCTAACTTCAGCAGAAAGTTTACCAAGCGATTTCAAGTTTCGTAAATGTTCCCAGCCGTTTATATAGTGCCAATTATTGGTGAACCAATAAAAACAGGCATCTACTCCAGCTTTAGCAAGTGCCTTATGTGCTTTTTGGGTTAATTCTGCTGTGGGAAGAAAAAAGTTCAAAAACGAATAATTTTCCTCGCCACCTTCGGGAACCCGTCTGAAAGTAACACCTTCAATAGTTTCTATAGTTTCACGAAGAATAGTATAGTTTTCCTTTTGAGTCTTTAAAATATCATCCAGTTTATTCAATTGCGCAATTCCCACGGCAGCATTCAATTCAGAAATTCTGAAATTATAGCCTAAAAAAGGATGCGTTTCCGCCCCACGATCTTTCCCTATATGGTCGTGGCCATGGTCCTGATAGTGGTCTGCGTGCAATGCATACTTTTCATTATTTGTAATAACCGCCCCACCTTCGCCACAGGTAATGGTTTTTACATAATCAAATGAAAAGCAACCCAGATCACCGTAACTTCCCAAGGGTTTTCCTTCGTATGTTCCCCCAAGTGCCTGACAGGCGTCTTCCAAAAGAATTAACCTGTGCTTTTCACAAATCGATTTCAATGCCTTCAAATCTGCCATGGAGCCACACATATGTACCGGCATTACGCATTTTGTTTTTGAGGTAATTGCAGCTTCAACAGCTTTAGGGTTTAAGGTTAAAGTATCATCAATATCCACCAAAATAGGAACCGCTCCCAAGGCCAAAATAGATTCAAAACTTGCCACAAAAGTAAACGTTGGTATAATTACCTCATCGCCCGCGCCAATGCCAGCAGAAGCTAAAGCAACCGTAAGAGCAGCCGTACCACTGGAAACCAATTGGCAGTAGTCTGAACCCATTCTTTCGGCAAATGCTTTTTCAAACTCTTTTGCTTTCCAATGGTTATTGCGCATTCCGTCAAAACCGTAGCGCATTAATACGCCAGTTTCCAATACATCGTGTACTTGTTTGCGCTCTTCGGCGCCAAAAAATTCAAATCCGGGCATTTTTTAATGATTAAGGTTTAATGTAGAATGAATAATAGATGTGCTTCAAAGGTAATGGTTGTGTTGTGAAATGGGATTTTTAAACATCAATTTACTTCAATTATAAGTTCGTCAATACCGCGACGCACTTTTTTGAGGTTAATAAAAAAGTCGGATTCGTCACGATAACCTACCGGAAGTACAATTACGGACTCCAAGCCTTTCTTATTCAATCCAAGCAGTTCATCATATTTTTTTGGTTCAAAACCCTCTATGGGGCAGGCATCAATGTTCTCAACAGCGCATACGGTCAAAAGGGCGCCAAGGGTTAGATAGAGCTGGTTAACCATCCAATCCTTTATTTCTTCACTATTTTTTTCAGTAAAGGAAGCTAGCAGGTTTTGCTCAAAAGGCTCTAGAATAGCACGCGGTGTTTTTCGCTGTGCTTCTACTCTTTTAAAATGTTCATAAATAAAATTTTCATTGATTTTCTTTTCAACACATAATACTAAAACGTGTGAAGCATCGCGAACCTGCGGCTGATTGTATGTAAGTGGCATCAACTGGGATTTCAATTCAGCATTGCTAACCACAACCAATTTTAAAGGTTGTAAACCATAGGAAGTTGCCGTAAGGTTAAAGGTTTCTTTTAAAATATTCAGCTTCTCTTCGGAGAGGGTTTTTGTGGAGTCAAACCTTTTGGTGGCATAACGCCAGTGAAGTTTTTCAATTGTTTTTGAGGACATTCAAAAAATATTAGTATTAGCTGCAAAAATAGCGATAAAAATATTGAAGTTTTACCGCTATCCTTTTGCTACTAATTAAACAATTAAAAATTAACCTCCACTCCCATATACTTCTTCGCAGCGATTCCATGTACTTTCCATATCCTCTTCTAATTCTTGGATTCGTTTATTCATGCGTGCATTTAATGTACTTTTCTCATCACCAGTGCAGTCACCATTTGAGTTCATCCAGCTCTTCCTATTTTTTAAGGATTGTATATACTCTTCTGTCAACCCTTTTCTTATAAGGCAAGCCTCTAAAGATTGTCCATTTCCATCATCATCTTTGGCATTGGTCATTTGATAGTTATAGGCTGTCTGCCAAGAATCCAAGGTATCTTCTACATCTATAAAACAATCGCTTTTACCCGCATCCTCCAATCCACAGGATATAATGAACGTTAGTACTCCTGCTAATAACAATAATTTAGATTTCATATTTCTGAGGTCTTTTAGTTTTCAGTTTTTATTTTTTGAAAATTTTTATGGTCTTCACCACTTTATTATTTAATAGAATCTTCAATTCATAATTGCCCTCTTTCAAATGGTCGATGCTCATATAGATGACATCGTCCTTTTTTTTTGAATCTAGGGAGTTTTTCATTTATGAAGCCATTTTGCCTACACCAAAATTAAATAGATATATAAATTGGGCTTAACAGAAATGTTCCAAAACATAGAAGATATGTTTCAGCACTTATAATCAGAATGTTTATCAAGGGTTACGCGTTGTTTGAAAGATATTCGTTGGGCGTACAATTATAAACTTCCTTAAAACATTTACTAAAATATGAAGGAGTATTGAAGCCTACTTGATAAGCAATTTCTGAAATGGAAGCGTCAGTTTCCTTTAGCAAACGAATAGCTAACTTTAATCGTTGTGAGCGTATAAATTCACTTGCAGACATTCCTGAGATCGCTTTAAGTTTACGGTGAAGTTGTGTGCGACTCATATGCATAAGCTTTCCAAAACGTTCACTTGTAAAATCTGGTTCAGTAATGTGTTCGTCCAAAACATTTTGCAAACGTTTTAAAAAATCACTTTCTGTTGAAGTTAATGACAATTCAGGATTGATGCTTAAGGTTTTGCTGAAATGCCTTTGCAGCTGCCTTCTGGTTTCGATGAGTTTTTCAACTCTAATTTTCAACTTTTCACTTTTAAAAGGTTTGGTTACATAAGCATCGGCGCCGGTTTTTATCCCTTCAATTTCGTTCTCCTCCCCCACTTTTGCGGTTAGGAGAATTATTGGAATGTGGCTAGTAAGCTCATTTGTTTTAAGAGTGTTACACAATTGGATACCATGTATCTCGGGCATCATAATATCGCTTATTATCAGGTCTGGCATTTTTTCCAATGCTTTCGCAATGCCTATTTCCCCATTCTCTGCTTCAAGTATTTGATAATTATTCTTAAATATTGAAATGATAAAAGCCCGGATATCGGCTTCATCCTCGACTATCAATAGAAGTGGATTTTCTTTTTCAACGCTTTCAGTCTGTGGATTGGTTGGTGGTCCTGTACTTTCTATTTTGTCGTCAAAAACCAAAGCATCCTTTTCAAAGGCTGTATACTCAACTGGAACGGAAACAGTAAATTGAATTTTATTATCATCAATATTGTTTGCGATTATTGTTCCCTTTGAAAGTGAAACCAATTCCCTTACCAGGGCAAGGCCCACTCCCACACCTTCGGAAAGTCTATTATCCTGATAAAATCGTTGAAATAATTTACTTAAATCCTTTTTGCCCACATAATCAGTTTGATTGATTATTGAAAGCACCGCTACCCCATCCTGATTACTCGCTTCAAAAACAATGGTGCTGTTTTCCGGAGAGTATTTTATTGCATTAGATAATAGATTTGAAATAACCTTTTCAATTATATCTGTATCATACCACACATTTTTTAGGCCTTTAATCCTGCTTGAGATCGCAATGTTTTTTTTATCAGCTTTATATTGAAAGGCACTGATAAGCTGCTTGAGCAAAATTGTCAGGTTTCCTTGTTTAATGGCCAATTTACGCTGGCCAGAATCTATCATTGACAAATCGAGCATTTGATCGACCAAGCCCACTAATCTGTCTGCATTCTGCTTAACCAGTGATAATTCCTTTTTATCATCTTTTGAAAGTTTAGCTTTTGCCAATTGATTTTCAATCGGTCCAGATATTAGCGTAAGTGGCGTCCGGAACTCGTGTGAAATATTTGTGTATAGTTTGGTTTTAAACTCATCCAGTTTTTTCAGGCGTTCGGTTTCTTCGTGTTCCAATCGTAACTGGGTTTTTATTTCCCAGCGCCATTTTAAATATCTGTAGAGATAAAATCCAAACAATAAAAACAATAATGCATACATACCCTTTGCCAAATTGGTAGCATACCAAGGTTTTAAAATTGTAAATGAATAGGTTGTCGGTTCTGTATTCCAAACGCCATCATAATTGCTGGAGATAACCTGAAATACATAATCATCTGGCGGTAGGTTTGTGTAATGTGCAGTGTTGTTATTTCCCGCATCAATCCAATCGGAATCATTGTTTAACAGTTTATACCTGTATTGATTGCGTTCCGGTTGCGAAAAATGAAGGGAGGAAAAAGTGAACGTAACTGTATTTTCATTATGCTGAAGCTGTTGACCTGGGACGAGTTTTCGATCTTGGTTAAAGATTTCAAAGCCCGAAATAACCGTTTTTGGTTTTATGGGATTAAACGATAACTGGTTTGGATTAAACCAATTTAAGCCTTCCAAACCACCAAAATACAGCACGCCATTTTCATCTCTAAAATATGCGCCTGTATTGAATTCAAAAGCTTGCAGTCCGTCATAATTACTATAATTTTCAATTACTGAAATAGTATTATCTTGAAATTTTAATTTTGAAATGCCCTTGTTGCTGCTCACCCATAAGTATCCTTCCTCATCAGGAAGAATTCCGTAGATTACATTATTTGGCAAACCTTCCGCTGTGGTAAACTTTTGTACTGTCTTTTCTTTTGGATTAAAAACTTGCAATCCATCCCCATTTGTTCCTATTAATAAAACCGAACCATCAAAGTATAATGACTTTACATTACTATTTACCGACTCTATTTTATCAATAGTATTGTTTAGAGAGTTTAGTTTATAGAGACCGTTAGTCTCCGTCCCAATCCAAAGTTCATTGGCGTTTCCCTGTTCAATAGTTCTGATATTATTGGTGCCTAGATTTGAATTTTCGGTGGTATATTCCTGAATAATTCCTCGGTCACTATCAAACTGAATGAGCCCATGGTCCCTGGTACAGAGCCATATAATATTGTCATGATGCTTATAAATTTTCCAAATGGTAAAAGAGGCGGTTTTATTAAAGGTAGTAATTGTACCGCTTGCATCCCTCATTTGTAACCCGTGAGTTTGATGGCCAATCCAAAGTCTGTCCCCATCAGCCAATAAACTCATAATTCGATCGCCCAATAATTCTGAGTTTTGATGGGTATAAGTGTAAAACTCTTGTTTGTCAATATTTAAACGGGTAAGCCCTTTTCCGGAGGTTCCCACCCAAATATTGTTTTCAGAATCTTTCGCAATTGCCCTAATTACATCCACATTCACATTTAGCGGAACTTGATCGTTTGTAAGAACATTGAATTTAACCAAATACTCATCATAATAACTAAGGCCAGTACCGTCAGTACCCAACCAAATGGTGCCCGTATTGTCTTCAAACAAACACAGAACGTCATTATAATGCAGGGCATAGGGGTTATTTTTATCTTCCGTAAAATTCTGTATTGTTTTTTTTTCAAAATTTACCAAATACGCTCCATTGCCATAGGTTGCAATCCATAAGTTGTTTCGTTTATCAACCAAAAGGCTTTGAATTATTAAATCTTCAGGAAGCATCTCATTTTCAAATCCTTTGAACTGTTTAAAATGCGGCTGTTTTTCTTTTTTAATGAAGAGCCCCTTTCCAGAACTACCTATATATAGAGTATTGTCAATAGCCTGCGAGGCTGCACTAAAATTTGTTCCCGATATAATTTCACTAAAAATATACTCATCATTCTTTATTTCAAAAATACCATTGTTAGTAAGTGCCAAGATCGTTTTATCTTTCGTTTCGAAAAAATTATAAACGGTGCGTTTGGAATCTTTTGGTTTTAAAAATTGTATAGTGTCCTTTGTTTGATGGTTTATCCTGTAAATCCCGTTTCCATACGTTGCCAAAAAATAATCTAAACTCTCACTTTGAATAATTGTACTTACGTTATTGACAGTACTTATAACATTAAAAGTATCGTTCTCTGGATCGTATTTTTGAAGTATCCCCGAATTGGAAACAATCCACAATTCTCCGTTTTTTGATACATAAATTTTACCGAGTTTACTAAATGCAGGACGGGTTACGTCTTCAAATTGGATATCAAAATGTGTAAAATTGCGACCATCATATTTGTTGAGTCCGTCTTGGGTAGCAAACCACATAAAACCAATACTATCTTGGGCTATGCTCACCACGCTATTTTGTGAAAGCCCCTGCTCCACGGTAAGTTCACGAAAGGCAACCTGTTTATTGTTTTGTGAAAACGCGACACAGAAAATCAATAAAAAAAAGATTAGCTTTAGGTGTTTCATTGTTAGTTGGTTTGTGAATTAAAGTTACTAAAAATATTATGGGAAACGGGAAAGCAGAAAAGCTAACTTGAAGTATTCAATAAAAAGTTTTAAAAAAAGCTTTAAAAAATCAAAAAAAGCTTTCTATATTTGCACCCGCTAATGGAGAAATGGCAGAGTGGTCGATTGCGGCAGTCTTGAAAACTGTTGAGGGTAACACCTCCGGGGGTTCGAATCCCTCTTTCTCCGCT
>TARA_R110002012_G_scaffold3643_2_pt1 | contig 10081 bp, 18 predicted proteins | sample TARA_R110002012 | Tara Oceans TARA_R110002012 (sample SAMEA4396515) | marine metagenome | biome: Westerlies Biome; feature: [DCM] deep chlorophyll maximum layer (ENVO:01000326); material: water (ENVO:00002006), including particulate matter (ENVO:01000060) such as... | depth 40 m
TTGGATTAAGTACTTCGTAAAAAGGCTCACCATTTCTGACTCCTCTATGGGTATAAGCTTCTCCACTAACTAAATAATGAAACCATGCTTTTTGTATTTTATCATATACTTCTTGATCTTGAAATATAAAATTTAAAGATTTTTGACCTAAAATAGCTCTTTGATCAACATAACTAGCCTCAAACATCTCTGCTATGTGTGCAGGCATTGGGTTTTCTTGTTCTTGTTGTTCTGGACTCATCCCCATATCTTGACCTTGGCCTTGAACAGCCTGCATAAAATGTAACTGTAGATTTTTAAAGATTGCTTCACTTTTAGCCTGTTCTTTAACAGAAGTAGTATCAGAATTTTGTACTGTAACGGTATAATTGAGAGGTCTTTTAGATTTTTCCCCTAGAAGAAGATCAATTATGGGTTTGATAATGGGGTAATTACGCATCTCTGAAGGAAAGTTCTTACGAGATTTTCCGTAAGGCTTTAATACATAATTATAATCCGCCTCATCAATTATACCATTATAGTAATCATATAAAATTTTTAATTCGTCTCTCCTTTGAGAGTATCCTGAACCTGCGTCAGAGAGATCTATAAATGCTTCAACACACTCTTCTCCCCACTTTTTATTTTTTTTGCTAATAGGCAGTTTTTGCCTAGGTATTTTATCATATCCCATAATCTACAAATTTAACTATTTTTTTTATATTATATTTAACCTTAAAATATTTATGAATACCTATTATAAATATACCACTAGAGATAATCACATATATCATATAAACCGTATTTTAATGTTAGTTCTTCTCCTTGTTCTATTTTCTTTAATGTTTTTAATCTCCTATAGTCATCATCTCCTTCGTCTTCTATAAGTTCACAATTAGGATCTTCTGAATGATTTATAAATCCTCCTAAAGGTGTTCTAATATAATTATGTTGAAAATTAGGATCATAAATATGCGTTATACCTATAACTACCTCTCCCGGAATATCTTCTTGTGCGAGGATCCCTGCTCCATGAATGTCTGATGGTCCTATTGCTAAGTACTCCGGTAGAGGGTTATAAGGTTCTTTATCTTTACATTTTTCCATTTAATAATAATTTTGGTCAAACCATTTATCTGCAGCCCTATCTTCTAATACATCTTTTACTTCCGCATTATACAATTCTCTAGTATGATACATTCCAATCATTAACGACATAACACGGTCAAAGTTTCCTACATGATTGAATTTAATTAATTCCGTTAATAATGCTGGATCATAAATTTTATGCAAATTTAGTAATTGTTTTCCAGATTCGTCCTTACTTCTTACAGTATTTAACCAATCTCTTATATATATTTCACCTTGACGCTTTCTAGCGTCTGTCATATGCATACCATATTGACGTTTTACAGTCTTACTTCTAAGTTCTCTTTTATCTAACATTTCAAATTCCTCTTGAAGTTTGTGTAACTTTCTAAATCTTTTAGCGTATGCTATAACCTCACCCCTGTCATTCTCAAATCCTATCTTACATCCATAGTAATCAGCCAATAAAAATAGATTTCTATTATAATCATCTTGTGTATGAGGCCTCCCTACGTAAGATGCTACAATAATATCATCAGGCTGTGATAAATTATTTGGTCTTTTTAATACATAAGCCGATCCTAAAGATGAAGAATCTGCTGATTGATTTTGTCCATAAGGGTCATGACAAATAACATATAGATTTCTTGGAACTTGTTGTTTTTCATTTTTATACGGTGCTTCATATATAACTACAGCCCCTGTCTTATCATCATCTTTTCTATGAGGATATTTAACTATTTGTTTTAAATCTCCATCTACAGTAAATTTAACTTTACCTTCTGAATCATTATATAATCTTCCTACCGTTCCTATAGCTTGAAGCCCCCTGGCTTTTACAATATTATATTGTTCTTGTAAAGATGCTACATCAAATAAATTTGCTGTTACTTGTAAAGTAGCTTCTTGAGGAGAAAAAGGATGCTCTGCTATATATTGGTCTAACGATTTAGCATCTGCAGCACCTTTTTTCTTTTCCCTCATTTCTTTCTCATATTCTGTAGCTTTTTCTTTTATAGAATTACCTTGCTCGTCTATAAAGCCATCTAAATTAGTTTGTATAGGAATAAAGTACCCACATTTAGTACCAAAAGCTCCTTCATCCCATATATTTTCATAATCCATACAATCATATGCTGCAGGATTATAAAATATTTCTTCCATTGCTTCGAAGTCAGCTCCTTCTGTACCTCCTGTTCCAAATGCAATCATCATTCCTAATGTCTTGGCTCCTTGTCTCATTGTAGGCATAGTTACCTCCCAAGCTTTTAATAATCCTGGGAAAGATCCAGCTTCTTCAAAGAAAACTAATTCCCCTGCTTTTCCCCTTACCTTATCTGGATTATCTTTTAAACTTACCCCCATAATTTGGGACTTCATCCCCATTTCAATTTCTATACCATTAATTTTCTTTTTATATCCAGACATTTTAGTCATTTCTCTATCACGAAGTCTTGGTTGAGCCCATGCGGTATGATCATCTATAAAAGATAAGAACTCCCAGGCTTTAGATAAAAGTCCATCCCCAATTAAGTATTCTTTTTGTGCAGCAAATACAAAGTTTTTAGAATTTTTTACAAAGAAATAATTACGAGCAAGCATAGATCCTGCTTTATATGAATATCCTTTTCTCCTAGCTTTAAGGACAATCATGTGCCTATTCTCTGCTCTAGCTTTATCTATTTCTTGGAAATAATCCCAATCTCCATCATAAAATCTAGGAAAAGATCTTTCACGTCTAGATTGTATTGTACCATCTGGCAGTTCTTCGTCTATAGCCCTATCAATAGGACAATAATTTAAATAAAAGTAATGAAATCCAGTAATAGATAATTCATCTACAGTATATCCATACATACATCTCTTCTTTTCTTCGTCCCAAAAGTCATAATATTCTCTTGTTCCTGGAAGAGCTTTTGTATAATGACCATACTTTAAAAATGTAAGTGCTGCAGGTCTTATTCTATTTATATCTTTAAATTTAGACATTGATTCTTAATTTTTAAAAGTTCAGCGCATTTTTCATATTCTTCTGTGTTTGTATAATATTCTATTACCATATCAATTATATCTGCAGTTCTACCATCTTCTGATATAGGGTCAAATGGTAAATAAAACTTATCTACAATTCCTTCTTTCTCAAAACTTTCATAAATATCGTCTAAAGACTTTCTTTTTGTTATTAAAGCATAGGCATTTTCCATAGCCTGTTCATACATTTCTAAATCTTCTAAAAATTCCATTACATACTATATTTATTTACTTCTACTCCACCTCTATTTGTATTGGCGGCCTGTTCTTCTTTTTTAACTATTTCTTCTAATCTACTTAGTCCATCTACTACCTTCCCCATATTAGATAAATTAGCTATTAAATCTTTAGCATGAAATATAGGTTTACCATGATCATCCATCATAGTTAAATCTATATCTCTAAAATATTTTTCTAATTTAACTACTGATTCTCTAGCGGCTTTTAATAATCTTACTGCTGAGGTTTCAATTAACTTTTCATATTTATCACACGCACCTAATACTTTAGGGGATGGAGACCATTTCTTTTTTTCTCCAAATATACTATTTTTTACTTCAATATTACGTTGTTTCCATTCATATACTGAAAATGGTGATCTATGATCTATCATAAAGTATACAAAAGATAATTCTTCTAAAGATAAATCTTTAAATTCGTCTATAGATAAAGAGTATGCACTAGGTATAGCTTTATTATTATCAATATATATTAAATCGTTATTTAGACTCATTTTTTAATTTATTTATATGTTCAATTCTTTTAGGGTTAACAGAGAATTTCCCAAAATATGGGAGACGTATAACTTCAAACTTACCTGCTTTCATTATTTTAGTTGTATATTTAAATTGATAATTAACAATCTCTTCTATTTTTTTCAAAGATAAATTATATTTATTAGCTAAACTATATATTATCTCTTTTTTATTTTTTTTCATTTTGAGATTTCCATTTATTTTCAGGACAATCAGCAGTTTTCCATTTAGCTTTCTGTTCTAATTTACATCCACATGTTGTACACCTCATAACATTTCTTTTTAAAGATGGACATTTTAAACATGTTTCTAATCTTTCTTTATAATCTTCTTCTGTTACATTAGGTGCTCCTTGAGCTATATATGTTCCTAATTCTTTAGAAAAATTACTTATCATTTTAAATACTGATGGATATATTTTACTCATCTATTTGTTCTATTTTTAAATTTACTAATTTACCTTTTTTATCTTGAATTATTATTATTATGTAAGGATCTGCTTCAAAGAAAGTAAAGACTAATCCGAAATACATTAATCTTTATTTATATTTATTTCTACTACATCTGTATCTGGGTGTAGAAAAGGATTTAATTTATATGTATTATCATTTTTTAACATTACACCTTTATCTTTAAAACTTTTAACATAATTATTTAAAGTATTATAATCTTTTATCCCTACTATTCTAGCTACATCTTTTTTATTTTTAACACTGCATAAATTTACTTCTTCTGTAATATTATTTACATCTATAAATGCAGATAAAATACTTAATTCTTTATCTGTTAATTTAAATATTCCATTCCATAATTGTACATATTTATATGTACTGTTTATATTAACTGTTATTTTTTTCTTTTTCATTTCTTTTTTCTTTATCTTTTAATAATATCTCTTTTAATTTTCTGTCACCGTACATAGGCCTAGCATTTTCTGTTTTAGCATATACATCAGGATTAAATATACATTTAACTTCTCTAAGTAATCCTTCTTTATCTCTTTTAACAATCCATCTTCTTAATGGATATGTATCTGTCTTTAAAAATGTCTTTAAAAAACTCATAATTTAAATTTTTTATGGGGGTTACCCGTTATTAAACAAATATATTTATCTTTTGTAGTAAATAATCTTCTCCTACATTTAGAATTATGAAATCCTAGTCTATGTAGTATATACCTAATCTTTCTCATTAAATTTTATTTGAGCTCTACCACTAGTTATAACAATAGTAGATGTTTTAGATTGCCTATTAAACTCCTCTATATATTTAGATATATCTTCTTTATCACATAAATATGATAAGAACACTTGAAGTTCTTTAGCTGCTAATTTAGTTGAGTCTTTTACCTCTTCAGCTGTAACTTTAGCATCTAATAAAGCTTGAAAATCTTCAATAGATATAGTAACAGATCCGTTTACCACTTTCCTAGTATTTGATGTTCTGAAATAATTAAATACGTTTCTCCATCAATTTCTGTTCTTGCAGCTTCTGATCTAGGATCTACCATAACAATATCTCCTTTTTCTACAAAGTGACAACTAGGACCAACTGCTAATGCCTCTAATACGTTAGATCTTTTAGAGTTCTCTAAAGCAGTTGCTTCATCTAATATAATACCTGATTCTGTTTTTGTAATTACTGGGTCTGGAAGGACAACCCACGATCCGCTTGGTTTAAATTTCATAGTCTATATATTTTTATGCAAAGATATAAACTATTTTTTTATAAATCCAAATATTTTTTATATTTTTTTCAATAGGGTATAACTTCCCCCCTTGATTTTTCTATTTCAAACTTGGACTTCGTATCTAGCAGTGCTCCTTTTTACAGGGACCCAGGGATACTATAATTAGTGTTAATTCACCTCACATACCTGTGTGAAATGTATCCCAACTAGAACTTATACACTCGTTCTTTTGCAATTACCGGAGAAAACTCTAACCCTATTTGGGTCTACAATCCGATGTCTAATCCCGTTTTTGGTTACTGGGGGATGAATAATATTGCGGTGCAAAGATATAAAAATTTATTAACAAAAAAATAAAATACCAAAAAATTTTTTTAGGGGAGGTTGTGAGTGTGTGAACCACTACCATCAAAGACCCCAACTTGGTTCCGATAATTTTATCACCCAACCATAAAAATATATTAAACATGGACAAATCTAATTCACAAATGGTACAGGTATCTGAGTTCCTCGGAACAAAGAACATCAACTACTTCATCGTAACCTTCGTTGATACTGAGGTAGAGGTAGACGGAGAACTACACATAACTCAGTTCAACACTCGACTAATTACTAAATCTAATAAAGATAGATACAAGAAATTAATTGAGAAAGGAACTAATGTACTTATGAACACAACTCCAAGAGATTAACCTTATAAATATACACACTAGATAACATTGTTATTTCACGATAAATGACTTGAAATTCATTGTTCTAGTGTGTATATTTTTTTGTTATTGGTCTTTGAAACATAAGTTACGAAGTCAATATCATAATACTTGTTGGAAGTTTGAGTGTGTGAGTGTGATAACCACATCACATTCACCACTTTTTCCCACAATTTGACAATCAACTAGAATACTAATATAAGATAATATAACATAATGAAAACAATAATCAAATCAATACAATACATACTAATCACAACAGGACTATCATTAGGTATCCTGTTTTGGTTATGTATGATGTATATATAATAACACCTGAACAAGTGTAATAAACTGTTCAATTCAATTAAATAACTAATTAAAACTTATCAATCATGACAGATACAACATTAGATCCTAAGATCTTAAACAAAAACTTAGAAATAACTAGAATAACTAAACAACTTGATGATTTAACATCAGATTATGTTGCATTAAAAGAACAATGTAGAGAACAAACTCCAATGTATATGTTAAACACATTAGAAGAATGTTATACTTCTATTAGAAATCATAGTCTTGGTAGTAAACTTCTCTTAGCAACAGAGTTAAGAAAAGTAATTAAATTCCTACAACAGTAGGAGTTTAGTTACTATAAAATACATGTTTCAGACGAACAAACAACAAGGAATACAAACGAACCGAGTTTCTAGAACTCAAGGTTGGAGATAGACAAGATATTGTCAGGTTAGTATACTACGGTTACAACCTCTTCCTCTTCATCCTTAAGTTCGTCTGATTTATAATTAAACATTTATTACGACAAATAAAATTAACTAATTATAAACATTTAAACAACAAATATTATGAAAATCAAATTAAAAGGACAATGTGTAGACATTAAAAAGAACAGTATCAAAGAATTAACAAGATTACAAAGAATAATAATCCAAGAGATTAAACTAAATGATCGTAAGGTCAGGGGACAACTACTAGATTTATCACTAGGAATAGTTAACAAAAGAATCGGTGATATCTCTTATGATTTAGCTTATGCTAATGAAATAAATACAGTAGTATGAATAGAATACATGTAGAATTTACACCATTCCTAGGAATAGGAATTGGTGTTGGTTCAAGACTAGATAGTAAAATAATAGTAATATTAATACCATTTATAAGTCTTGAAATAACAATTTAATAACAAGGTTGATGATATACCTTTATGAAATCATCAAAATAATCAATTAAACAAATAAATTATGAACAACGAATTAAACACAGGAAGTTTAGAAACATTAACAACAGGAAAATGTCTATTAGTAGACGCAAGAATTGTAAAAAATGGTAAAATATCTTTACATTTTGCAGAAGTAATTAATACAGGATCACAACCTTCACAAGATGAAGATCAAATTGATCTATTAGCACATTCTATGAGATATGACGAGAGTTTCTCAGGTGGAGCACAAAGAAGATGGTTAACTACTACTGTTCAAGCAGCAACTGAAGATTATGGAATAGATTTCACAGATATGAATACAAATTGGTATGATGGACCAAAAGGAAGACAAATGGACTTAAATATTTTAAATCCATTTAATATAGTTCAAAATAGATATGTAAAAGTATCTATCCAAGAAACTATAGTTCCTTCAAAATGGCAAGCAGATAATATTGAAACTACTTGTAAAACAAGAGGTAAAGGTGGTGATCCAATTACATATAAAGGTGATTATATTTGGAGAAACACAATTGCTGTAGGTGTACCAAGTATTGATTCACCTGTTAAGCATGTATTATTAGAAAGTGATCCAGTTGGAGTTAAACTTGTAGAACAAGAACAAGTAGAATTAACAACAGAAAGTATGGTTGGTGAGTTAGAGTCTAATGATATTGGACTGTAAATTATCATAAATATCAAGGGGAGAAAATATCTCCCTTTGATATTTTATTTATTAACTTAAAAATATAAAATTATGTCAAAAATGGGATGGATAGCACAACTTATACAAGATAACAGTTATCAACAATTTAGAGATTCATATGAAACAGCACTAAAAGATAAAGAATATACTTTTATATTTGAAGGAAGAAATTGTGATATAGTATTTGCTAAACATGTTTGTACTTATGTAGAAGATTACATGTTAAATAGTAATGAACATTACAAAAAAATACAACAAGATTTATCAAATGAATATGAAGATTTAATAACTAAAGGATTTTAAAATGATTTATACAATAGGAATAGATACATTAATACCAAAAACTGAATTTGCACAATGTGATATACAAGATGTTGTAAATTATTGTAATACTAAACAAGTATTAGGAGTAGATACAGAAACAGAAGGTTTTGATTTCACTTGTAAGAAAATGATTATGTTTCAAATAGGTGATGAAGAAAACCAATTTATAATTGATACAAGATTTGTATCAATTGAACCATTACGAGACATCTTAGAGTCCAGAGATATTATAAAGATATTTCATAACGCCAAGTTTGATTATAAATTTATAAAAGCTACATCAAATATAAAACTTGAGTGTGTCTATGACACTTTCCTTGTAGAAAGATTACTAAACTGTGGTAAGGATGGAATGAAATATGGACTCAAAGATGTTTGTAATAAATATTTAAAAGTTGAATTAAATAAAGAAGTAAGAAATCAATTTATAGGATTAACAGGTCAACCATTTAAAGCTGATCAAATAGTTTATGGTGCTAAAGATGTAGAATATTTAATAGGAGTAAGACAACATCAACTCCCATTAATAGATACACATAAATTAAATAATGTAGTTGATTTAGAAAATGAAGTAGTATTAGCATTCTCTGATATAGAATACAATGGATTAGATTTAGATATTGAACAATGGAAGACATTAGAAGATATAAATACTAATGAAGCTGATTTATTACATAATAAATTAGATGAAACAGTATTAAATACAGGAGTTTTAAAGTTCTTAATATCTATATATATACAAACAGATATGTTCACAGCTACTGAAGATTTAAGAAAAGTAAATATTAAATGGACATCACCTAAACAAGTATTAGAAGCTTTTCAAGCTATTATACCTGGATTAGAGAATGTAAATGGTAAAGAAATGTATAAATATAGATTTAAACATGAAATTATAAATACATATATTAAATATAAAGAAGCAATGAAATTATGCACATCATATGGTGATGCATTCTTTAAGAATTTATCATCAGATAATAAAATACATACTAATTTTCACCAAATTCTAGATACAGGTAGAGTAAGCTCATCTAAGCCTAATATGCAGCAAATACCGGCAGATAATAGATTTAGGAATTGTTTTACTGCACCAGACGGATGGAGTTTTGTAAGTGCTGATTACTCTAGTCAAGAACTAAATGTAATTGCCTTTGGATCTAAAGATCCAGTATGGCTGGAAGCTTTAGAAGAAGGACAGGATTTACACTCTACTTGTGCAGAATTGGTTTATGGTGATATATGGACTGATGCCGCTGAACCTAACTGTCTTTATAATATGAATAAATGGAAATGTAAATGTGTTGAACATAAAAAACTTAGAACAAATGTTAAAACAATTAATTTTGGGCTCGCTTATGGTATGGGTCCTCATAAACTTGCTGACACTCTTAATATTGAGTTGGAAGCCGCTAAAACGCTTATTGAAAAATACTTCGAGGCATTCCCAGCAATCAAAGGATTCTTAGAAAAGCTAGGTAATTTTGGTAAAAAGTATGGATATATTAAAACATTTCCTCCTTATAATAGAAAGAGATGGTTTAGTAATTGGTATCCTAGAATATGGGATAACAAATCAGCTAGTATGCAATTAGG
>TARA_R110002012_G_scaffold16582_9_pt1 | contig 10078 bp, 9 predicted proteins | sample TARA_R110002012 | Tara Oceans TARA_R110002012 (sample SAMEA4396515) | marine metagenome | biome: Westerlies Biome; feature: [DCM] deep chlorophyll maximum layer (ENVO:01000326); material: water (ENVO:00002006), including particulate matter (ENVO:01000060) such as... | depth 40 m
GACCACCAGCCCGCCAAAGCCGCTCAAGAATTTTCCCGGCAGCGTCATAAGCGACGAGAACAGCGCGTATTGTGTTGCGGTGTAGGCGCGTGAGGTAAGGCTTGATAGAAACGCGATAAATACTGCACTGGCCAAGCCATTCGCAAGATTATCGCCGATGATGGTAATTACCAGCATAGGTAGGACGTTACCCACCACCGCTAATGCCGCAAACAATAGGTTGGTGACCATGACCAGCCCCGCGCCAAAGATCAGCAACGGGCCGATACCGTAGCGCGCCACTAGCAGCCCGCCTAGTAAGCCTCCGGCAATGCTCATCGCGATGCCAAAGATGTTGGTCACATTTGCGATCGTCGCCAATGAAAAACCCACGTCGATATAGAGTGGATTGGCCATGGAGGCCATCGCCAGATCGCTAATTCTAAACACCGCAATGAAGACCAGGATCCACAGCGCCTTCACTCCAAAGCGGTGGAAGAAATCGGTAAACGGGCAGACAAGCGCGCCAATACTCCAAGCACCTATGCGTCGAACTATCTTGGGTTTTCCTCGGCTAGCGCGAATAAACGCTCTTACTTTGGGTTCATGGATCAGTTGAATAGATAATGAGGCTCGTTGTGGCTCCGGGCGCAGCAGCACGGTAATCACGCCAATGCTCATTAGCGCCGCCATGCTGAGATAGGCCGCATGCCAGGACGCGGAGGCGGCAATATAAAGCGCCCCGGCACCGGCGGCGAGCAGACCACCGCGGTAACCAATGATATAGGTTGAGGACATGGCGGCTTGTACGTCGTCGTCTGCGGACTCAATTCGGTAAGCGTCTATCGCAATATCCTGCGTCGCCGAGCCAAACGCGACCAGCAGCGCACATAGCGCCACCCAGCCAAGATTGCCCACTGGGCTTACACTGGCAAGCCCCACCAGGCCAGCAGCAATCGTGGCCTGGGCTAACAGCATCCAGCCGCGGCGTTGGCCAAACGCGCGGGTAATGACAGGCAGCGCCAATCGATCTACCACCGGCGCCCAGAAAAACTTTATTGAGTAGAGCATGCCGATCCAGGCAAAAAAGCCGATCGCTGCGACTTCGACACCGTCGCTGCGTAACCAGGCTGATAGTGTTGAGAACACCAGCAGAAACGGGAGGCCGGCGGAAAACCCTAGAAACAACATGGTAATAACGGGGGCACGACCATAAATCGCCAGCGCAGCAAACCAACTGCGTTGGGGGGTGGGGCTCTGCATTAAGCGCTACTCCTGGAAAGACGTTGGCTTTAGCCAAGTGGTAAACTGCATCAATAGTTTACGATAAAGCCGACAGCTTACCGAAGAGGAGTTTTTCATGTCGATTACGGCGCATCAGGTAGTGACCTTGCACTATATTCTTAGCGACGTGCTCAATGATGGCAGCAAGCAGGTATTGGATGACTCACAGGCGCGTAACAAGCCGCTAGAGTACTTACATGGCCACGACAATATCGTGTCAGGGCTGGAGAGTGCGTTAGCAGGACAAACAGTGGGCGCCGAGCTGAGCGTTCAGCTAATGCCCGCCGATGCCTACGGTGTACGCAATGAAGCTCTGGTACAGGAAGTCAGCCGTGGCTCTTTTGGAAACGCTGATCTGGAACCCGGCAGCCGTTTTCAAACCGAGGGCGAAGCCGGACCGCAGATTGTCACGGTGCTTGACGTCAATGGCGACCGCGTCACCGTCGATACCAACCATCCCCTGGCCGGGCGCACGCTTAACTATCAGGTAACTATTCTGGACGTGCGCGACGCTACTCGTGCCGAGCTTGCCAAAGGCCATCCACTGCCGCCCGGTACCGAGCACAGCAAGGTAGAAGATCGCAAGGTGCTTTAGCCGCTAAAAAAACTGATCAGTATCAATTTCCGCTTTAACTGCCTTCTCCTGCCTCAGTTAACTTGATCTATATCAGCATTCCCCCGTCGTTGTGTAGCTAGTATGAATGCATACAACACGACGGGAGGGGTCGCTATGTATTGGGACAAAACAGTCATATTTGGGTTGGTTACCGTCGCGTTAATGATCGCTTTCATGGTGGGGTGGATAGGCTTTGTGGTTCGCGGTTACATGCGAAAAGAGACGCGCAAAAAGTAGCCTAGTCGCCCTCCAGTACCTTGTCAGGGGAGAAGGCTTGCCCATCAGTAAGCCTTCTGTTGCCAGCCCACTTTGGGCTGGCTTTTTTTGTTGTTGATACTGAATCAAGGATTATTGGAGACGCATCACATCGGCATACATCGGGGCGAGCCTGCCTAAAAGCTCATTGCGCACACCTAGCGATATATCTTCAGCCTGCATCGCGGCGTCGAGGTGCTCCACCAAACGATTAAAATGAACGTCTGTTAGCCCCATGTGCTGGTGGGCACGCTCCATTGACGGGCCTTCGTATTGGCAGGGGCCGTCGCTGACCTCACACAACTTGCTGGCCAGCGATTCGGCAAAGAAATCGATATTAGTATTGGCAAAAAATCCTACCATGTCTTCATCATCGGCAATGCGATACAGTAAATTTTCGACCACCGCATCAATCGTCGTTAACCCACCAAGCCGATCATATAAAGTGGTTTGATGATGGGCACACGCGGTCAATACAAGAGCTGCGCTAACCAGCAGCAAAGCCATAAAAAAGCGGCGCATGGGGTGTTCCTTATGAGTGGATCATGGGACATCACAAGTGGCTGTTTAAAAAGCCGCCTGAAGGGACAAATACCCGCCACGTTGGGACGGCAAACCAGCAATATCGCCTAAATCTAGCCATGCGCCGGTTAGTGATAGGTGCTTATTAAAAAAATAGGCTGAGTAAAGGCTTTGCCAGTCATCTTCTTTGGCGACGCTTAAGTTATCGGGTTTTTGACGATACTCCGCCCCAATGATCCATTGCGGGGTAATAAACACACCCACACTTCCCTCAGCGACCCACGAGCGACCACCCTGATCGCCGCCAAAACCGAGTAACCCCCCTTGGTTGGCGGCAGTATTGCGAAGCGTGGCGTTGAGCATCACATTACGTCCGGCGATCGCACTGAATAACAGCTTGCTGGCACTGAGATAAACATCGGTGCTTTGGGTGTCGTGGGCACCCAGGGCGGTTGGAATACTGCCGTCAACCAGTTGCTTATGTTGCGCCCCTACACTCCAAATGCCCAACGGGTGATAGAGCACATCACCGAATAGACGTACTTTAGCGGCGTAAATATCCTGGCCCAATTCGCCACCCAGGGTTAACAGGTCAAGTGTTTGGCGGGCCACCGAGACTTCAAGGCGGTCATATAAGTTAAGACTGGCGCCTGTCACCGTTAACCTATAGTCGTCAACCCAGGCGCGCGTTGTGGCAGCGGTTATGCCTACTTCCTGCTCGCTGGCGGTGCTTGAAAGCACCGCCCACGGCGAGAGTCCTCCTCCGGCGGCGCCTTCAATTGCGCTTACTGCTCCCGTCGCTAAAATACGGCTACCGGCAAGGGAGGGACTGGCAACAAGTGCTAAACCAAGAGCAAGCAAAGAGGCCGCAAAGCAGCTGGGAAACGATCGGGATAGCGAGTACGAGTGGAACGTCATAGCAATCTCTACAGGGTCTCTAAGGAAGATGACTCGGGATGAGGAAGCGAAATCGGCGTAAAGTTGTTCAGCCATTCGATGAGTTGGTCGTTCTGCATCGGCTTGGCTAGCCAGTAGCCCTGTAAATAGTCGCAGCCGAGCTTGCTCAGAAGCTCAGCACTGGCGCGATTTTCGACGCCTTCAGCGACCAGACGCAGGCCTAAACTATGCCCCATCTCGATAGTTGAGCGGACAATGGTTAAGTCGTCTTTTTCAGAATCGATGGCCAGCACAAAGGATTTATCAATCTTGAGTTCATCGACAGGCAGGCGTTTAATTTGCGCCAACGACGAGTAGCCAGTGCCATAATCATCGATGGCAATGCTTAGCCCCAGACGATTGATTTCCATTAACGTGGTCATGGCAGCGTCTATATCCTGCATGACGGCACTTTCGGTAACTTCGATGCTCAGGTGCTCTGGGGAGAGTTGATAGCGTTCAAACAAACTTGCCAGGTGCCCCCCTAATTGAGAGTCCATGACATCACTGGCCGACAGATTAACCGCCACCGATAAGGCGTAACCTTGCTGCTGCCAAGCCTGAATCTGAGCACAAACATGAGTCAGCATCCATTGGCTCAGCATGCGCATGTTGCCCGAACGTTCAGCTAACACGATAAACTCATCTGGCGGTACAAAGCCGAGTGAGGGATGACTCCAACGCATCAATGCTTCGCATTGGGTTACGACACCTGTGCGGGAATCGATTTTAGGTTGATACGCCATCCATAGCTCGCCATTACTAACGGCATTCTGTAGGTCACGAATTAAGGTCAGCTGCCGCAAATGCTGTTCGTCCTGGCCTTCCATATAACGTTGGTGTGAGTGGCGGTGGCGACGCGCCATATCGAGCGCTATATCGGCACGGCGCAGCAGTAGTTGGGGGCTATCTCCATGATCGGGATAGTTGGTTTCCCCAGCAGACAGTGATGGCGTGACAGGTGATTGATCCAAATCAATGGGCTGGTGGAGCGTTGTGAAAAGACGCGTCCGCCAAGCAAAGTCGCTTCTTGACTGACTGATGAGAAGCAGTAACTCGTCCCCATCCAGGCGATAGGCATGGCTTTCGCAGTCATCTACCTGCTGTAAACGCTTGGCGAGCGTCACTAGCACGTGGTCCCCAAGCGTATAGCCAAAGGTGTCGTTAATATCGCGAAAGTTATTAATAGCAAGGCGCAGCAGGGTAAACGGCTCTCCACGTCGAATATAAAGGTCAATATCCTCTTGAGCACTAACGCGGTTGGGCAGGTCGGTCAGTAGGTCATGACGGGACTGGTGATGAAGAGTGGCCTCACGTTCGGCAATGCCTTCCTGCATGGCCAACAGGGTGGTGGCCAACAGACCCGTTTCGCTCCGCTCGCTACCCATCGGTAACTCGGTAAAGCGTTCCCCCCGGCCAATCCGCTGTGCCGCTTTGGCCAGTACCATCAAAGGTTTACTCATGCTGCGCGCACTCCACGTAGCAAGTAATACCGTAAATAGCAGGATAAACGCGATAATGCCAAGTAGCTGCCACTGTAATGAACGATATGCGCCGAGCAGCTCGTTGCGGGAAAGTTGCAGTAGCACATACGCCTGATTGTCGGCATCCGAGTAGAGCTGGCTTGCATAAGAAAGGTACTCGGCGTCGGGTGACATTTCACTGTGTAAGCTGTATTCACCCTCTCTTAGCTCGTCGCCACCCTCGTTCATTAACTGCTCGGCTAACGACTCATCATGGGTACTGGCGAGATAGCTAATATCACCGCTATTACGGTAGTTGACCACGCTAATGTCCAGGCCGGTGAGAGCGTTGATCTCCTCGGTGAAACTCTCATTGATTAAAAATCCCATGCCGACCCACCCAATCAGATGGGGAGCACGAACGGGCAGCATGGCAATCTCATAAGGTTGGCCCTCGGCGATCACCACGCTGACTGCGGAGCCTTCCTGGCGGGCGCGCTCGAACAGTTGGGGAAAAGGCATCGAGCTATGTTTCGCGTGGTGACTACTGGCTAAAATAGCGCCGTTAATATCGCTAAGTAACACGATATCGGCCTTGGCTCGGTCACCATGGTTGGCCAATACAGAGTAGAGCGTATCGGTATCCTGAGAGGAAACCGCGCTTTTAAAACCGAAATCCCCAGCCAAAATGGCGACATTATTGGTTAGCTGGTCACCGCGGGCTTCCAGCAGCTGGTTGAAGACGTTGGCGCCCACTTCTAAACGCTGCGAGCCTTTGGTGATCACGTCGTTTTGAGTTGCCCGTAGAAACGCCACTCCGGTGGCGATTTGCGAGACCATCACCACCGTGAGCATGACGAGCATCAGGCGCGTTCTAAAACGCATGGCAACCTCACTATAGCCGTTTTATACGGTTGTAACTGCAAGCCCCATGCGCACCTAACCGGCATCTTTAAAACGTTGCTGTAGGGGGGATAGAGGGGGTGAAGGGGGCGGTAACGCATTGAGCTCTAGATTTATCGTTAGTTGGTCACTGTCGGTGATCGTCCCTGTCCACCAGTTTTGCTGATTGTCATCAAGCAAGGGATGCCATACCCGTAGGCGATGGTCACCCGGGGGCAGCGTTGGCAGAGTGAGTGTGCCGTCATTGCCGGTTTTAGCCACGAAGGGAGCATCACTGACCACGATAAATGCCTGCATTTGGTCGTGGATATTGCAGCCCAACACCACGACGCCCGCCTGGTCGAAGAGCACCGGCGGCGGCGTTTCCTGCAGGTAAAGGTTTAAGTCAAAGGTGTTGGCCGGCGAAAAGGAATAGACGTGATGGCGTGTCGTGTCCTGATTGGGAAAGGCCACATAGCTGCCAGTAGGCACTGCCAGAACGTGAGGAACAAAGGCAGCATCGCGTTGATAAATATTTTGCTCTTGTGAGGGCGCCCCGGTCTCTACGGACGTGGCATCGTAATAAACCTCTACAACCGCATCTTCAAGAGGCTGCCCGTCAGCATTGCTTACCGTTATTTGTGCAGCCTCGACCGACGTCGCCAGTAGCATCGCCGACCACAATAGATGGCCTCTATTGGCGTTGAGTAGGCCAAGAAAAGAGACTCGTGGTTGTATTCGCATGGGCATCTCACAAATTGCTGACAGAGTGATGCAATGAATAATGTATGGATTGCGAAAGAAAGTCATTCTTTTGGCTTAACGGTACACCAACTATAGTTAAAAAAATAATCATCAGAGAGGATAGGCGTCATCCCTATAGGAGATGAGCCGGTTGTGACGAGAGAAGGGGAGTTATAAGAGCGGTGGCTGGCGCCAGGTATCCCGCCATGCATGCAGGATCCTTTCGGGGTACCAGGTTTCACCCAAGCTGCCGTTATAGCGTGCTAGTGCGCGGCTAAAATCACCCTGTTCGATAGCGAGATAGTGCGCCAGTATCGTACAGCCATAACGTAGATTGCGCGGAGGGTGGGTAAGATCGTCAATGGGTAGCCCTAGCTCGCTTACCCAAAAAGGCATGATTTGCATCAGCCCGATCGCGCCCGCCGAGGAGATGGCATCTGGGTTAAAAGCGCTCTCCACCTGAATCAACGCGAGTACCAACTCCGGCGGCAGGTTGGCTAACCTGGCCTCCTGGTAAACGCGCGTAAGCAGCGTTTGGCGTGCGATAGGATCGCCAATAAATCGTGACAGTGGCGCGTCCATGCGGACGTGCCACTGCCTTGCTAACGCCTGCTGGCGAGGGGTTTGCTGATACTGGTTGGCAGCCTCGAGAGTGGGGCGCAGACCAGAAGGTAATGGCTGCGCCTCCAGTGGCCCCACGTTGCTATTCAGCATGATGGCTAACACGACACTAGTCACTCGCCACCGCCGAAACGCAATGGCGGTGGTTCGCGTCATACGATTAGCTGGTTTTCTCACGCAGGAAATCAATGATTTGCTCAGCCGGTACCATAGTGGCGTCACTGTCGCGACGTCCCTTGTACTCCAGTTCGCCATTATCCAGGCCACGGTCGCCAATCACCAAGCGATGGGGAACGCCCATCAGTTCCAGGTCCGCAAACTTAACGCCCGGGCGCGTATCACGGTCATCCAGCAATACATCCAAGCCAGCAGCGCTTAGGGCCTGGTAGAGGCGCTCCGACTCTTCGCGTACACGCTGTGATTTATGCGCATTCATCGGCACCAGCGCTACCTGGAAAGGGGCAATGGCGTTTGGCCAAATAATGCCGGAGTCGTCGTGGTTCTGCTCAATGGCCGCGGCAACGACCCGCGTAATGCCGATGCCGTAGCAGCCCATCCAGGGATGGCTGGTTTTACCATTATCGCCGAGTACATTGGCGTTCATGGCCTGAGAATACTTCTGACCCAGTTGGAATACATGGCCCACCTCGACGCCACGCTTGATAGAGAGCGTACCTTGACCATCAGGAGAAGGATCGCCTTCTTTCACTTTCCGCAGGTCGGCGATTTTGGGCAGAGCAACATCGCGCTCCCAATTGATGCCAAAGTAGTGTTTGTCATCGACATTAGCGCCGGCGCCAAAGTCACTCATTAAGGCGACGCTACGATCAATAATCAGCGGTATGGTAAGCCCAATGGGGCCTAGCGAGCCGGGGCCTGCCCCAACACTTGCGCGAATTTCTTCTTCACTGCCCATGGTGAGCGGGGTCGCCACCTCGGGAAGGTTTTCGGCTTTCACTTCATTCAGTTCATGATCGCCACGCACCAGTAGAGCGATCAAGCCACCTTCGGCGGCATGAACCATCAGTGTTTTAACGGTTTTCTCAATCGGCAGTTTGAACTGTTCGATCAAACTGGCAATGGTTTTGGTATTAGGGGTATCGACCAGACGCAGCTCTTCGCTAGGTTCGGCACGGGTAGCCTGGCTGTTAAGCGGTGCGGCGAGCGCCTCGGCTTTTTCCATGTTAGCGGCATAATCAGATGACGTGGAAAAGACGATATCGTCTTCGCCAGACTCCGCCAGCACGTGGAACTCATGCGAGCCAGTGCCGCCGATGGAGCCGTTATCGGCAATAACTGGGCGGAAATTGAGTCCTAAACGGGTAAATATGCGCGTATAAGCATCATACATATCCTGATAGGTCTGCTTCAGCGAGGCTTCGTCCAGGTGGAAAGAGTACGCGTCTTTCATAATGAACTCGCGCGAACGCATCACCCCGAAGCGCGGGCGAATCTCATCGCGGAATTTGGTCTGGATCTGGTAGAAGTTAACCGGCAACTGCTTGTAACTGGCGATCTCTTTACGCACCAGGTCGGTGATCACTTCTTCATGGGTGGGGCCAACGCAGTAATCGCGATCGTGACGGTCTTTAACGCGTAACAGTTCAGGTCCGTACTGCTCCCAACGGCCGGACTCCTGCCAAAGTTCCGCCGGCTGTACGGCGGGCATCAGCACCTCTTGGGCGCCCGCGCGATTCATTTCTTCGCGCACGATCGCTTCTACTTTACGCAGTGTCCGCAGGCCAAGCGGTAACCAGGTATAAAGACCTGATGTTAAGCGACGAATCATCCCCGCACGTAGCATCAACTGGTGACTAATGACTTCGGCGTCGGCCGGGGTTTCTTTTAAAGTGGCGATCAGTAATTGGCTGGCGCGCATGAGCGTGAGCACTCCTTAGTGCTTGAAACGAGTGTTTAAGACTAGTGCTTAAGAACGAGAGCTTAAGAACGGGTGCTTAACATCAGGGCAGTGACCCCGTTAGCGTTGAATGCGGGCATTGTACGGCTTCCAGGGGAATGCGGCAAAATTAGACGTACCAGTAAGCCCTGCGTGTTGGTAGGGCTGTGTTAAACTGTTGATGTTTCATGGTGCGTTAGTCGGTCGCAAACCCCTTGGTCATGAACCATCATCCCGACTGACGTTATTTTTTAGATTGAGGAAACCTTCATGCACCTAGCAATTCGTCGTTGGTTAACAGGCGCCGTGATCGGCGTATCCATCGTGTCTTTAAGCGGTTGCGGTACGCTGTTTCATCCTGAGCGCAAAGGCCAGATGAGTGGTGATATAGATCCGGCTATCGCTATCGCCAATGGGGTTGGGCTACTGTTTTTTATCGTTCCTGGGGTGATTGCTTACGCCGTGGATTTCTCTAATGGCACGATTTATTTACCGGGTCGCAACAGCGCCTCAGTAGATGTGCACCACTTAGACGACGCTATGGATGTGGCCGCGCTGGAAAAACTGCTGTCTGACAAGGCGGGTCAGCCGGTGAGCCTTGAAAATGAACTTGTGATGATCGAAGAGATGGACAGCCTGGATGAAGCGCTTGCCATGGTGCGCATGTCGGGCGTCATGGATGAAGAAGCACTGTCTATCCTGTAATCACACTCCTTTCATCATTCAACTGCTAACCCCCGCCAGGTGTCCTACCGGGCCGGGGTTATGCGGCGCTATTGCTGACTTGTTAAAGCTAATGCGCTAGGCGTACTGAGCCGGATCAGGCACGCTTGGAAAGCGCGGCGGATGGGCTTCCATGTAGGCATGGCAGGCCCGTAA
>TARA_R110002012_G_scaffold18703_1_pt1 | contig 10077 bp, 9 predicted proteins | sample TARA_R110002012 | Tara Oceans TARA_R110002012 (sample SAMEA4396515) | marine metagenome | biome: Westerlies Biome; feature: [DCM] deep chlorophyll maximum layer (ENVO:01000326); material: water (ENVO:00002006), including particulate matter (ENVO:01000060) such as... | depth 40 m
AAAATATTATTTTTAGGTGTCGCCAGTAAGGCGGGCAAATTTTACCCTCAAATACTTATTCTAAAATATGAAAATTGATTTTATTTTATTAATAAAAAAATGTTAATATAATAAAAATAATTAGAAAATTGAACCAGGTAATAATAATAAATAAATTGATTATAAATAATATAGACAAATAATGTTAGTATTCATAAAACATTAACGGATATATGTTAGAAAATTGAACCATAAAAAAAAATATTAAATTGAAAACAAATTATTAAAAAATATATTATATTATTCCGGACCAGGATAATAAAAACCTTAACGGATATATAAAAATATAATATATGAAAATTGAATTGAAAAAATAAAAATATTAATGTTGATATTCACGAGCAAGGTTAGGGTTAGGGTTAGGATGGATGACCTGGAAAATTGAAATGAAAAAACAAAAAATAATATTATATTATTCGCGGACCAGGAGCAAGGGTTAGGGTTAGGGTTCAAGGACAAGAATTTATAAAATTGAAAAGAAATAATAAAAAAATATATTATATTATTCACGAGCAAGGACAGGGTTAGGGTTAGGGTTAGGAGGGTGAGTTGGAAAATTGAAATGAAATAATAAAATAAATTGATTAGAAATAACCATACGAAATAATGTTAGTATCCACTAACATATCCGTTAAACTATTCGCTCCTGTTCTACATATCGTAGGGCGGGGGCGCGCAGGTAGTAACAAGATGTCTATTATTGCAAGAAACGAAAATATGATTTCCATTACAGATATGATGAATAAAATTATGAATAGCGAGTTGGCGCTGGAGAAGCATAAAAAATATCTGGAGGAGGGGAATTTATTTAATGAAACAAATCAAAAAAAAGGAGGAAAGAATAAATATGGTGATAATGTTCCGGACGACGAATTTACGGAAAAACTCTATTATCCTAACGATATGCTGGAAGAAATTGGCGAGCGTAGTCGCGAGAATTATTACCAGATGACGAAGGATTTAGCAGGTATGGATGATTTAGTAAAATATATGAACCATAAAGCAGATGCTGCTATGGACCATACTAACGCGATATTTCAAGCGCAGGTGAAACGAGATGGTTATATGATGGGAAATTGCCGGTTCGTTGGAAAAGGTAAGGGAATTCATTTTCCAGAACATATCTGGCGGTTGATTATGGACTTCGCTATATGTGATTGCGCTGTTCCTCCAGAAATACCTAAAACATTTAAATTAGGACGCGATTACCAGTATCTCAATTGGAGGGACGAGAGAGAGGGTGATACATATACATACATAGGGTCTACTGCTTCCGGATTGGCGAAATTCCGGAAAAAAGGTACAACTATTGTAAAAAAATGTAAAACGCAAAAAAAAGCAACATATCAAGTAATGCCGGATGAATATATGAAAGGAGCGGACCGCCTCCCATACAAGCACGATTGGGATAGTAGGTATAGCAATTCTGGATGGGTAAGGTATGGAAATGCGACAAGAATATTAACATTATTGATGAAAGGACCTATTAGAGAAATATTTCAAGCATCACTATCATCTATCATACCCGGTCAAAGTGAAGAACAGCGTCATCTACAGGATTTAAAACAAGTTAGTTTTAATAACTGGACGCGCTCCGCAGGAGATAGGAACTACTGCGTAGATTATAATGAAATTAACCAGACACCAGAGGATATTTATCATAAAGAAAATTTAAAAATATATTTCCGCCATCTCATTAATTATGGATTGGAATTGATAAAATATAGATATTGTTGGTTTTATAAAAAAGCAAGTGGAGATGAATTAGATGCTTGTAAATATGAAAACGAACAAGTATATTGGGATGCTGTATTCTATAATATGTGGTATGAAAAGGGTAGAAATACAGATATGCGAACAAATCTTAATTGCGGATTAGATAGGGATGAAAGAGAAATCGCAAATAGAAGTCATCATCACACCAGAGAAGATGGAAATAGAATTAGCGCTATTATAATACCATTTCTGGAGAAAATTGAAAAACGCCGGCGAAAATATACACGACGACAACCTAATATCCAGACGCTAAAATTAGCAGATAAAGGAGCAGTTAGGCAATTCTTCAACGCAAATGATTTAGACGCCGGGATGATATTGTAAATAATTAAATTGAATTAAAAATAATAATAAAAAATAAACACTATTCGCTCGTTCTCTACATATCGTAGGGGGCGGGCGCGCAGGTAGTAACGAAGATGTCTTTTATGAATATGTCTAATTACGAATGCAGGTGCGAATGTGCCTATGATTTTGAGAAATATGCGGAGAGTGCTGGAATCAGTATGTTATATCACGCTAAAGTTGTTGAAGCGCCGGATGACGCGGACGAAGTAACTAAAATGATATATATGGCTGCTCCGCGTATTAAATTTAAGAGTAAGAAATCTCTGGACGAATTGTTGATTATAGCATTTAATCAAGATGACGCTCACGTACTATTTCAAACTCTGGAACTGGAGGAGAATTATACTGGAGATAGAAAATTTGATAGAGTAATTCCATCTCTTGCTCCTAATGATGAGAGTATGGTATTTATGGTTGATTTAGGTCCGGAATAAAAAAGTACAATAAAAAATATTTGTTTAGAAAATTGAACTAAAATAAATAAAAAATAATATACCACATTCGCTCGTTCTCTACATATCGTAGGGGGCGGGCGCGCAGGTAGTAACAAAGATGTCTATGTTAAAGCAAGTAAAAGCAAGTATGAACCCTACCACATTTAGTAAGGAATTCCTTTATAAGCAGTTCGCGAAGATGGATGCGAAGGAATTAAAATCAGTTATGAAAATCGGCGGAGAAAAGTTAGATGGCGATTATACTAAAGATGAAATGATACAACTAATTTTATGGGGAAATCGTCCCAGTTCTAAAATTAGAGGTTCATTCCACGCGTGGATTTATGATAAAAAAACTAAAAAAATTATTGATGATTATGCTGACCCTTCCACTTATGTAGGGACATTATTTAATCATTTACAAAAAATTCATAATCTTCCAGATTTGAGATATGAGGAATTTGAGAAAAATCCTAAATTCGTTGAAACATTACTAACGAACATTCATACGGATTATAAGGATGATTGGTTTAAAAAATATATGAATAGTGAGAATTGGGATAGGGTTGGCTATTGTTTACAGAGAGCATTTCTAAAACATAAATCCAGCAAGAACAGGTATAAGATAAGGTTTGGATGGGTTTATGCCTATAATAATATAACCGGTAAGGAAATGAATATTGAAGGAGATGATGAGAGAGATGACGACTTTATCAACACTCATATTCAAGCAGTTCAAGATGGTTATTTACTACATAAACGATATGATAGAAAAATGGCGGCTGCTCTTCTCCAGTTCTTCGCGAGAATAGATAATAACATTCTGGAGAAAATCATAGATGGTTGGGAGCAAGCGCACTATAAAGAATTTACAATACTGGAAGCATTTCAACGCACCTGCTTTGGAGGAAATAATATTACTTCTATAATGAGAAATGGAGAATTATCTAATGTAGGAAGACAATTAATGAATATGGGAGATAATATTGGCGGAACAAAAGGATTGAAAAAAACCCGTCGTTAATCATTTAGGAGAATCAGATAATTAAAATATAAAATAAAAAAAAACCTCGCTCGTCGCCTGTTAATTCAGGTGGCGGGCGCGCATCACGTAACAATATATGTCTAATCAAAATGGTTTAGAAACTAATTCGCATACATTAAATATAATGAATTCGTCTAATTTAGGAGATTTAAAATATCTCTATAATATAAAAATGGCTGGTAGATTACCACGATACATTTCAATCAACACTAATAATACTATTTCTAATAATGCCCGTAAGAGAATTAGACGGAGTTTAAACCTTAATTTTAGAGGTGTTAGTAAAGCAAACCAGAAAAGAATTATTATGGAAACCGCAAAAGAAATGAGAGGAGGGACGCGAAATTTTAGAAATGAAACATTCGCATACAGATATTTAGCACGCGATTATAATTCTGCCTTACGGAGAGTGAGGTCCAGAATAATAAAACAGAGGAAAGAAGATGCGAAGAAAAATATTTTAACTTTTCGTTTTAGAGTAAAAATATGGAAGATATATCAATCTAATAAAATTGGAATTGCCGGACAAGAATATCTGGCTGCTAATTTTGTTGAAACGGAGAATTCCGGAGCAATATTAAAAACTCAAAATAGTAAATGGGTTGCGGATACTATTAAAAGATTAAAAAATAAATATGAGGATAGTCCTAATGCGAGAGTAGAAGTTAAGAGCGAAGGAGGTAATGCTGCTAAAGTTCAAACTCCTATTCCTGCTAATGAGGTATTAATGCAATATGTGGGTGTTATGAATTTAGATGGACTTATTGATAATGCTGAATGGTATAAGGATGATAATCATTGCGTACCGGATTTAATACAATTCCGGTATGGAAAAACTAAAGGATTAATTAAACCTACTAAAACCAGAGAAAGTATTGAGTTTTGGTCTACACATATAAAAGATGATTATGAATATGATGGATATAGTATTGATTATGAATTGGAAGAGAAAGAAATGATGAAACCTAATGAAAATGGATATTCCGCATTAAATATTAAACGATTTTGCGAGAACTGGGGAATTAATATGTATGCTCTTATGGACGAAGAAGTAATAGAATATTGTTTCCACGAAGAGAACAAAAAAAAATTACCATCTCTTGTATTTGAAATTAAAAATAATCATATTTATCCTATATTGGATAAAAGAAAAATTAAATCTATTACAAATAAACCTAAAAAAACATTAGAAGTTGCTATTAAATCATCTACAGAAATGGAGGCAAAAGAAGCGAATGAAGATGAAGAAGTTGAAGATGATGGAACAGAAGTAGAATTTATTGATACTGGTATTTATGATGAATGTAATACGCAAATGGAGTATGCGTGTGAAATTATGAGTAGAGATAATAATATGATATATGGAAACAACGGGAAATCGTTGGTTTTATATAATGGAAAAATGAGTAATTTTAAATTAGGTGATAAAAAATATTTAATGATAAAAGATGTAATTCCGGATGAGGAATGTGAAACTCCTACTCAACTAATTCAAAATAAAAATTTACGAGTAATTAAAGATTATTGCGAACAAAATGGAGAAAAATATGTAGGACAAACTGCTCCGTATTTTATGCGTCCTTTTGTTAAAGAATTTACAAAACATACATATTCTTATTTTAGTAGAGATGTATTTAAAGTATTGTCTAATCCTAAAGTTAAAGCCCGTACACATTGGGGAAAACCATTTCGCGAGTTCTTTCATCCAGACGAAGAAAACGCATTATGGGATTATCATTTGAGTTATGATATTAATAAATGTTATAGGTCTGTTATGGAAGACCCACTTGAAGAATGGTATTCCATAGGATTTGAAAGAGAAATAGAAGAAGTTAGTAATCCATACCCGGAATCAGTAGAACCGGGACTATATTATGTAAAAACATATAATAATAGTTTATTTCATTATAGTAATTGGTATTCCGCCAGTATTATAAATTATGCTATTTCATTACCAGAGGACGAGAATATTCATTTTGAAGTCCTATACAAGATTGGAGTAGATACAAGAGGTAAAAAATGTTTAAAAGAAATTATAGATAGTATTAAAAATACATTCAATCACGCTGGATTATCAAAACAAGTGATTAATTGTTTATATGGATATATGATGAAAACTCATAATACTACAACTATGATGCGAGCAGATGAAGATATTAATCAGATATGGAATACATACGCAAAAGTAAAAGGTAGGAAAAATGAGAAATTAAATTTAGATTGCGTTGAAACTAAAAATGGTAAAAAGATATGGTTTTATGGAATAGAAAAACTAACAAAAATTATGAATAATAATTTACCTATTGGTATTCAAATTACGGATATGGCGAATATAAAATTACATAAAATGATTAAAGATATGACTTATGATGTAGAAGGTTATAAAGTTGGAACTACATTATTTCGCAATACAGATTGCGCTGTTGTTGGATATACAACATTAGAACATTATACTCATCAAAAACATAAAATGGATAATTTAGTTAATGATGAAATAGGAGGATATTCACCTTATATCGTTAATAAAGAAAATTGCGGATTTGAGAGGAGATATGAAGACCGGACTTTAACATTATGTTCTTCTAAATTTGATATAGAATGGTATGATATAGAAGGAGGTGATAGTGATAGATGGTTGGAAATTATTGGAGAAATGGTTGATAATGGAGGAGGAATGTTATTAGGTCGCGCCGGTACAGGTAAATCTTATGTATGCATTAATGGAATGAAATCATTACGAGAATATTGCGATATTAAATGTAAAGCATTAGCATTCACTAATAAAGCAACAATCCAGTTGAACGGCTCAACAATTCATAAATTTATGACGATTGATAAAAATGGAAAGTTAAATACAAAATGGGCGAGAGAGCAAGCAAAAAATATAGATGTAATATTTATTGATGAGATTAGTATGATTTCATCTGACTTATGGAAAATATTAGCGGAGTTTAAATATTATACAAATTGTATATTTATATTAATAGGCGATTATAGACAATTGCCTCCTGTATTAGATTCAGCACTTGCTGTTTATGAAAAAGAAGATTGGTTTAATCACTCCACTATTAAATGGTTATGTAATTATAATAGGTGTGAGTTAGATGTAATGAAACGATACGATATAGAACTATGGAATTTATTAGAAGAAGTATGGTCCGGTCATCATTCATTAAAAACTATGGAATTCTTATCACGAACAAGTGCGAGAACGATTGAAGAATTAGCAGATTGTAAAAATATATGTTATATGAATAAAACAAGAAAAATAATTAATTCTATGGTTCAAGACCATTTATGCCCGGATGAATTTATATTAGAGGAATATAAAGGACAGCCATCAAAATATCATCAACATATTAAAATATTTGAGGGAGCAAAATTCTTAATGAATATGACTACAAAATGTAAAACATTTAAAAAGAATGAAGAAGTTTCTTGCGTTAGTTATACAGCAACTCATTTCACATTAACGAATGGGACGGAAGAATTAGAAATAGAATATAAGAAAAAAGGTAAATGTAAAATTCATAAAATTATATTATTAGGATATGCTACTACAATTCATAAATCGCAGGGTGATACGATTGAAGGTATTGTAAATGTATTTGATTTAAAATTTATAGATGAATGGCTATGTGATAAAAGAGCATTATATACCGGATTATCGCGAGCGAAATCAATAAAAAATATTCGTCCCTCTACAATCTTCTAAAGGAAAAAAATAACGATTTATTATAATTATAAAATCTTTTTTTAAAAAAATTGAAGCAATATAATTATAATATAATATAGACAATTAACATAATGGAAATGAAAAACGAAAAACAGGTATGGAATTATACTCCTAATGAGGAAGACCCATTAGGAAAACTGGTAGAGAAAAAGGGTAAGAAAATAGTTTATACTAAACCGGAAATGGCGAAATATCTGATAGATAGAATTAAATTTAGTGAAGGAGAATTAGTATGCGATTGTTGTCGCGGAGCAGGCGAAGGCGGCGGAGCATTCTATAATCAACTACCGGACTATGTTGTAAAGAGTTGGTATGAAATTAATGAGGGTAAAGATTATTTAGGGGATGAGAGAATGATGGTAAATACTACAATAGGAAATCCACCTTATGTCCCGCGTGGATTATGTTGGAAATTCTTCCAGCGGGCTATGGAAACAACTACGGATAGAATATTTTATTTAGTAAATGCATCTATTATTAATGTATTCACTCCTAATAGATTGGATGAGATGAAAAAAAATAAATGGTTTATACAATCATTTCATATCGTTCAAGATAAGAGATGGTTTGGTAGATATATGATGTTAGAGTTAGGGAGAGAAGATAATGGTTTATATAGTTGGAAGAGCGGTAAATGCTTTTAATAAAATTATAAATAATAAATAATACTATGGATAAATTACCTATAGAATTATTACATAAAATTTTTTTATATAAAATACCTCCTCCACATTATTTCGCTTACAAAACCGGTATAAGAATAATAACATCTAATGAATTAAATTGTAAAATATCTGGTTATATGAAAATATTAACAGATGAAGAAATAGAATTACAAGAAGAATATGAAGAATTTTTAGAAGCAGGATATTTATTTAATGATATGCCCTATAATTACCACGACGATTGAGAAGAAGGAGCATCCTGTACACTATCAAAAGATGGTATTGCTAAATTAGCATTATCAATTGTAGGGGCTTTTGGTAAAGCAGTTTGAGGAACTTTTGGATGATTACCTAATACATCCTCATTAAACCATTCACCTACACCTTTCGCTGCTTCATAACCGCCGAATAGTTCCGCAAGACCACCTAATATCTGCATAGGTACACCTATAATAGCACCTACCCCAGTAGCATCTAATGCTGTTCCTATGCCTTCATCCGCAGCAACTGCTCCCTGTAATGCTCCTTCATCCGCAACATCTCCACCTATATCTGCTCCTACATCATCACCTAAATCACCTTCTTTTGTTTCATCACCTACATCACTTTCTTTAGTTTCTCCCATATCTGATGGGCTACTACCTCCATCATCTTCTGGAGCAACCCCGTCTGTATTTCTAACTCCCTGCGGGTCTGTAGGGGATTTAACCTGACCGGCAGGTTCTGGAGCATCTACATCTTCCATCCTCATTCCTCGTTGATTTTCTATTTGTTCTACATTAGCACTACCTCTAACTCCACTCAATCCATCCTCCGCGTATGAATCTGCTTCAGCACTTTCTACTCCAGTTGTTGCTCCCGGTCTTCCGCCGACAGAAACCATATCTGATAATTCCGTTCCTTCGCCTCCCATATCACTCATTTCTATATCTCCACCTTCACCTTCACCTTCTCCATTATCTGTACCTCCATCACGCCCGGACCTACTGCCTGTTGCCTCACCAGAAGTAGATGGTCGCCCATTAATTTCACCACTCTCATCATCCGCTTCCATTCCCATTTTTTTTCTCCAGTCACTAATGGATTTAGTTGCGCTTTTATCCCACGCTTTTAATCCAGTTTTTTCATAAGCATATCCTAAACCTTTACTAACCATAGGTTTTAATGTTCTTAAAGCCCCTTCAGCACCTAAATCGTAGAGATGCTTCATATCGCGAGCAGAATATGTTTGTTGCACTAATGCTTTATTAGCAGTTACTACATTATCAACATCAGCCCTAAAAGCAGCAGCATTACTTGAAATAGCAGATGCGCCAGCGTTATAAGAACCCATACCACGAGCCATTTGTCCGTACATTATATAGAAGGTAAATATATTATTTTTTTTTAAGAATGGTTAAACTTATCATAGTAAACAGAGTACATTTGCTGTTGCATTATTTGTTTTTGAGAACGAGTTAGTTTTGTATCTATAATATCGTCATCATCATTAGGCACTACCATACAAGCATAATTTTTAAATTTACCGGGTGGTAATACAGCCATAGAATTAGGGGTTATACTATTTTCTTCTTTATAATATATATATGATACAATATTTCCCATATATATATCCTATTATAAAATATATCTTTATTAAACAGCCGGCGGTTGCTGTCGTTGCTCTATATTATTCGCCAGTTTTTCTGTTAAGCAAGATGACCCTCGCAATAAGCAAACAAGCGTATCACTTATTCCATTTCCTTTATGCTTTTTCAAAAAAGGCATTACTTCGCTCGTAATAAATAATACTGCTAAAATGATTGTACTATATTCCCACCCATTTTGATTAGATTCAGAAACATTCCCTGTAAAAGTAGAATTCATTTTATAATCTGGAGAGAAAAATAATAATTACCATAAAAGTTTATCCGCATAATAACCATTTGTTCCCACTTTTGTTCTATTTTTTTGATGTCTTTTTTTATATGCTGCTCTTCTTTTTTTCGCAAATTCAAGACCTTTTGTTTTTTTAAAAGTAGGGAAATCACCATA
>TARA_R110002012_G_scaffold136427_2_pt1 | contig 10074 bp, 19 predicted proteins | sample TARA_R110002012 | Tara Oceans TARA_R110002012 (sample SAMEA4396515) | marine metagenome | biome: Westerlies Biome; feature: [DCM] deep chlorophyll maximum layer (ENVO:01000326); material: water (ENVO:00002006), including particulate matter (ENVO:01000060) such as... | depth 40 m
TATTGTTCGGGATAGTTCCAATGCTACTGCAAGACTAGCAGTTGGTTCAGCTAATACAGTTCTCAAATCTGACGGAACTGATGTGAGCTATGGAACCATAGCAACAGCTAACATTGCAAATAATGCGGTATCTGGTGCAAAGATTGCAATGGGTTCTGATGCGGCTGGAGACATTCTTTATTACAACGGCACTGATTATGTTCGTTTAGCCAAAGGAACGACAGGTCATTATCTAAGCCAAGGTGGTAGCAATGCTCCTGCATGGGCCGCTGTGTCTGCTGGTTTTACGATTGGCACGGAGCAAGCCACGACTTCGGGCACTTCTTTTACTTTTGGCAGTATACCATCTGGTGTTAAAAAAATCGTAATAATGTTTGAAGCTTGTTCGATGAACTCAGCAAGTGATTTTGACGTAACCATCGGAACAAATTCTGGCCTAGAAACTTCGGGGTATCGAGCTAACAGTGTTTTGCTTGAAGCCGCACAAAGTCAAACGGCAGTCAACACTACGTCACAGTTTATAATGCGGTCAAATGACGCAAGCTATGACCTCACAGGAACAATGGAACTTCAACTTAAAGATTCTTCTAATTATACGTGGGTAGAAACGCATTTAGTGCTGATGAATAACACCAGTATTACTTTTGGCGGTGGAGTTAAATCTTTATCTGCTGAATTGACCCAACTTCAAATTAGCGGAGGAACTTTTGACGGCGGCTCAATCAACATTATGTACCAGTAGGAAATCAAATGGAAAATTATATCGCAGTAGTCAGCCACGCTGACAACAAAATTACAAAGTACCAAGACGGCACTGAGGAATTTTGCAACGCCCATGTTGCAACGCATGGCGGGTTCGTTTGTGCCACGCCTGATGGCACTATGGATTATTGGGTAGTCGATGCAGACAAGAAAACGCTGACATATGACAAAACTACACATGACAGTGATGTGGCTGCTGCCGCTGCTGTGGCTTACAAGTCTGCAAGGAAAAAGGCTTACGCAGAAATAGGCGAACAGCTTGATCAGCTTTTTCATGACATGACTGCCGATAAAGGTGACAAAACTGGGGATTGGTATGCGGCTGTCGCCAAGGTCAAGTCGGACAATCCAAAGCCAGAGTAATGATATGGTCGTTGCAGAATCACTAGCGATCTTTGCACTAGCCAAGAAGACAATTGAAATGGTCAGTTCTGCCGTGGACACGGCTGAGTCTGCAACTAGTTTGTACAGCGGATTAGACAAACTGTTCCACGTTAGAGATCAAATAGATCAAGTCGTAAAGCAGAAGCCTAAGAAGCCTGTGTCAAAACTCCGAGCTTTTTTCAATGCCACCACCCAAGAAGATCAAGAAGATGAGACTTCTGTCGGCTCGGTTGCGGCTATGGTGCTCGAAAAGAAAGCCCTGGATAGAAAGATATTAAATCTTGGAATCCGTATTGACAACAAATACGGCAGAGGAACTTGGGATGAAATTCTGGCTACCAGGGAACGGCTCATTAAGGAGCGTAAGGAGCAAGCTGTGCTGGCTAAGAAAAAAGCAAAGGAAAAAGAGCTTGAGGAAAAAGAATTTTGGGATCGAGTTGTTGGTTACCTGTTAGAGTTTTGCAAACTAGTTTTTGTTTTAGGTGCGGCCTGGGGAATAGGCTGGATCATCTGGGTCAATCGTTGCACTGAAGGTAACTGCTGACATGAATTTCTCCGTAGGGATATATAACATCAACGTCCGACAGATTGTGAGAGAGGAAGGTGAAACCTGGGATGAGGAAGCCACGGGTATTTCGGCTGACTTTGAGCAAGTTCTATATTTTGATTATCCAAACTTAGCATCTATCGAACAAGCCGAGCGAGTGGCCGAGGCACAATTCCCCAAGAGCAAAGGGTTCCGCATTGATTTCATAAAGTCGTTTTGAGGATTAGGACATGGTGAAAAATTTAAGTCTGCAAGCACACGAACAGGTTTGCGAGGAGCGAAACAAAAATATTCAGCTTCAATTTGCGGGTGTCAATGCACGGCTCAAACGGCTGGAGCTTATCATTATGACGACAACCAGTGCGATTATCATGTTGCTAGTTGGCCTAGTCATAAAGGGTATGTAATGCCAGAGATTGAATTGCCATCTGGATGGGTTGCATGGGTCGGGTTCATTATTACTGTGACCGTTGGCTTGGCTATTCGAGATTGGGCGGCTGATCTCATCGCCGCATATAAATGGAAAGTGACCCCAGGTTTTGAGCCTATGGAGACTTGTATTTTAGACGGTGAGAAGGTTGTCATAATCCATATCGGATTGCGGGAAACAATATTTGAACGCAACGGCAAGTTCGGTCGAACCTGGCAATACATTCCATCATCTAAAATTAGCAACCATGAGTTGCGTAGAGTAGTCGGCGATGACCGGATGCTCGACAACAAGATCAACGGTGAAGCAAAATGAGCCCGAAAAAAGTCACCATGATTTTAATTATTTTGAGTGCCCCGCTTATTCTGTTTCTGTTGTCAGGTTGTCAGACCACACCCACACAACCCGCCCAGGTAACGCCAACCATCATTGCCCAGCCAGTTTTAAGATGTGCCCCAGTGGACGATGTAATTAAATTTCTACGCAACAAGTTTAACGAATCACCAATCTACTCAGGCGTGTATGAAAATAAAATAATACTCACAATTTTTTTAAATAAAGAAACGAAGTCCTTCACCGTCACGCATACTGCAAGTGAGATAACGTGCCTTGTGTCGAGCGGGAATAATTTTAAAGAGCTTGTTTGGGACGAAAAAAGTAAAAGTGTAAAGTTATGAAAAATTATGAAGATGCCTATCACAAGTATGTATTTGGCGTAGGCGTAAGCCCAAAGCATCCAACAGAAGAAGGGTTTAAAGAGTTTGTCATGCAAAAGAAAAAAGAGAAACAAGTCGTAAGAAATTATCTTAGAAAATTATTTATTGTAAGAAAAATTCACCATTGGATTGCAAAGGCAGATAGCTATTTGTGGTCGTTTATTTGGGGACGATAGGAGAATAGAAAATGATTGCCGCATTACTGCCCGTGCTAGGGCCAATTGTCAAAGATGTCGTAGGCCGTGTCTTGCCAGCCGATAAGAACGCCGCACAAAAACTTGAGAGCGAATTGAATATGGCAATGATGTCTAACTCTGCCGCTATAGAACAAGCGGCGGCATCTGTCGTTATTGCAGAGGCAAAGAGTGAGCATAAAATAACAGCAACCTGGCGACCAATATTGATGCTTGTGATTACAGCTATAGTTGGTTGGAATTATTTATTCGCACCGTTGATCGAATTGATTGTTCAGCTAACGACTAACAATCAGATACCCTTGACGATTGAACTGCCAGAAGAACTCTGGACACTGCTAACTGTTGGTGTTGGCGGTTACATTGTAGGCAGGTCAGGCGAGAAGGTTGCAGGTAAACTAAAGAAATGAATAAGGATCAACTTATCACCGAGCTTGTTGCTGACGAAGGAGAGGTGTTGGCAGTTTACCTATGTAGTGCTGGACATGAAACGTGTGGTGTCGGCCACATGATCACTAAAGTTGACCCAGAATACGGATGGCCTCTGGATGCTCCGATAACAAAAGAGCGGAGCGATGAGCTATTAGGTGAAGACTTAAAGATCGTCCTCAATGATTGCGGCTGGGTATTCAATGACTTTGATAACTTGCCAGAGGAAGTACAATTGATAGTGGCGAACATGATGTTCAACCTGGGCCGTCCACGTTTCCAAAAGTTTGTGAATTTCATTGCGGCTGTTGAGGATGCCGATTGGCAAGAGGCGGCAGTTCAGATGCGTGACAGTCGCTGGCACCGGCAGTTGCCACAACGTAGCGGAAGATTAATTGCAAGGATGGAAGCTGTTTAAGTAATTAGACGTACTTTGCGTATCTTCTCTTTGGAATACCACGCCTAGTAAATTCGTGGTCACAAGTATAACCAGCGTATTCAATGTATTTTGCTTCCTCGTAATCATGCACATATGTCCAAATTGTATGCATATAAGGTAAACGTATTTTGATTAAATCTTCTACAATAGTTAAAAATGTAGATGGTGTTTCTCTAGAACGTATAACATTACCTTTGTACAAATCGTCTGTTGTAATAATTATTGGTAGGCGTCTTTTGCTCAAATCTGTTTTGTATCGACGGTCATTGTAATGTCTTCGCATATGTCCAAAACTTACTTCTGGGTTAAAGGCAACACGCCTTAACTCAATAATATTTTTTGAACTAGGACGGCCACATGGGTTGCCAACCATTGCTACGCCAAGAACATGACAGCTTTTATTTGAGACATCTATTTCTAAAAGTTTTAAAGCAAAACGAACTTGCACTCTTGGCACAGGATCGCTGTGCCTATGCCACTTCTCCACATAGTAATTTGCTTCTACAATACTGGTGTCGGATATTGTTAACAGTCCCATTTAAACAACCCAATAATCTTATTGCGTAAAAAACGAAACAATGAAAATGCACTAGGCTTGTACTGACGGCAATGAGTAATGTTTTCTCGACTGCCGTCAGAATAAGTAATCATGACTGAAATTATTTCCTTCATTAATCTACCAAATTAATCGACCTGTCAGAGCCGTCAATGAAGTTGGCATGGCCTCGCTTGATAAGCTGATGTACCAAGCGATGCACTCCGCTGGTTGATTTCAATTTCGACAGTGCCATCAGTTCATGATAGCTGGGTGAGTAGCCATGCTCCTCAATGAACACTTTGATCAGTTCTTTCATGTGAGCTTGCTTTGGTGTCAGTCCTAATTTGTCAGTCATTTTTTTGGTCCTAACAATTTGTTATATTCCTTACGCTTGTCCTCCAGCTTTTTGGAACCAGCTTCGGGTATTTTATCGAGCCCTTCCTTGTTAGCTTGCATAAACTTTTTCATGTTAGTCATGCGTTGCCGAGCGGGGATACCCTCGTCATTAAATATCTTAGTTAACTCGTCCAGATATTCTGTGTAAAATTGATGGCTGTCATCAATGGCCAGTTTTAGGGGCTCTGGAGGGGTGTCGATTTCTTCGGGTATGTCAGGCTCTGGAGGTGCCTCAACGGCTATCTGGGGCAAATCTGGAGCCCCGTTTTTGATCTCCTCACCAAAAAGTTCATCCAAATTGTACTTTGCTTGCTGACCAGGGATGTCACTGGCTTCAGTTTCATCGATCATGCCCAGGCCACATATTGACAGGGTCACCCGCCGCTTTGCTTTCGTAATTGCTTTCAAAATAGCGTTTGCTCTAGCCTCTCCGCGAAGGCCAGCTATGGTGACGGCTCCGGTGTCCTCGTCATGACGGCCATGTTTATTTTGTGCGGCGACACTGACGATGTATACGCCTTCGATTTCCTCTTTCTCCAAGACCTTAATGCTGACCCCGTGGATAGCTCGGAGTTGATCGGCACAATCACGCTTGGCGTATAGCTGTAGCTTGCCGTTTAACTTGATGTAGTCGAAGGGCTTAGTCATTGGATTCAAACTAAGCGAATCGCATACAGTTTGGTAATAGCTGACACGCTCCTTCTCACTTAATCGTGACAGGTCACCGCCGATCATCACGCTCTCCAGGATGCTGGCTGGGTCTTCTGTTTTTGCTACTTGGTTCATTCTACGAGTCTCCATACTTTAATTTCACGGGCATGAGCGGCTGGTCGGCGAGATTGAATTCGATCACCTGTAAAATTCCACTGCTTGCCTTTAAATATTGATCCGGCAGCATTGCCTAAATCGCTATAGTGATAGCCCAGGTATTGCATACGCCAGGCAACGTCATCGCTGGTGGCTGTTTTAGTTTGGGCATTTAGATTTTTGGCTACCCAGACTGCACTGTCCCTGGCAACTAATAGTAACTGTGCCTGATTGGTTGCGGCACTCTCCATGCCAAATTTTTTATTTGCACGGGCAAGTTCGAGGTTTAAAATGTTAGTCACTTTTTTTCTCCTTCTGCTTCACGCTTAAACGGCGACCGGTCCAGGCTGGCTTGGCTGGCGTGACCTTCTCTGGCCGAGCCTTATACTCCGTAGTCGTGTGCCCAACTGTCACACCATCAGGCAGATCAATTTTTTCCATGCCACCCATCAGGGCTTTGATAAGGAGGCCACTACTTTCCATCATTGCCTCAGACGCTTTCTTGGCACGTTGTGCGGATATGTAGGTGTCAGCGGCATCCTTTAAGTCGATGTATTGGTCTTCGTCCAGGCCATTTTCTGGGCCATCAATCATGTTGTGGGTTTCAGCCATTGGATTGCCTGGCACCATACGGCTATATTCAGTTGAGCTTACCGGTCCGTAATCCGTGTCATTAGCCATGTGTTGCCAGAAAACATCTACAGCCTCACGAATAGCTAGTATGGTCGCCTCATGACGTTTGACGATTGCGATTCGCCAGACACAATCGAGCCTGGCCAGTTCCGCAATGACCCCGTATTCGGCATCACAACAGTCAAGCTGGGCTTGCACCTGTAAAATTCTTTCCATGCTATCAGTTGGCTTGCCTGGGCGAGTTGGTATCTTACATTCCCAGATCGATCCGGCGGGGATCACATTGCCTTCATGTTCCCAATCTGCAGCAAACAATCCGTCCAAACTAGCGACCAGGTTGCAATGCGGGTTCCGATAGCCCTGGTCAGGGTGAGAAACATCCGCATTAAACTCATCCATAAACCATTGCCTGGCGGCATCTTCAAAGTAGTTCCCCGCTTTCATAATGCCGGTGGCAGTATCCTGGGATATCCCATCCAGGGCCGCACGGTGTGATGTCAGCTTATCATTAGGCGTAATGCCAAATGGGCAGAGCCATTGGTCTTGTACCTGGAGGATGAAAGGGATGTCAGAAGCACCGCTCTCTTTACCTGTCTCTGAAAATTTCATAGGATAACCTCCAGGATAATAGAGGAGGCTAATATTGTTGCCATGAAGGCAGTAATCGTGAGAAATTCGGCGATTGTTCGTATATTTTTTTTCAAGGTTTTGCTCCTATAAATGAGCAACCTTGTCTTAGATTTTGTCTTTAAGGGTTGTAAACCATTGATTTAAAATAAATGATTCACTCCGCCCCCGGGCACCACCACCCTGTTAAAGCATTGATAAATAAGACAATGGTCGCAAATAGTATCTGTCTCAAGACAGATTCGTTCCACAATAGTTCTTTTTAGTTTTCTAGTCACGTTCACAGTTAGTTCTTCTTCCCCAGATAATGCATCGAATCCATAGCCAGCTTCTGGGTCTCAGCCGCTTTTGTGTAATGTTCAGCCATCTTGATAGAATCCCATCCAAAGATAGCCATAAGTTGTTTTGAGCTTGCCCCCTTCATGGCCGCTTTAACGGCGGCGGCTTTGCGGAGCCCGTGTGCCGAACAATTTTCAAGCCCTGCCTCACGGCATCGTTTCTTAAACCAGTTGCCAAAGCCAGCCCGTGTAAATGGTCTTTCAAATTGCGTCACCAGGTATGTAAACGGGCCAGTGTGTGTTGCGTCAATTGACAAGCGAAGTTCTGGCAGTATTGGCACAATTCTCTCTTTAGGAGTATTCCTAATATTTTTCTGTTCCGTAAAATGTAAAATGTTATGACGCTCCATTGGCTTGCCAAGCAATATGGCATCAGACCGGCGTACACCGGTGTACTGAAAAATGTCGATAGCCAGCCTGGCCTTTGTTCCAATTTTGTGGACTGATTCGTATTGTTCGATCTCTTGCTCTGTCCATGTATAAAAGCCCGTGGGGTTTTTGCTGGGCAGATACGGCACGTTTAAAGCTGGGTTGATCTCTGTGAGGTCACAACTCAATGCCCACTTGTAGACCTGGCGTAATGCCTTTACCCAGGCGTTAGCGGCATCAGGGCGATCGCTCATACTGTCACGCATGGCTCTAATCTCTTTTGTCTGCACATCATTATATGATCGGCCTGTACCGCCCAGGTAGTTGCCGGTCTTCTCCAAGATCGGCTGACGCACTTTGCGAGTAGTTGGTCCCAAGCCTCGATATTCTGGCGATTTCATGTACTGCACTACAAGCCACCTAAGATCATTGTCTTCAGTTTTAAAAACTTCTTGGCCCATGATGAGACGAGCCTGGGCAAGTTCCTCAAAATATTCATCAGACCCACGCTCACTAAAAATGCGGATCTGTTTTTTGCCAAGAGACTTTTGCAAAGCCGTTGGCCGTAAATAAATGCGACCGTTATCTGCTTTGACATTCTTCTCGTTTTCGTTTTTTCTATCATCCATTGCATATGCACTCATAATCAGAAAATTTTGTACCGTCCATAATCAAAACGCTGACGGCTCATCAAAACGAGAACGCATCATCATTTTGATGACGGTTCATCGTATTGATGTTGAGGTACAAAAAGTTTTTTCAAGTTGCGTGTATAGTCAAGGGCACACACCATGCCCTTTGGACTGCCAAACACAAATGTGTTAGTGCCACGCCTGACAATTTTGCAAAGTTCGTGGTCTTCCCAGTGTTGAACCCTTCGCAACATACTGTTCCAGGATAGCTCATGAAACTCGGCTAAATGCTTTATTGAAATGTCATGCCCTTGTAACCGCCAATGGACAACGTAGTAAAATGAGCGAATAAAGGTACGGTGATATTTGATAGTTGGACAACATTTTCGTTGGTATGTGAGTAGATGCACATAATTTTCAGCAATCATCCTTAGATCATGTAATTCTTGCTCACTCATCATCTTGCGATATAAATCAATCATTCCGGCGGTTGTTTCCGGTTGCTGTAATTCCTCTGTTAAAGTCATTTTTTGTCTCCCAAACAAAAAAGTTTTATTTTCAAAAAATATTAAAAAGCAATTTGAGTCAATAGTTGAGAATCGTTATCAACTCATTTCTTACGCCCCTGGGCAATCACACGCTTGACAGTCTCAGGGCCCCATTTAGTTGGCTTGCGACCCGTCTGGGCACGGCTAACGCCATCAAGGTCTTGGGCATTCAAATCGGCCTGGAACGTCAGAACACCTCTGGCATTAAGAGCCTTGGCAATACCTCGTAGGCTAATGATGCCAGCGGCCTCGATCTCTTGAATGATAGGGTAGGTTCGGATAGCAAACTCCTTGGCGTTCTTCTTCATAGACGCCCCGCCTTTTTTGTAGACCTTATCGATGCTTGGATTGCCCAGGCTGGTAATCTTGCGGCTAGGTATCACTTGTGTGCCAACCTTCTTTTCGTTGGTCATGTAAAAACCTTTTTTACTTATACTGTCCTTTGCCTTTTTCAACCCACGGTTAGTACGTTCCCTAATTTGATCTGATTCAAACTCAGCGACAGAGGCCATAATACGCCAGATGAATTTAGTCTGGGCTGGGTCACCAAGTTGGGGTACATCACAAGCCACAATGCCGATGCCGTGAGCTTCACTCACACTTGCAATGTAGGACATGACATTGAAGTCTCTGGTCAATCGAGACATGGCAGCGACAATGACCACGGCACCGGTGGCAATGGCCATTTCCATGCATTTTTTAAGCTCTGGGCGGCGGCTTTTGCGGCCTGATTCAACCTCTTTAAAAACAGCAATGACCTCAAGGCCAAGTTCAGCGGCTTTGGCACGGGCCATGTCTTCCTGGGCTTTGATGCCCAAGCCATCAATGCCTTGCTTCTTGGTTGAAACACGCAAGTGTAAAATAGCCTGGGTGGAGTTGTTTTTGCTGGCTATCATCACACTTCGCCATCAAAATAAGTGAACCGGAAATCACCACAGTCCAATAAATAGACGTTGCCTCGCCGCTTACCCTTACGAGCCTGTTGGTTCTCCCAGACATAAAGTGTGCCTTTAGGAGTATCATACTCATCTGGTGTGCCGGACCTTGCTGACTTAAAATCATCGATGGTTTCTGCCGTGCGGATTACATCTTCTGGCTCACACGCCCAGGACACTTCATCACCATATTCGCCACTCCAAACACTAGTGGCATTACAGAAGTCTGTTTCAGTTATTGTCATTTTATATCTCCCTTTTCCGAATGACCGTTTTGTAGTCGTCCAAATCTAATGAACCTTCTGCCGCAAGCATTTGATATTCGTGGTAGTTGCGGTCATAGGCCGACA